>Ga0265293_10003419_pt1 | contig 29526 bp, 24 predicted proteins | sample Munlanlewell138R_FD_192505 | JGI IMG/M metagenome (GOLD analysis project Ga0265293, IMG submission 192505) | Leachate microbial communities from a municipal landfill in Southern Ontario, Canada - Leachate well 138R | ecosystem: Engineered > Solid waste > Landfill > Unclassified | place: Canada... | reverse complement strand
AAATCTCCGGCCAGGCCTTTAATTTGGCGGCATCCACGTACACGCGCACGCCTGGATGGGATGCATCCGTCTTATCATAAAGGGTCAGGGCATATCTGCCAAACGGCACAACCTTCAGCCATCCGTTCCCGATAGTACACGGGGTGAGAAGCTGGATCGCATCCGGCAGGCAGGTTCGGGTCTCGCTGATCGCATCGTAGAGCCCTCCTTCCTCGAGGTTCTGTAATGCGAGGGCAACCATGAAGCCCCCGATAAGCAAACCGGGGGCTTCAGACCCATGAAACTCTTTTACAATTTCTCGGTATTCGTCGAAACTGTATCCTGCGATCTCTTTCGATTCAGAGCAAATAATTGATTTTACACTCATTATACCCTTCTTAAATTTTGCTACAGTTTCTCCACGGCAACTGCACATGCTTTGTACTCCGCAGTCATAGTATTGGGATCGTAGACCGGATTGGTAAGCCAGTTGGCTGATCCGTCGCGAAAATGAAATGACATCCATACCATGCCCGGCGGTACCTGCTCCGTAATGCGGGCCTTCACTTTCACCTCGCCGCGTCTTGACCGCACCTTTACATATTCATCCCCGGCGATGCCCAGTTTTTGTGCATCGGCTTCCGAAATATCCACCGTCTCTTCAGACATGAGGAAATTGAGGCCTGAACGCCCGGTCTGGGTCCGGGTATGATAGTGATAAAGCCTCCGTCCGGTGCTCAGGACGAACGGATATTCTGCATCTGATACCTCTGCTGGCGGTTTCCAGTCCACTGCGTTAAAGATCCCCTTTCCGTGAGAAAATACGCCGTCACGATGGAGGAATTGGGTGCCCGGATGTTCCGGGGTCGGACACGGCCATTGCAGACCGTCATTCTCGATCCGCTCGTATTTGATACCGCCCAGTGCGGGGGCAAGAACGGAAACCTCGTTGTCCCATATTTCCTGCGCACTGTTCGAGGCCCAGTCATGGCCCATTCTTTTCGCCAGCTCTTTAAATATCCACCAATTGGGTTTCGCATTGCCCGGCGGGGTTTTCACTTTACGAACACGGTTAACCCTTCTTTCGCTGCTGGAGAATGTCCCGTCATCTTCACTCCATGCGGCCGCCGGGAACACGACATCTGCAAACCGCGTGGTTTCCGTGGGGAATATGTCCTGGCATACGAGAAAGTCTGCCGAGGATAATTCATGTTCGACCTTGCGAATATCCGGTTCTGTATTGGCAAGGTTCTCTCCAAAAACGTAGAATGCCCGGATCTTTTTATCCGGCAGTCCTTCCATCATCTGGGGCATCATGAGCCCGTTTGTATTCGGCAGTGATTTCACGCCCCATGCCTTCGCGAACTTCTCGGTAATTGCCGGGTCGATGACCTTCTGATAACCCGGGAACACGTTGGGCAATGCGCCCATGTCGCAGGCGCCCTGTACATTGTTCTGCCCGCGAAGAGGATTGACACCCGCTGACGGCATTCCCAGGTTCCCGAGGAGCAACTGGAGGTTGGCTGTGCTCATAACGTTGTCTTTCCCTGTTGTGTGTTCAGTGATTCCGAGCGTGTAACAGAGCATGGCTGGTTTTATCTCTGCAAGCATCCGCGCAACCTTCCGGATCGTATCGGCGTCAACGCCGGAGATCTCGGCTGCCCTGTCCACGGGGTATTCCATAATTTTCTTCTTGAAAGCCTCAAAGTTCTCGCACCTGTTCTCGACAAAATCCTTGTCATAAAGGTTTTCAGTGATGATAACGTTCATAAGACCGTTGAGAAAAGCAATATCACTGCCGACCTTGATCTGGCAGTGAATATCGGCAAGTTTGGCGAGCGGTTGCTTCCTGGGATCGACAACGATCAGTTTTGCACCTTTGGCCAAGGCGTTTTTCAGGAATGTTGAAGCTACAGGATGCGCCTCTGTCATGTTTGTCCCGATGCACAGGAACATTTTAGCGTCCGCGAATTCACCGAAAGAATTTGTCATTGCTCCGGAACCAAATGATTGCGCCAGACCGGCGACGGTTGGCGCGTGTCAGGTTCGGGCGCAGTGATCGATATTATTGGTGCCGATCACCGCACGAAAGAGTTTCTGCATCTGGTATGAATCTTCATTTATACTGCGAGCGCAACTCACACCTGCTATTGCATCGGGGCCGCTCTCGGCTATTATCTGTTTGAATTTTGATGCGACGAGGTCGAGTGCCTCATCCCATGAAGCCTCACGGAAGGAACCGTTCTCTTTGATAAGAGGCGTTGTCAGTCTTTCTTCGGAATAGATGAAATCATATCCGAACCGGCCTTTCACACACAGTCTACCTTTGTTCGGAGATGCATCTTCCACCGCCGTGATCCTGACGATCTGTTCACCCTTCATATGAAGGTCCAGCTGGCAGCCCACACCGCAGTAAGGACAGGTTGTCCTGACCCTGGCAAGCTCCCAGGCCCGGCCGAGGCCCTTCGATTTTTTCTCGGTAAGTGCTCCCACCGGACAGACCTGAACGCATTGGCCGCAGAATACGCAGTTGCTTTCCTGAAGCGTTGTATCGTATGCGGTTGCAACTTTCGTCTCAAAGCCGCGATTTGTCGTCTTTATCGCCTCGATACCCTGGATATCCTTGCAAACCCTCACACATTTCTGGCAGAGGATACATTTGTTATAATCGCGCTCGATAAAAGGATTTGACGAATCGACAGGATAGTCATATTTTTCGCCCATCATCTTCGTTGATGTTACACCGAGTTCATATGCCAGGTTCTGTAATACGCAGTCCCCTGTCTTCTCGCAGATCATGCAGTCAAGGGGATGACAGGAAACGAGAAGTTCCACGATGAACTTCCGTGCCTCCAGGACCCTGTCACTGTTGGTATGCACCACCATACCATCAACTGCCGGGGTAGAACAGGACGCCACCAGGTTGCGCATCCCATCAACCTCAACGACACACAGGCGGCAAGCGCCGGTGGGCGTAAGGTCGGCGATATGGCAAAGGGTCGGGATACTAAACCCGTTCACCCTTGCGACCTCAAGGACCGTCTGGCCATCCTGGCCCTGACAAGCCTTTCCATTAATTACAATCTCCATAAAAACCCCTCCTTTCTATTGGCGTAGCAATTTACAGTAAATTGGTTTATATCTGGGAAGTATCGTTATTTTTCGTAACAGTTTATCACAATGAACGCGCGGAAACAAAACGAAAATCCCAAATTTTTGTTCATTTACTAAACCTTCAAAGTTGAAGGAGATATTGATCGGTAAAGATCATCAAAAACACCCGAGCAGGCATTCTCGTACCTTGACGCCGTGCTCATCACAGAGTTCCCCTATTTCTTTTAGGGAAATAGCGTTTTCCCGCGATAGTTTTACTGCCCGTGCACATGTCAACACCTTTTTCCCATCCAGTTCTTCCGTTGCAGAGAGAATTAATTCAATTTTATCGCCCATCTCTTCTCCAGGTCATTTGCAAGAAAAATGGCGAATCGGGTCATGCCTGGCATGGCCCAATTCGCCATTCACTTTTGCGTATCTTTACATTACTCTGTCGCTGCTTCCTTTGCCTTCTTCACCACTGCCCTCTGGTCGGGGGGAGGAGGGGCAGGTACAGCGCCTTCCATCTTCGATATCGCACGGAACTTCGGCGGGCAGACCTCAAAGCAGGTGCCGCACCGGATGCACTTGTCCTGGTCGATGATGTGGACCTGCTGCTTCGCGCTTATGACAGCGTCGACGGGGCAGCGCCGTGCGCAGGTCGTGCAGGCCTGGCACTTCAAGGGGTCGATCCAGTAGGAGAAGGGCTCGGTGAGCTGCTTCGTCACCTCTTCTAGGGTGAAGTAGTTCTCGTGCCCGTCATGGCCCTCCAGGCGCCCTGCGAGCTTCTCGCGGTTCGCGATCTTGAGGTACGGGATCTTCGTCTTGACGAAGTCTAGCTTCTTTTTGAGCTCGGAAGGTTCTATCCCTTCGGCCTTGCCGATGGGCCCCAAGGCCTTGATCGCCTTCACGAAGCTGTTCACCGATTCCGTGAAGACGTTCGCCTCGGCGCCCGACATGAAGTTGATCCTCAGCCTCTCGGGGTTGAGCCCCATGTATTCCAGGACGCGCTTCATGAGAAGCACCATGTTCTGCGCCTGGTAGTTGCCGTGGGTGATGTAGTTGCATTCATTGAGGTGGCACGCGCCCATGAAGACGCCGTCGATGCCCCTCTCGAACGCGCGGACGATAAAGCCCATGTCGACGCGCCCCGAACACATGACGCGGATGATCCTCATCTCTGTTGTATATTGCAGTCTGGACACGCCAGCCAGGTCAGCGGCTCCGTACGCTCACCAGTTGCAGGCGAAGCCGAGGACCCTCGGTTTGAATTTCGTGCTCATATATGTCCGACCTCCTTGTCTAGACTTACCTACTCGGCCGCCGCGGCCGCATCTATCTGTTTCAAGATCTCGCCGTCGGGTACGACGACGTCGATCTCGCTTTCGAGTTCCTCATCCGTGTAGTGCTTGAGCTGGATGGCGCCCGTCGGGCACTTCGTGTTGCAAAGCCCGTCTCCCTTGCACAGGACCGGGTTCACGAAGACCTTTTTCCCTGTCTTCGTCTCCCTCACCTCCAGGGCCCCGTACGTGCAGACCTCGGCGCATGCGCCGCAGCCCATGCACTTCTTCTCGTCGACGGCGCAGACCGAGCCCGATGCCACGACGATGTCGTTTGCGAGGAGGGTGAGCGCCCTGCCCGCCGCACCGTAGGACTGGTTGATCGTCTCCTGGATGAACTTCGGGTAGTGCGCAAGGCCGCACAGGTAGACGCCGTCGGTCGCAAACTCGACCGGCCTTAACTTCACGTGGGCCTCCTTGAAGAAGCCGTCCGGGGAGAGCGTCACCTTGAACTGGTTCGCCACTTCCTTCGTCCCGGCGGACGGGACGATGGCGGCCGCGAGCGCTATGATGTCCGCGTCCAGCTCGAGCTTCTTGCCGAGGATGTAGTCGATCACCGTCACCTTCAGGACGTCGCGCTTGTCCTCGGACTTGCCGGGCTCGATCCCGGGCGGGTTCTCGGGTTCGTAGCGGATGAACTTCACGCCCTTGTCCGCGGCCGATCTGTAGTAGTCCTCGTTGAACCCGTAGGTGCGGACGTCCCTGAAGAGCATGTAGACGTCCATGTCCGGGTTCTTCTCCTTCAAGAGGAGCGCGTTCTTGATGGATTCACTGCAGCATATCCGCGAGCAGTAGTTGCGCTCCTCGTTCCTGCACCCGACGCACTGGATCATGACGAGGCCCTTCGCGTTGACGACCGCCTCATCGTTGTTCACGATCCTCTCCTCGAGCTCGAGGTGGGTCAGGACGCGGGGGTCCTGCCCGTAGAGGTATTCCGTCGGGGTGTACATGTCGATGCCGATCGCGATGACGGAGGCACCGTGCTTTATCACCGTCTCGCCGCGGGGGGACCTGACGGTCGTCACGAAGTTGCCGACGTAGCCGGTCGCGTCCGTGATCTGCGCGCTGTGGTAGACGTGGATGAGCTGGTTCCGGTAGACCTTCGATTTAAGCTCCTTCAAGTACTCCTGCACGTCAAGGCCCTGCAAGGTGGTGTGGACCTTCCGGGCGATGCCGCCCAATTCCTTCTCTTTCTCTATGAGGTAGACCTCGTGGCCCTGGTTCGCTATCGAGAGCGCCGCGTTCATGCCGGCGATGCCGCCGCCGACGACGAGCGCCCGCTTGTCGACGGGAAGGTCGAACTCCTGGAGTGGCTCCAGGTTGCAGGCCCTTGCAACGGACATCCTGATGATGTCATGGGCCTTTTCCGTCGCCTCTTCCTTCTCCTTCTGGTGGACCCAGGAGTTGTGCTCCCGTATGTTCGCCATCTCGTAGTAGTACTGGTTTATCCCCGCCTCGCGCAGGGTGTCGCGGAAGAGCGGCTCCAGGGTTCTCGGGGAGCAGGCCGCGACGACGACGCGGTTCAGTCCTTCTTCCTTTATCTTGTCCGTTATCTCGCGGGCGGAGTTCGTCGCGCAGGAGAAGAGCTGCTCCTGGGCGTAGACGACGTTGGGGAGCGTCTTGCAGTACTCCACCGTGCCGGGGACGTTGACGATGCGGCCGATGTTCGCGCCGCAGTGGCAGACGAAGACGCCGACCCGCGGCTCTTCCCCGGACACGTCCTTCTCCTCGGGGTATATGCGCTCCTTAGAGAGGTTGCCGCGCCTATAGGCTAGCATCTCGCCGATCTGGCTCCCCGCGCCGGAGGCCGAGAAGACCGATTCAGGGATGTCGATGGGGCCCTGCAGGGCGCCCGAGACGAAGATGCCCTTTCTGTTCGTAAGCATGGGGTTTCTGGGGTCGATGTCGCAGAAGTGGTGCGACTCGAGCTCGATGCCGAACTTCTTCGCGATGTCCTCCACCTCCTTCGGCGGGTTCATGCCGATCGAGAGGACGACCATGTCGAACTCCTCCTCGACGACCCCGTCCTCGGGGGTCGTGTACCTTACGGTCACGTTGTGGGTGAGAGGGTCCTCCTTCACGATGGAGGGGTAGCTCCTGAAGAAGCGCACGCCGGGCAGCGCCTCCGTCCTCTCGTAGTAGCGCTCGAAGTCCTTGCCGTAGGCGCGCACGTCGTTGTGGAAGATCGTGCACTTAGCGTCCGCGTCGTGGTCCTTCGTCAGGATGACCTGCTTCTGGGTGTACGTGCAGCACACGGCGGAGCAGTAGGAGTTGCCGCCCTCGATCACCTGGCGGGAGCCGATGCACTGGATCCAGGCGACGTTGCGGGGGTGCCTCAGGTCAGACTTCCTCAAGATCTCGCCGCCGTAGGGGCCGGTCGAGCACAAAAGGCGTTCGTAGTCCATGCTGGTGACGACGTTTGCGAAGTCGCCGTAGTGGTACTCCTCCCTGACCTTCGGGTCGAAGGGCTCGAAGCCGGGGGCGAGGATGATCGCGCCGACGTTGATCTCCTTCTTCTCGGGCTTCTGGTTCAAGTCGATCGCGTTCTGCTTGCAGACCGCCTCGCAGATCTTGCACTTCTTCTCCTTCAGGTACAGGCACGACTCGTCTATATAGGTGATGAGCGGGATTGCCTGCGCGAAGTAGACGTGGATCGCCTTGTTGAGCGATATCTCCTGGTTGTACTCGTCCGGGTACTTGACCGGGCAGTACTCCACGCACACCGTGCAGCCCGTGCACAGGTCTTCCTTGATGTAGCGGGGCTTGCGGATGAGCGTTACGTTAAAATCTCCTGCATCTCCCTCCACGCTGTCGACTTCCGTGTAGGTGAGAACTTCGATGTTGGGGTGCCGGCCGACCTCGACCAGCTTCGGTGCGAGAATTCACATCGAGCAGTCGTTCGTCGGGAAGGTCTTGTCGAGCTGGGCCATGTGGCCGCCGATCGACGGCGCCTTCTCGACCAGGTAGACGCGGAAGCCCGCGGTCGCGAGGTCGAGGGACGCCTGGATGCCGCTTATGCCGCCGCCGACGACCATGACGTCACCGAAGTCGCCGGAGGGGCCCGTCTTGCACAGGTTCCTGATGTTCTCGTTGAGCGATATTACGTTTTCCACTGTGTATCACCTCATCGTGGTTTGTCTTGTATGTGCTACATCACCTCGGCGATGACCTCGGTGATGTCCTTTATCGTTATGTCGTCCTCGTGGCCCGTGACAAGGCGCGAGTCCTCGAGGGCCGTTATGCAGTAGGGGCACGCGGTCACGAGCTCGGTGGCCCCCTCGCCTAACGCCTGGTCGACGCGTATGTTCGAGAAGCGCTCGTGCTTCTCCGTCTCCGCCCACACCCTGCCGCCGCCCATGCCGCAGCAGGTGGAGTCCATGCGGGCCTCGGGCAGCTCGGTCAGGTCCACGCCCGGGACGGCCTTCAGGACCTCGCGGGGGTCGTCGAAGATGTTGTTGTGGCGGCCCAGGTAGCACGGGTCGTGGTAGGCGACCTTCTTCGGGTACTCCTTCGCTATGGTGAGCCTGCCGTCCCTGATGAGCTCGGGCAGGAGCTCGGAGATGTGGACGACCCCGAAGTCCACCATGAACTCCGGGTACTCGTTCTTGAACGTGTGGTAGCAGTGGGGGGAGGAGACGAGTATCTTCTTGACGCCTGCATCGATGAAGGCCTTGATGTTCTCCTTCGCGAGCTTCTTGAAGAGCTCCTCGTTGCCCGTCCTGCGGATCGACTCCCCGCAGCAGACCTCTTTCTCGCCCAGTATGCCGAAGGAGACGCCCGCTTTTTTAAGGACCTTCGCGGTCGCCTGGGCGACCTTCTTGAGCCTCGGGTCGTAGCTGCAGTAGCAGCACGGGAAGTAGAGGTACTCCATGTCCTCCTTGAAGGGCTTGACGCCCAACCCCTGCGCCCACTCGGCACGGGTCTTGCGGTCCTCGTTGAAGGGGTTGCCCTGGCCGCCAAGGCCCGACGCGATGGTGCGGTAGGACTTCACGGGGCCGGCGAAGACGCCGTACCCTGTCGCCATCCGGCGGATGGCGATCATGTCGTCGATCTGCTTCACGTCGCGGGGGCACCTCTGCGGGCACTTGCCGCAGGTGGTGCAGCGCCAGATCTCTTCCTTCTCGATCTCGGAGAGGCCGAAGACGGCCTCGCGGATCAGCTTGCGCATAGAGAACTTGCGGACCTTGTTCCAGGGACAGACGGTGTCGCACTTGCCGCACTGGTAACAGTACTTTACCGCCTCGCCGCCCTTCTCCTTTATCTCATCTATTACCTCTTGAAAAGGGGCTATGATCTCCATTTTTTTTGTCACGGTAGGTTCCTCTTGTAATAGCCGTATTCTTACTGCTGGTCCTTCTGGGCCATGCGGGCAAGGGCGTCGGCGATCTTGTCCATGCCGTACTTATCGATCATGGATTTAAGACCTGCCTCAACCTCGGGCGCCTTCGGCTCTTCGTCCATATCCTCTTCCCGCTCTTCATAGATCAGGGCGTCGGTAATGCACCACTTGACACACAGGGGCTCTTCTTCGCCTTCGCACATGTCACACTTGAGCGGGAGGCCTGAGTCGGGCTCCTTGAACGTATTTCTCGACGGGCATGCGGCCCGGCAAAGGGCACATTCGTCGTATTCCTTGCCGTCGATGACGTACTTGTCTCTGCCCATGCACTCTGCCGGGGTGTACTCGCCCGCATAAACGGGAACATAAATGTCCCTGATAGGCTCGCGGATCAACCTGACCCGTGACCGAGCGGGATTATTGCTGCTGTATGGAGGGTTGGCATGAAATGCAGAACATATGACTTCGCATGCCTTGCATCCGTTGCACTTGTCGAGATCGATCTTTATGGTCTTGATTTTCTTTTTCTTTTTCTCTTCCATGTCGGTTATCACCTGTTCGCTTATTGGTTAAGCCGAAACCATTTCGGCCCGAAATATATCAGCTACTCTTCTATATTTATCCCTCTGCTGGCCAGGTCGTCAGCAACATAACCCAAACCGAGTTCTTCGAGTGTTTTCCTGGTAGGAATACCGTCATTGGTCCACCCTTTGAATTTATAGTACGTGTCGAGAAGTTTCTCCTCCAGTTCAGGGAACCTCTTTTTCCAGTGATCTTCGGGCGGTTTCTCGTCTACTCTCCTCAAGCCTCTCCTGACGTTTATGGCCCTGACGAGGTTACGGTTTCTTTTGTACACTTCTATCAGCTTTTCTTCATCAAAATCCATTCCCGTTGCTGCAGAGATGAACTTCGGATAATTATGGATATGGTATGGCGGCTTCAACGGAAATGATGACAGGCCTGCGCACATGCCAAGGGCGTCATCGCAGAAGTGCATCATTTCCTGCCAATCGACGATATCCGTTGCTATCTCGGGTGTCGGGTAGTACGGATTTGAAAATTCGCCGCGCATTTCCCAATCCATAACGTATTTCTTGAATTTTTCGTCGGGCACCTGGATCCAATCGCTTATGAATTCCTCTTTTTCTTCCTTCGTTGCAAACGGCGACTGCGGGAACTGGCCCTCAATCTGGGTTATGTTTGCCTTCTCGCCGGTGCAGTACATAAGAAAGTAGACCGGGTTGAGCATCCCTAGCTTGAGAGGAAGCTGCTCATGTTTCTTGATATTGTTGTGTGCATATACCTCGGCGCCATTACCGATCCTCTGGGCTGCCCAGTATGTACCGTCAGCGAGAATATCACCTATGCCTTCACGGTGGGCAATCCTGTCAAGAAGCCAGTAGAACCGGCCTTCATTATCATCTTTCGGACATGCCGGGTAGGTATCCGTCCCTTCAAAATCCTTGTCGGTCAGGATGCCGGCTTCATAAAGCTCGACAGCGAAGGCCATGGCCTGGGGTGTCGAAAACCCGTCAACGCCATATTCTGTTGCACGCTGGGCGATCCTAAACGCGAAATCGAGGTCGTCCACATATGCCGCCATTGTGTAGGTAAGCTTGGAAAAACACTTCATCATGTATGTCGGCATATTCGGAAGCGAGATGGTGGCGCCGCACTTCATCGGGCAGTTGTAACAGCTGATCAGGCGTTTGCGCGCACCGAGCTGCGTCGTTTCCCACCTCTTCTCTATGTTGTCATTCCAGAAGTCTCTCCTTCGTGTCCGGGCATTTCCCCACATGAAGTTCTCCGTGTGCCATTTCTCATCGGTATGCTTCATTTCCTGGGGGGAGCCTAGGCCCTGCAGAATGGTCATAACATTGGGAATGGGTCTTTCTTCCCGGTACTTGATGTAAGACAGGACTTCATTGCAAAGCTGATAGAATTCCGGTGGTTTTGCCACGTTCACGTCTTTTGTGCCCCGGACGGCTATCGCCTTGATCCCCTTGTCGCCCATAACGGCGCCTACACCGAGCCGACTGGCGCTGGACCGGCCCTGTTCGATAGATGCCATGAAAACCCTGTTTTCACCGGCAAGACCTATGGCGCATACCTGGGAATCCGGTTCGTTAAGCTCTTTCTTGATAAGGTCCTGGGTCTCGACCGCGCCTTTGCCTTTCAGGTGACTGGCGTCCCGGATCTCAACCTTGTCATTGTTGATCCAGATATAGACCAGATTCGGGGATTTGCCCGTAAAGATAAGTTTGTCGTATCCGGCAAATTTGAGCTCCGGTGCAAACACACCTCCCATCATTGAATATGCCATGAGCTTGGTCTGCGGCGAATACGTCGCCACGATCGTACGATTGGCACCAGGGGCAGGCGTGCTGCACAAAAGACCCGTACTGAATATGAGGATATTCTCGGGAGAAAAAGGGTCAACATCAGCCGGAACCCTATCCCATAATATCTTTGCATTCGTACCGAGACCGCCGAGATGAAGTTCCGTATCCTTCGGGTCGGTCTCAACCCTTTCAATACTCCCGTGGGTCAGATCGATCTCTAAATTGTATCCTGTCTCTCCATACCTCATCTTAACTCCTCCAGAGTGTCTTCACAGCGGGATAAGCTGTGAATAATAGTACTTGCTACGTTAAAATAACTCTTACCTGATAGCCTTGTCAAGGCCAATTAATGAAGAAATTCACAAGGATACGAGCAATTGTTAAAGTAAAAAAAGTAATTGATCTGGTGGATTGGAGTATATTGGAAAGAATTTTTCTTTGATAGATTATATTAGTATAAATTAAATGTTAGAATCATACTAACATAAAAAAAATAACCATTGGAAAAGCCGTTCATTATGATGAATACTTGGAACTTTCAGAAGTGATGAATATTTATGGGTTTTTTCTTTTACCGAGCACGCACGACGTTTCAATCTGGAGGTCGGAGATATCCCAATATTTTCGGAGGAGCTCATCCTTGTTTTCCATTAGTTTAAAACCGAACTTTTGGTAAAATTGTATGGCCCACTGAGCGGCTTTCCAGGTACCGACCAAAACCCAGTCCGTATCGACCTGCTTTTCGATGAGGGAGAATAGTTTCGAACCAATCCCCTTACCCTGCTCGTCTCTCAGAACATATGCATGGCGTACCAGAGTCACGTCATTTATTTTTTCCCTCGCCATAACCCCGAGGAGTTTCAGGTTCCTCCGATATCCATAAAAAGACATTCTTTTCATCTCTTTTTCCAGTTCACCCATCGACATATAAGGTTCATGATAACAGTCGCCCGGAATAACATCACGGTAGCGCTTCGATCCGTCATCGATCACCTGGAATATCTCGTCCTTGTCCCTGATCTCGAAAAGCCCTTTATTCCAAAACCCATAGAGATCATAGGCATTACTAAATGCGATCCTGCCAAGTGCTTCCTCGCTTCCGATCAGGCGGGAAAGCTGGTCGACATTTTTCCGTATGCCGGGAACGCCGGGAAAATCAGTCCCAAAAAGATACTTATGGGTGAACTTCTTCATCGACGGCCAGTAATTAAGGAGATTGCCGGGCGGAAGGCCTGATATGTCGATATAGACATTTTCAAAGCTTTTTACCAGGAATTCGGCGATCTGATACCAGAATCCCCGTCCCCCGTGGCACAGGACGATCTTCAGCCCCGGGAAATCATTGACGACATCATCGAATGTGTAGGGGTCCGAATACCGCATTTTGGCACCTTCAAAAAGGCTTGTGCCCGCGTGGAATAAAACAGGCAGGCCTTGCTCCTGGCATGCGTCGTATATCGGGTAAAGACGCTTATCATTGGCATAAAAGAAACCGTGTATGGGATGCAGCTTGAGGGCCCGGGCGCCGAGACCCAGCTGCCGCGCGAACTCGGATGCTGGATCATCGTGAAAGTTCAGGTTGAGATTTGCTATCGGCACAAGTTCGGGATGAAAGGCGTTGATCTCCAGTGCGCGCTCGATGGGCATGACCCCTGCAGTGAGGGGTGAATATTCGGGGATCAGGATGCCTCCGAATACCCCTTCGCGCTTGATTACATCGCCGTATTGCTCCGGCAATTGCCTCTCATCGGCATCATATATCATCGGAATATACGGCCCGGTCTGCATCCAGACCTTTTGGGCCCGCTCGGTCCATTCGAATTTATGGCCAACATGAATATGTGTATCTATTATCCGCACAATTCATTGTATCTAAAGACAGCAGGTTGTTCAAGCGCGGAAATGGCGGGATCAGATACGGAATATTTTTTTGGTCTGTGCGACCCTTAGCATTGGGCAAAGCCTTTCATTGTGGTTACATTTTGAGCGGTCCAAGGCTCGATATTTTATACAGCCAGACCAGGCAGGTGTCGAGTTCCCTAAATTGTCAGGAATCCTTCCGGGGCCAGGCTCGTCGCCAGCATTACAGTATTGATATCCAGGTGCTCCTTCCATGTATCGGTTTTCCGGTTGCTGGGGTCAAGCCAGAATGCCTCGATCCTGTCCCGTATGGACATAAATTTCCACAAGGTCTTCAGCAAGATCTGAATGTCCCGGTCATCCTCAAAAATGGCAAGGTTTTCATGGATGAACGCGTCAAGCCCCTCTAGGGCGTGCAGCCCGATCGACAGCCCCAGTTCCCGAAAAGCAAGCCGGAATCGCGACGGTGTGTAGAGGAAATTTTCCCGGCCCGGGTATTTTAAACCGGGTATCGAGGCATCGAGAATGATCCTCAACATATCGGACCCTTCGAGAATTCCCTGCACGAAAAGCTGCGTAACTCTGAATCCATCGCACAAAAGGCTGCCAAGGCCGAGAAGATCATCCGTCTGCCAATCTCTGGATTCGCATATGTTGACAAGATCGTCGATCTCAGACTGAAGGTCGAGGGAGAGAGACCGCCCTTTGTCGCGGGCAAGAGTCCCCTGAAGTTGTATATATGTGATAAGCCCATCGAGCGGATCGTGATGTCCCATCGATCTCACCAATGGGTACGACAGGTTGATGCTCATTTTCCAATACATTCGCTTCGAACGGGATCCGGCGTTGTACACAAAAGCCCGATGGGCCGCCTTCGCGAGTTCGACCGCCCATCGGTTATATTTGAGATCCCCGGTTACCGTGCTCACCCGGTTCAGGGCATGCATCCATTTGGTAAGATAGTGGTAATACTGCCCATCCCTATCCCATTCCCTGTATTCATCGTAAGGGTCATCCGGTCCGCACTCGTTGAGTGATTTGCCAATCCTCAAGCCGCCGATCGTGGGATGGTCTTCAGCCTCTTTACCCGAGAGGCCGCTCAGCCATCCACGACACTGTGAATCGCTGCGGTGCCAGCCAAGGACATGATGAACTTCATCGACAAGCAGAAGCGCTAGGTCCCTCCATTTTACGTCATCAAAATACTGATAAAGCCCGAGAAAATTACAGACGGCGTATGCATCTGTCCAGAGATAACGTTTTGAAAATTGGCCTGCCGGAGAAAGCCCGGTGCGCTCTGCGAAATCATCCATGAATTCCGCTGCAGCAAGGATCCTTTCCTGGCTCATGATCACCCCTTATCAAATTCGTTGCAGTGCCGGTCCGTGCCGGGCACGGCAGGAACCCTTACAACAATGAATATACATTGTACCCCCGACATATTCAAGCGGGGCGTTTGTCCATGGCTATTGTATTGCCCACTGATTTTCCTAGTAAAAACATATACGGTCAACGGGCCCATGGTTTGCTAGCATCATCTCTGAAAGACAAGCGCCAAGGCTTTATCGATATGAACAAAGGAGATATTCAGCGATGGAACGGAAGATTGACGATTATCCGGATCTCAAGGATTTTTCATCAGACCAGGACACAATACCGAGGAAACTTCTTGTGCCCGGCCAGACACGATCGGTCAGGGTGATGCTACAGCATACCGGCATGTCAAACACAAAGCGATCAGACCTTCCAGATTCGACCGATCTGAGAGAATGGTGTTCTCCTGTAGAAGACCAGGGCAATATCGGTTCTTGCACGGCGCATGCGGGTGTTGCCATCATGGAATATTTCGAAAGAAGGGCATTCGGGAATCATCTCGATGCGTCAAGGCTCTTTCTATGCAAAACGACACGAACTTATCGCGCTACACAGGGCAGGTGCATTCATTCGCTCTGCGATGGGCACCCTGGCGCTTTTTGGTGTGCCCCCGAAGAGTACTGGCCATACAACACGGCCGATCTTGACAAAGAGCCTCCCGGTTTTTGTTACGCACTTGCCCGGAATTATCAGGCGATAAGCTACTACCGGCTGGATACGCCGGGTACTGCAAAGGATGCCCTGCTTGCCGCCATCAAGAAGAGTCTTACGGCAGGTATTCCTGCAATGTTCGGTTTTACCGTTTACAGTTCGTATAAGCAATCGGCCAAAACGGGAAAGATACCCCTCCCCACTCCAGGCGAAAAGACTATCAGCGGGCATGCCATCGTGGCTGTAGGATACGATGATTCGATCACTATCAGGAATACCGACGCGGGCGCGGGAGAAACGCGGCACAAGACCGAGGACGCGGCCACGGCACGGGAATACCGACGCGGGCGCGGGAGAAACGAAGGGTACCCTGCTCATCAGAAATTCATGGGGTACAGGATGGGGGGATGGACGGCTACGGGTGGCCGCCCTATGAATACGTACTGCAAGGACTGGCCGTCGACTGGTGGTCGCTCTTGAAATGCGAATGGATCGATACCGGTGTGTTCAGGCTTTGATCGGTCCGGACAACGGGAAATTCTTTCGATCGGACCCGGGTAAAACATCTTTCACAAAGCAAAATCCGTCAAGGGCTCTGCCCGCCTGGTATATATCCATTTCTTGATCTGTTCTTCGAGCATCGGCAATGGGAGCGCCCCGTTATCGAGGACCGCGTTATGGAAGCTGCGGATATCGAACTCCGGGCCGAGTTCCTGCTCCGCCCGTTCCCGCAATCGCCGAATGTTCAGCTCCCCTATCTTGTACGCCAGCGCCTGGCCGGGCATGACGATATAACGGTCTACTTCCACTGCGATGTCCTGTTCGGTCTTGGCTGTCTGTTCCCTCATGTAATCAATAGCCTGCTGGCGGCTCCAGCCGAAATGATGGATCCCCGTATCGACCACAAGTCGGCATGCGCGCCACATCTCGTACATCAACTGCCCGAATTTTGAATACGGGTCGGTATAAAAACCCATTTTGTCCCCGAGGCTTTCGGCATATAACGCCCAGCCTTCCACATACGCCGTGTAGGAGGCATTCCGCCGGAAACGGGTCAGGGACCTCAATTCCTGGGCCCTGGAGATCTGCAGGTGATGGCCTGGCACGGCCTCATGGAGCACAAGGGCTTCCATTTCAAATTTCGGCCGCATATCAAGGCGGTACGTGTTCACCATGAAATATCCCGCACGCGACCCGTCGGATGCCCCGGGGTAATACATGGCCGTCGTTTGACCGGGGGCCTCGTAATCAGGGAACGCACGCACACCGTAGGGATTCCGGGGAAGCTCCGCAAACAGCCCGGGCAATTCCGCATCGGCACGTTTCGCAATATCCCGGTATGCCATGACGAGATCGTCCTCACGTGTGAAATAGAACCGGGGATCGCTGCGGAGGAAAGACGAGAAATCTTCCAGCGAACCATCAAATCCTGTTTGCCTCATAACGTTCAGCATTTGACCGCCGATACGCTGCACCTCGGTCTTACCCGTCTCATGGATCTCGGCGGCTGTCATGTCTGTCGTTGTGTGTTCGAATACCAAGTGTGCGTAGTAGGCCTCGCCATCGGGAAGTTCGCGGGCAGCTATCGGCCTTTTTCCGGCCGGCAGATATGTGTTCACGACAAAATCGCGGAGATTTTCGAGGGCCGGAAAAACCGAATCCGAGATAAGCCGGGCGGTGTCCGATCGCAACGAATCTCTATCCGACTGAGAAATGCTGTCCGGTATACGTTCAAGCGGCTTATAGAACACGCTTTGTTCTGGATCACCGGTCAATTGGCCTGCAATTTGACCGGGTATTCCCTTGAGCGGCACATAAGGCAAAACCCATCCGGTTTCGATACCGCGCCAAAGCAGGGCAATGACTTGGTCAAGATAGGCCGGGAAGGCCTTCATTCTTGCCTGGTAGTTGTGGTAGTCCGTTAATGTCCGGAAGGGAGTTATCGAAACGAGCTGTGCAAAATCGAGGTGGGGACCATATATTTGCGTCAGCAGCAAAACCGGCGGAAAACGCTGCGCCTTTACGGTAAGGTCTAAAATCCACATGAGGAGCCTGTAGGACAGTATGTCCTGTTCGGAAAACCGGGACGTGTCAAATTCCTGTGCCTTTATCAGCCATTGCCTCTCCCCCGCGCGTCTTTTCTCGATAGCGAGCCATGACAGGTCGGTGAACCGGTCGTTGTACCTGTTATCACCCGTCCATGTGGCCAATTCAGGGTATTCGTTCAAACACCATTGCCAGTACTCTTCCTGAAATCTTTCAAAATCACTCTGGTTATTTCCGCTCATTCCCACACTCCTGCCGGGTTTTTAAGCCTGAACATCTTTCCGATGAATTGGCGTATGCCCTTATATTATATATCCGTGAACGCTTTGCGCTATACTTTATGAAATGAAAACTTACAGGATCATCAAGGATTCGGGGGCCGATATTTCATGACCCCTGAAGACATCGGGATCGTGCTTATGCCTGGTATCGATGGTACGGGGATATTCTTCGAACCCCTCATCCGTGCCCTGCCCCCAAACATCCCCGTATCCGTAATAACGTACCCGCCAAATGCTATGCTTTCCCTCGAGGGACACGCCCGCTTCGTTATGGAACATCTCCCGGCGAAAAGTGTTATAGCCGTTGCAGAATCATTCTCCGGCCTCGTCGGGCTTGAACTTCTGCACTCGAGGCCGCGTGAAGTACGTGGTATCGTGTTCAGCGCCGCCTTTGCCCGGCCGCTTCACCGTAAACTGGTCCATGGCCTGTCCCTGGTCCCGGGGATAACGTCGACCATACCAAAGATCCCCGTGTCTGTAATTGGACGCATTCTTTTCGGCCCTTATTTCGATAAAGAGCTCGCCTCGATGCTGAACCGTGGCATTCCGCAAATCGATGTCAGAGGCCTCAAACACCGGGCGGATATCATTGTGGACGGATATCCCCTGCTTGACGAACGTTTCGCTATACCGTGCCTTTATCTCCAGGCAACCCGCGACCGGGTTGTTCCGCACAGTGCAATGTCCTGGTTCGCTGCCCATTTCGATCACTTCGAATGCGCGAGAGTAGACGCGCCCCACTGCCTTCTCCAGACAAGGCCCGTGGAGTGTTCGGCGAGGATTGTAGACTTTATTGAGACCCTACGTGTCGTAAGATGTAAGTAAATGAATATTTCAATCATTTTCCGTTGACGCGGTTTACGTCATGGTGTAGAAAAGACTAATATTAACAAGATAAAATTTGTATTTTTTCTGTGATAAAACTGCTGAAATACGAATCCGGCGCGTATCTTTGAAAAAGATCGAAGTTCCCCTGGAAGTAGTGATCCTCCTCGTTGGCGGCATGGCTCTTGTCATAACGGGATTTCTTATCTTCGTCGCTGGCCGGGGCCTGATACCTTATTACCCGAACGGTTTTCACGGCCTTCTCCTTGTTATTTTCGCCCTGCAGACCATGATGCTGGGAAAAACACCCTTTGGCGACGTACGCAGGTCCCCAGTGCTCATCGGGATCGGCGCCATCATTGCCGCTGTCGGTATTGTCGCCTGTTTTATCCCGACGTTCAACCGGCTTCCCAGGGTACTGCTCCTCATATGTTTTGGCCCGGGCGGATTGGTGCTTCTCCTGCAAATGCTGCTTGCCCGTGACAAGCTCAGGACCTGGGCACGATACGGGGGGACGCTCTGGCATCTGGTCATTGCATGCACGGCCGTCTATTGTTTGTCTATCCTGCTCTGTGTGCTCCTGTGGAGAGGCGATGCCATCCCGCCCTTCCTCATGGCCGCGACTGTCCTCGTCGACGGGATCATGGTCTTTTATCTTGTCGGTGTGCTCGGAAAGGTCTACCGGCTTTATCCGGTGTCAGAGAAAAGCCAGAAAAATGTCGTGCTTTCGGCAGATGGGACAATGCTCCTCTTCACGGGCATATTTATGGTAATCCTTGGTTTGATGCTCATACCAGTAGCCTTAGGGTTTTTGCCGTTTTCAGCAAGCGCGCAGATAGGCCTCCTGATGGTTATCTTCGCGGTGCAGATGCTTGCGGCGGGAAGTACACCTATCGGCCCTTTCACCCGGTCATGGCTTATGGTGGTTTTTGGCCTGATATTCGCGGCGCTTGGGATCATCTCCTGTATCGTACCGGGCATCTTGGTTTTACCCCTGACCATCCTTGTTGGAGTGCTAAATATCCTGGGTGGGGCTCTTGCCCTGATAAGGTTGTTGGGCACCCGCCTGAAGGCCCACAGGCCTCGCCATGCCATACCTGTGGTGTTGACGCGGCTTTTCGCAGTTCAGCTGGTAATGAACGTCCTGATGATCATGTTTGGAGTGTCGATGCTGGTCCCAGGGTTGGTCCCCGGGCTCATCATCGGGGTTATCCTCGCCGCAAACGGAGGCGCACTCCTGTACCTGTTGTACATTCTTCTGCTTCTGGACAAAATGCAGGCTGGCTCAGAGGCGGTTATATGAACTTTTCGTCATCGACAAACGGAGGGGTTTGGAAAATGCTTAACCATCTGTTCAGCCCGGTGTGGATCTCGGAATTGGAGATACAGCACCGGTATCCCGTACCTTTGCGCGAGTCTTAAAACCGGGCCGTTATGATCGATGGGCCGGATCTTACAGGACAAGGAGAAAAATGACCATGAAGGAAGTGAGCGAGTATTACCGGGATAAGGTCGCCGTCGTGACGGGCGCCGCCTCTGGCATCGGACTGGCACTTGCGGAAACAATGCTTTCTTACGGGGCAAAGCGGGTCATCCTCGCTGACCTCAACGAGGTAAACATGGCGCGGGAGGCGGCACGGCTGAACCTCACCTACCCCGGCCGAGCGCTCGGCCTCCGGTGCGACATCACAAAAGAAGAGGACGTCAAGGAAATGGTTCGGCAAGGAGCCGGGTTCGGCGGCGGCCGCATCGACCTTTTGTTCAACAATGCTGGAGCTGGATTCAGCGGACATTTTCCAGAGCAAACAAACGCAGACTGGGAGAAGGCGTTCTCGTTGAATTTCTACGGGGCCATATACGGCATTCGCGCCGTCCTGCCGCTCATGCAGGCCCAGGGCGGAGGCCACATCGTCGACATCATTTCCGGCATCGCGTTCGCCCCGATGGCCTACCAGACGATGTACTCAGCCACCAAGGCAGCCTTGAACGCATTAACCCTCGCCCTGCGCTACGAACTCTGGGACGAGAACATCCGCCTGACCTCGGCTACGCCGGGTACGACGGCCACAGCCATCTGGGCTGGCATGGAAGCACCCCCGGACGCGCAGTCGCCAGAGCAGTCTGCGCGAACCATCCTGGTGGGGGTGGCGAATAACGAGCGGCTGGTCCTGGGAGATGAGGCGGACGCTTCCGGCGCCAGGAACTGCTTCACACCGGAAGCTGCGAAAGATTTCGACGACTATTTGCTGAATGTGGCCCGAAAGCGGCGCAGCGGCGAGTGGGTCGTGTGATTCGGGCTGTTTTGATCTTTTTCATTTGATCCCTTTAAGACGGAACACCAGGGAGCTTGTCAGCACGGTCAGTACACCGAGAATGACGATGCCGAGCCGGAAGCTGTAAAGGTCCCCTGATACGCCTAGCAGCCAGGGCACGACGCCTCCCCCGGTGAAGAAGCTCGCCGCAAGAATCATCCCCGTGGCAAGGCCCCTCATTTCCCTGCTGAACGTCCTCGCAATCCCCACGAGGCCCACCGGGAAGAAACCTGTCACGAAGAACGCCTGGAAGAAAAGTAGGGTGCCCGTGTACTTGACGGGCGAAAGCCCCATCAGCACTGTGAAGACCCCAGTGATGAGCAGCATGAAGAACATCATTCGTTTCAGGCTGAACCTGTCGACAAGGAATCCGCAGACCACCGCCACTCCGATGGATGCTAATCTCGATATGCTCAGGATAGTGTTCGCGTAATCGATGCTCAAACCCAGTTCTTTGGTCAGATAGAGCGGGGTGATCGCATAGATGCCAATGTTAGAACCGGCGCCAAATATCCAGAGAATGATCATGAACCACAGTGACCGTATCGCGACGATGTCCCTGAAGACGGCCCGCGTCGGGTTCACCATCTTGACCTCCGTCGCCGTGAGAATGAAGACCACAAGGCATATGGCGAATATCGATCCGTACACGACAAATATTCCTCGCCAGGGGAAGAACTGAAGCAGGCCCAAGGCAACGAGCGGGGTGAGAAATATTGCAGTCGAGGCGCCCGTATCATGAATGGCGATAGCCTTACCCCAGTTCTTTTCTGCGTAATATTCGGTTATTAGCGGCATTACCGACGGAACGTACAATCCGTGGGAAAAACCGAGCACCAGCGCAAACAGGTAAAGCAGGGAGAAATTCCGGACGAAGGGGAGGAGAAAATTTAAGAAGCACAACGAGCCAAGGCAGATAACGATCGCCTTCTTGTAGCCTATCCTTCCCGAAAAAAGCCCTGCCAGCAGAACGGACGTGCCATACCCCGCAGACATAAAGGTGAAAATGGCGCTTGCCCGGGTATGATTGACCATGAACTCGTCTTCCAGGAGAGGCAGAATTGGGGAGAACATTATTCGGACCGAGAAATTAATAAACCAGATAAAAAGGAGGAAAAAGAGGAAATGAAGCGCCCTTCCCTTGAATTCCTCGAATCGTGCCATTATTCCACTTTAACCCAACGCCGGTTTGTTGACCAGAATTTTCTGGAACTGAACATCTATTTATTTCATTGCTGAAATCCTTCGTCTGAGACCTGAGACTGTCTTTAGACCTTGTCCAGCGTCTCCGTGATGAGGTCATTCATTGACGGAAAAATGTGCATGGCGTCCATGACCGTGCCATAACTACCTTTTTGGGTAAAAACATTCACGACCTCCTGTATCAGGACAGGGGCGTCCGGACCGATAATATGAAAGCCGAGTATCCGCCCCGTACCTTTTTCAATTATTGCCTTGGCGAATCCTTCGTCAGCCTTTCGTATATCTCCCTGGACCGTGTCGGTGTATAACGCCTTCCCAACAATGATGTCATGGTCTTTCGCTGCTTGCGACTCAATAAGTCCCACCGATGCGATCTGCGGTTCGGTAAAGACCGCATGCGGCACCGCCCCGAAGTCCATCTCTATCTTGATTTGATTAAAGGCATTGTGCCAGGCTATTTCCACTTCCTTGTCGGCTGCATGTGTGAACATACCCTTGCCGGTTGCATCGCCAAGCGCCAGGATGCCCGGTTTACTCGTTTCGAGATATTCGTTTACTTCGATAAAGCCTTTTTGTGTCAGGCACACGCCTGTGCGGTCGGGTTTTAACCGGTCAGTGTTGGATATCCTGCCGGTTGCCAGCAATACCTGCTGGCCCGTGATCAATTTTTCCGCTTTCGTTGCACGGTCGCGCACGGTCAATACGCAGCCATTATCGTTCTTGGTTATCGAGACCGCTTCATGCCCTGTATATATCTTCATCCTCGTTTCGAGGCATGCCTTGAGCAACTCGGAGATCTCGGGCTCCTCGAACGCAACAAGGGCATCGAAATATTCAACGACAGATACCTCGCTGCCCATTGCAGCAAAGAAATGGGCATATTCAACGCCGATATAGCTTCCTCCGATGATGATGAGGCTCCCCGGCAATGCTGTCAAACCCAGAACCGATTCATTCGTTAAATAATCAATATCGGTCAACCCCTTGATCGGGGGCACCGCCGGCCGGGCGCCTGTCGCAATAAAAATGTTATTCGCCCGAATGGTTTCACTGCCTGCGGCGATCGTATAATCGTCGATAAAGTGACATTCCTCTTCATAATAATCCAGGTTCTCAGATTCTCTCAAGTCCTTGCGTATCGAATCGGTGCTCACGTGTATGGCATCTCTCATGTTCTGCATAATTCCCGGAAAATCTATAGAATCGATCCTAGCACGTATGCCGAATTTTCCCGCCTGTTCGATAAGCCTCACCATGTCGGCCACATGGATCAGTGTTTTTGAAGGAACGCAACCGACATTGATGCATGTCCCCCCGGGGAATTCCTTTGCAACGAGGGCAACCTTCAGATTCTCGGAAAGCGCCCGGTATGCGAGGCTCAATCCGGCGCCGGAACCAATGACGATGACATCATATTCTTTCATGTCGAATCCTCCTTTTATGCAGACCCTTATTGCATCTTAAGCATTCAAACCAGAGTTTAAAAGTTCCTGCAGGCAAAAGACAGTAGAGTTAGTCCTGGAGCAACGCACAGACCGGGCCGATCTTCTCCTGTGTCCCTATGGCAACCTGATTTTTCTTTTCAATATATGTGATCATAACTGTCAATTGAGTATTTTTAGATATTTTTTTCTCTTATATTAGTTTTAACTCCAAACAAACCTGTATTATAATAATCTTGAACTTGTTTACGAAAAAATGGATTCCCGGAATCACGTATTCAATGAAAGGGCACCATGAGGAGGGAAAGATGTTTGAAGTGACCCAGGAAGCAGCCAATAAAATTAAAGAATTCCTGAAAGACCAAAAGGACCCAAAACCCATAAGGATCCTTGTTACTGAAGGCGGGTACAGGGGTGCATATCTCGTCATGGCACAGGATAACCGGAAGGAGAATGATGAGGTTTTTACAGAGCGGGGTGTGACGTACATAGTTGAAAAAGAACTTTTCGAAAGGGCAAAACCCATACGCATCGATTACGTCCAATCAATCTTCGGTGGAGGCTATATTCTCGACTCCCAGCTCTTGAAAGGGTTGGAAGGTGTTTTCACTGGATGCAGAAACATCTGCGATACATGTGGAGACTCAGATTTTTAATTCCTATTCGATGGCAAAGTAAGGGTACATCAACACATCACATGAAAAGAAGAGAAATAACCCTTGGGTTGAAAGAGGCCTTGCGCCTGGTGCTTGAAACCATACGACCCCTGCCAGCCGAGAAGGTCTCCCTCGTTGCAAGTATAGGCCGCGTTGCCGCCCGGGACCTCTACGCGCTTGTTGATTCTCCCTCGACGGACGTCTCCCGCAAAGACGGTTACGCGGTTTCAAGCCGGGATGTGGCCCATGCCACGGATGCATACCCAGCGCGCCTTAAACTCCTGGGTTCCGCGACTGCAGGCGGCCCGCGGGGCGCGCGGATCACGCCAGGTACAACGGTGAGAGTACTGACAGGGGCCAGTGTGCCCGTTGGCGCTGACGTTATTATAGCCGAAGAATACGCGCAACGATCAGGCCAGGATGTGTTGATAGGGGACCCGTCGGGAAGCGAGGTCAACATACTCCCCCGCGGAGGAGACGCGGCGAAAGGTGCGCATATCCTCGAGCCAGGCTCCCGGATCCTGCCCGCCGCGGCAGGCCTTCTCGCCGCAGCGGGGCATAGCGTCATCCCCGTTTTTAAAAACCCCGTCACGGGGATCATCGGAACCGGCGACGAGTTGGTCGAGCCGGGAAAGCCCCTTACGGATGGCGGCCTGTACGCGAGCAATGTCGTCACCCTGGCCGGATGGTGTAACAAATACGGGATGGGCCGCCGCACGAAAATAGTCAAGGATGACTACGACGCCATCCTCGACGCCATCACCGAGTTTGCCCTGGAAACAGATGCCTTGATAACGAGCGGCGGGGCCTGGACGGGAGACCGCGATCTGGTGGCGCAAGTTCTTGAAAACCTGGGATGGAAGATGATATTCCACCGAATTCGAATGGGGCCCGGAAAGGCAGTCGGTTTTGGCACCCTGGACGGTAAACCCGTGTTCATCCTGCCTGGCGGACCGCCTTCCAATCTGATGGGCTTTCTGCAGATCGCGCTACCGGGCCTGCTTGCTCTGTGCGGCAGCCCGAATACCGGTCTGCCCGCAACTAACGCCAGACTCGCTGCCGATATTGTCGGGGGCAATGTAGAGTGGACCGATCTGTTCTTCGGTACACTTAAACCAGATGAAGAACTGCCCCTATTCCATCCGATGGAAAAACGCACTCGCCTCTCTTCCATAACCAACGCCACGGCAATTGCTGCAATACCCGAAGGATCGGATCACCTCCAAAAAGGGTCTATAATCACCGTTCAATTATTGACGTAGTAACGAGGAATTTCTTGTTCTCCGGGGCAGTCATATCTTTTATTCCGGTTTTCTCAAGAATTGACCGGTGTGATTGGGGCAAATAAGGTCTGTCGCCTTCAAAAGACGTCGCATGCTATTGTAAGCATTGACCGGGTTTTCGTGATAAGCGGGTATAATAAAACCCTTTTCCCCTGTAAAGTTTTCCGAAATGCAACAAAAACCGGTCAATGCTGCCTTCCCTGCTTCAGTATCGATTATAACGGCCTGACAGCCCGGTGAGTGGCCGGGGACAGACATGATGTCCAATCCCGGCAGGATATTTAAGTCTCCGTCAATGAGCTCAAATTTTTCATTTTCGAAGTATGACCGGACATACGAACTCTGCATAAAGGGGTGGGGATTCAGGGCGTACTCCCACTCTTTTCGCTGCAAATATTTTGTGATCCCTTTGAACTGTGGCATTAATGCACAATGATCATAGTGAAGATGCGTCTGAATAACGAAGTCTATGTTATCGAGTGAATAATCGTATTTTATAAACGATTCCGATAGACTGTCCATCCCAAGAAATTCATAAACGGATGACCTGGAATACTTCTCAAGATCCGTCCCGGTATCGACCATGATCGTGTAATCCTTGTTCCTTACCAGAAATATCCCGTAAAAGACCGTCGTGTCCTCTTCATAAAAAGATAAATAGGTATATAAGGCCTTGGGGCGTTTCCCCTCACCCAGTTTGATCGGAGTTATCGTAAATTTATCACTGCTCAAGTGTTTCCTCCAGGTCATTCTTTCACAGAATATTAAAATATCGTTGGATATATGGCAATGGTGAAATCATTCGTACACCCTCTTCCCGCTCAATTCTCCGGTACCCCGGGATCCCTGCAATGGTTGCCTTTTGAATATGATTTGAAATAATCTAAGGAATGGGGAATTGTGCATTCAATGTTTGAGAACATTCCTTTCCACGGGAGGGTGGTACTATGAAAATGCTCTTTGTCGCTCACGACGATTATTTCGACATCACAGATACGTTTGTCCGGGCCGGCTGTCAATCCTACCTGAAACTATACAAAGGAACGAGGCCGTCCGGCGAGGCCAATGCTTTGTTCGTGCCCATTCCCGATGAGGAGCTTCCCAACCTTCTTAAGGTCCTAGGGGAGCTGAAAGCACAGTATCCTACGATCGGTTTAAGGGCGTTCACTTTTTCGCTGGAAGAATGCGTCTTCTAGCCGGCCAGGTTCACCCCCCGGAGAGCGTGCCCCGGACAACCATCGAGGAATTAAAACAACAAATGGGCAACTCAGGCCTCAGGGTGATAGATGTCCTTCTCCAATCCCAAAAGCCTCGCTGCATTGGAAAAACAGATCTTTTCCTTGTCGCTTTCTGTCAGATACGGCAATTGCAGCAGAAACTGAAGCTCTTCACCCTGGTCTGTCCATGGACTGTCCGACGCGAACAGCAAACGCTCTGCCGGATGTTCCCTGAGGAAGCGTTCCCGGAATATCCCGGGCATCTTGCGCAGTACAAAGGACGTGTCCATATAGATGTCCCGGCCCAGTAGATGTGCCGCCGTCTCCTCGTACGCATCTTCCCCGCCCAGGTGGGCGACGACGATGCGGAGTTCCGGAACGGCCCGGTGAACCACGGCCAGGCGTTTCGGCGTTCCATGGACCGGGTGGGGAAGCCCCCGGTCGACCCCGGCATGAAAGAGAATGAACATGCCTTCTGCGGCCACCCTCTCATACAAAGGGTACATCCGGGGATCGTCAACGAAGAAATCCTGATAATCAGGGTGAAATTTAAAGCCTCGAAATCCTTGTTCCTTTAGCGATCGCATCTGCTCGGGGCTTAATGGGTCGGCTGGATGCATGGCGGCCATTGCCTCGATACCCGGCTGCCGGATGCCTGTTAACCACCGTTGAATGGATGCGACCTGTTCCGGCTTTGTCGGTACGGCCGCCACCACGGAAAGATTGATCCCGGCAGCCGTCATGGACCTTTTCAGTCCCTTAAGGGTGCCGTCCGTATAGGCGTCGATCGCCGCCCGTTGACGAACTGCCGAAACCGTGCTGTGGGCTAAGCGATCAGGATAAATGTGGGTATGGAAATCGATCCTCACGGTGCGATTTCTATACGCCATTCCACTCATCTTTTCAAGGCATAAACACGATGAAGAGATCCGGGGAACTATGAGTTCATCGAAACTTGCTATGATATTGAGGGCACAGGCCTGATGACCCGGGAACATAGCTACGGCATACCTTCGTGCGTGTTTCGTAGATCTCGCAGGATGCAGATGAACCATACCATTTTAGGTAAACACAGCTCATCCGGCAGGTCTTTATGTTTGACCCGAACCTGTTGATCACCCTGCCGCCCGACCATGCGACATCATTGGCGCGCACGTGCTCAATAATATCATGGCGTTCCTCTTTTTCCCATCGCCGAACATCCTCGAGAGAAACATAGGCGGACACATCCACATGGCAACAGTTGCCGCATCGACGACAGGCAATATCTCTATGCTCTTCACCGTTCATTTATCAAGCCAAGCCTTCATTATACGCCGTGAGACAAGGTGCGCACAAGGGCGAAAGGGAGGGTAACCGGCCGGAATGCGCAGGGTCAGCCCGGGCTGATACATGAGCTTTGGCCGGTATCCGGTTTTATGCTACATTTAGGTATAAATACTCAGTACTGTCCGGTAAAACTTATTAAAAGTATGGCCTGTTCTTTATGCCTGCAGGATAATGAAGTTGCGCAAACCCAAAACCTGCAAGGAGGAACAGACCAAGAACAGAGTATACACCATCTTCGCGGAGCTGTTAAAGCTCTGTCCGAGATATCAGTTTGAAAAGGCCACAGAACGGTACAGGGGCACCCGGTACGTGAAGACATTTGCCACGTGGCAGCAGTACATCGCCATCCTCTATTCCCGGATCACCCTGAAGGACAGCCTGAGGGACATCGAGACCGGCCTCGGCACACAGTCAGGCCGATGGTATCATCCGGGCTTAAGGGTGTGCACAGGAGCACACTCTCCGATGCCAACACGAAAAGGGATTCCAGGATCTTCGAGGATCTGTTCTGCAGCATCCTCGGGCGGTGCAGGGACCTGACACCGAGGCACAGGTTCCGGTTCAACAATCCCCTTTACACCATCGATGCGACCACCATCGACCTGTGCCTGTCGGTATTCACCCGGGCAAGGTTCAGGAAGGCGAAAGGCGCCATCAAGATGCGCTGCCTGTATGATCACTCCGGTGCCCTGCCTTCCTTCCTGACCGTTACCGACGGGAAGAGGCACGATGTTACGGAAGCGAAGAACGCCGGCTTTCCGCTGTCACCGGACAGCATCGTGTCCGTCGACAGGGCGTATATAGATTACACCTGGCCGTATTCATTGAACGCAAAGAGGATATGGTTCGTCACCCGGGCAAAGTCCAGCATAGACTATACCGTTACCGGACAGCATCCGGTGAGCGGTAAAGGGATCATACGTGACGAGAGGATATCCCTTGCGGGGCAGCATACCAGGGACAAGCATCCCGGGGATCCCAGGCTTATCAGGTTCTATGATGAGAAGCGGAAAAAGACGCTTGTGTTCCTGACCAACAACTTCAGGCTTGTCGCAGCGGCCATCGCCCGGATATACAAATCCCGGTGGCGGATAGAATTGTTTTTCAAATGGATCAAGCAGAACCTGAAGATCAAATCATTCCTCGGCACCAGCAGGAATGCCGTCATGACCCAGATATGGTTGGCCATGTGTTACTACCTGCTTCTGACATACATCAAGTACCAGACGAGATATGCCTATTCCCTCCTGCAGCTCGGCAGGATCATCCGCGAGACGCTTTTTGACCGGAAGAGCCTTGTTGATATTCTTACCGTGACTCCTGAACATATGGCTGCAGTGAGAAATGGGGTGCTGCAGGGGACTCTATTTTAACCGGACAGTAGTGATAAATAGTCAAAAATCTGCGTCAGGAGCTTAAAAAGCAAGAGAGCTGTCAAACCGGAAAAGAAAGGAGGACCTCATGATCTACGGTGCCACCAATAACCCGCTTCGCCCGTTAGAAGGCGAGATCAGGTCTATCCTCGATGGGGAGGCCTGAAGTTGCCCTTAGCCCACCTGCCGACCTTTATTTCGCTCGCCGATATTTGTGCTTCGATCCGTGAAGCTTCTCTCAGCGAGGCGTTCAAAGCTCTGGACCTATCGGCAGAGATTGGGGTTGAGAAGGTGGTGCTTCATCCGGCATATCTGACAAGGCTCATAGCTTTTACGCCGGACATCGGGAAAGGCTACATACTGGAATCCCTGGCTAGTATCCTCCAAAAGGCATCGGACTTAAGCCTAATGGTATGCCTTGAAAATATGTTCCCGCGGGTAGGCCACATGTACCGTCCCGAGGAGCTTGCCAAGGTCCTTCGCCAGATGTCCGGGCTCATGATGACACTGGACCTCGGCCACGCCAATATCCGCGCCCCAAAAGGCCAGGTTGCCGCCTTTATAAAAGCGGCGGGGGGACG
>Ga0265293_10003418_pt1 | contig 29532 bp, 21 predicted proteins | sample Munlanlewell138R_FD_192505 | JGI IMG/M metagenome (GOLD analysis project Ga0265293, IMG submission 192505) | Leachate microbial communities from a municipal landfill in Southern Ontario, Canada - Leachate well 138R | ecosystem: Engineered > Solid waste > Landfill > Unclassified | place: Canada... | reverse complement strand
AAGGCTACACTTACTCAAATTGAGGAGAAAAAACTCGTATTCGAAGTTTTAGCTACCGATAAAACTGGACAAATTGGCGTAGGTACACACGTTAGGTATATTGTTAATAAAACAACCTTTATGAAAAGGTTACCCGCTAAATAGTTAAATTTATTTGTAACCAAATGATTAAATCTTTTACGCATACTCTCGTCTTCATACTCACATTGTCTCTATTCAGCAGCTGTGTGAACAATAGTTCTAGCAAATCGGCTAAAACTTCTGGTGATATTTTTAAGGAGTATCAAGCACAAGGGATGGGCAGGGTAATATCGGTGCCGCCTGCTATGGTCGCAATTTTTTTAGATGAAACAGTGCCAAGCACTGCTAAACTCAAGGACTTGCTAAACGATACAAAAAAACTGTTATTTCTTATTATACCACTTGATTCTGCGTCGAAAGAAGAGGAGCTTCACAGAGATATAAACTCACAACTCAGAAAGATAAAATTTCACAATCTGGCTTCAATAGATAATGGAAGTGAAATGATTGATGTTAAGGTTCTATGTTCCGACGATAAGAATATTTCGGAAATGGTTGTAATCGTTTCAAATCATAAAACGCTTTTTTGTATTAGTTTTCAGGGAGATATTCAGTATGAGAAGGTTATTAGCCTTACAAAACCCGAAAATATTGATATTATTACTAACCTAAATAGGTTTTCTCGGTAGGTTTTACCATTAAAAAAGAACCAAGTTCATCTTTACATTGTACGCTTCAACTCTCAAAAAAACAGTTTACACCAATCCAGCCAAAACTCTAAATAATCAATTATAACTAGCATTTACCCGTATTCTCGTGTAAGCTAGTCTTAAATAATATTAGGCTTAACCAATGGTTGTTCTAAAATTGTTGGTAACTTTAGCTGCAATAGAGTTACGACTATGCTAATTGACTTTTTAAATACCATTTTACCACCACGCCTCGCTTTTATAATAGTGTTGATATACTTTTTTACCGTATTGTCAACAGCCATAATGGTTGTCCACGAAAAACGCGACCCCGCAAAAACCAGTGTTTGGGTACTGATTCTTATCCTTCTGCCAATAATTGGATTGATGTTTTACATCTTTTTTGGACAAAATCATCGAAAGGAAAAGATTTTTAACCGTAAGGTAATCAAAGACCTTGAGCAGATTGAACGCCTTAGCAAAACCCAGCTATCCGATATAAAAACTGACGCTTTTTTCACAGAGCCTAGCATTGCAGATAATTTGAACATAATTACCTTGCTATTAAATAATAGCAAGGCTTTACTTACACTTCACAATCAGGTTGAAATTTTTCAGACCGGAAAAAAGACATTTCAGGCTATTATCGATACTATCGACAAGGCTGAGGACTCAATCCATTTGGTATTCTATATAATTGCTAGCGATAGGATTGGCAATATTATTAAGGAAAAACTTATAAAAAAGGCTCGCTCTGGTGTTGAAGTGCGTCTAATATACGACGATGTAGGGTCGTGGAGAACATCAAGAAAGTTTATAAATGAACTTAAGGATGCGGGGGTGGAGGTACACCCCTTTATGAAGGTTAAATTCCCGTTTTTAACCAGTAAAGCCAACTATCGAAATCACCGTAAAATTATTGTAATCGATGGTAAAGTAGCATTTATGGGAGGTATGAATATAGCCGACCGGTACCTTGAGGGGGATGAATCTCTCGGAATGTGGTATGATACGGTTCTTCGAATAGATGGAGATACAGTAAAAATGCTCCAAATCGTGTTTCTTACGGATTGGTTTTTCGTGAGTAAAAAAATAGTATCTGGTAAGGACAAGTATTTCCCCGAGCACATCATTCCAGAAACTCACCCTATTCAAGTTACGGTAAGTGGGCCCGATTCCGATTGGGCTTCTATAATGCAAGCGTTTTTCACTGCCATTACTCACGCCAAAAAACACATCTATATTTCTACTCCATACTTTGTACCCAACGAGAGCATTCTAACCGCTCTTAAAACGGCATCGCTTAGTGGGGTAGATGTGCGAATAGTGCTACCAGGAAAATCCGATTCAACCGTAGTTTACTGGAGTTCAATGTCGTATGTTTCCGAATTACTCAACGCAGGTATTAAGGTTTACCTATTTCAGAATGGATTTAATCACTCAAAAATTTTAATGATTGACACGAGCTTCTCCTCGGTAGGTTCAGCCAATATGGACATTAGAAGTTTTGAGGATAATTTCGAAATTATGGCAATGATTTACGATGCTGAAGTGACAGAGAAACTAGAAAATCAGTTCTTCCGGGACATTAAACGAAGCAAAAAAATAAATGCAACCCATTGGAACAAACGCCCATTACGACAAAGTTTTAACGAGTCGGTGGCTCGAATGTTTAGCCCGCTTTTTTAGGCACGATGTTTGTTTTAATAAACACATAACATTTTAGTGAGAAAACAATTAATTATTTACTTAAACTGCATATTATGAAACGATTATCATTAGTTATTGCCGCAACCCTACTTATGGTAGGGGGTGCTAACGCACAATTTTTTAAATATGGTATTAAGGGTGGGGTTAACTCATCAAACATTTCAATCGATAAAACGACTATTTCAATACCAACAATTGATGGTGCAAAAAACTTTATTATTGAACAGGGTAATTCAAAGTTGGGTTTTCACTTTGGTCTATTTACCCGTATTCAGGTTGTAGGTTTATTTATTCAGCCCGAGCTCCTTTTCACTCAGTCCAAAGGCGAGTTTATTTTCAAAGATGAAGCATTGAATGTAACCACCTTAACCAGCCAAAGGTTTAACAAATTCGATATTCCTGTTATGGTAGGGTGGAAGTTTGGCCCTGCACGCATTGGATTAGGTCCAGTTGCATCGTTTACCCTAGGCGAAAAAGATGGATTGCAAGATAAAATAAAAACCCTTGCTACTGATGCAAACAATGTTGATAATGCAATCAATAAAGCTGTATTTGGGTATCAGGTGGGCGTAGGACTCGATATTCTAAAAACGTTAACCTTTGACGTTAGATACGAGGGTAACCTAAGTAAACTTGGTGACAGCATTAATATTGGTACCGAAGAGTACAGTTTCGACCAGCGTAACCCTCAATGGATTTTTAGCTTGGGTATTTTCTTCTAATATTTTAATTGATTTATATCATTAAACCGCAAATAGCCTGCCAGCCAGACAATTAACTAATTGTCTGGCTGTTTTTTTTTAATTAACGCTTGCAAATTAAATATTTTGTATAACTTTATAAGTAGTAAGTTAAATCTAAGCATTAAAATTCAATAAAGTATATTATTAGTTTTTAAGCACTCTGTTCATACCCCTAAAAGCAATGAGCGTACTTTCAACAAAAAGTATGTACCTAACAACCAATTTTTTGGATGAAAATATGCTTACAGCAAATATTTGTTCCATTAGTTTATCAATTCCATTCCTTTTAGTCCTTCTCTCACTCCTATTTGTGGTTTTCTTACTAGTGTTTTTCATTCAAAGAAAACGTATTTACTCCTTTAGCAAAAGAATAAAACATTTCACCGATGAGGAAGACAGCCTGAATAAACGGGTTGACGACCTTAATGCAAAAATTACCAGCCACGATTTAGAGTATAGTCAACTTTTTAGGCTTTACACAAAAAATTTAAACGAGCTTGAACAGACTAAAAAAGAACTATCAGCTGCACAAAAGGTAGCTCGTGAAGCCGATATGCTAAAATCAAATTTTTTAGCAAATATGAGCCACGAAATTCGCACCCCTATGAATGGTATTATGGGGTTTGCTCAGCTGCTTAAGGATGATGAGCTGGAGAAAGATTCACAGTTTAAGTATTTAGATATAATATGTCATAATGGCGCAATGTTGGTTAACCTAATTGACGACATTATGGACATATCTAAAATTGAAGCGAGCCAGCTCGCCCTAAATAAAGAGCAGGTAAATATTGACGACCTAATTTTTGAACTTTACACTTTTTTTAACGAGGTAAAATTTAAACAAGAGAAAGACCATATCGATATACGACTGCTTAACCTAAACGACGACGAGAATAATATATTTTATACCGATGAACTTAGATTGAGACAAGTGCTCTCAAATCTAATAGGAAACGCCATTAAGTTCACTGACAAGGGTTCTGTTGAGTTTGGATATATTAAGTGTAAAGAAAAACAGCATATCAAATTCTTTGTTCGCGATACGGGTATTGGGATTCCTGAAAACAAAAAAGCTATAATCTTCGAACAGTTCAGACAGATAGAAGAAGGTTCTACACGAAAATATGGTGGCACGGGTATTGGGCTTTTTATTAGTAAGCACATAGTAAACTTGCTAGAAGGAGAAATTTGGATTGAATCCGAAGAGGGTAAAGGTTCAACCTTTTATTTTACACTCCCTTTCTCAGAGGTTAAAGAAACAGCTGATAAGTATACTGTATTCAGCCCAACTGAAAAAGAATACAACTGGAGCGGTAAGGTAATTCTGGTTGCCGAGGATGTGGAGGCTAACTTTAAGTTACTTAAGGCTATTCTGTCAAAAACTAATGCCGATGTGCATTGGGCGCGCGACGGCCAATCTGCAGTTGATTATTGCCAACAGAATCCGAATGTAAATTTAGTGCTGATGGACATCCAAATGCCCAAGCTAAATGGCTACGAGGCAACCGAATTAATTAAAAAAACTAACACTACCATCAAAATTATTGCGCAAACAGCGTACGCAATGCCAAATGATAATATAAAGTGTATTGAAGCGGGGTGCGATGACTATATTTCGAAGCCTATTAATTCGTCACTACTTCTTGCTAAAATTAATACACACCTGCAGTTGAGTCAGTATATTTCTTAATTATACGCTACTTATATTTTTCTCCCCATAATTTTTGCAACCTACGCTCTATATCTGTTTCCTTCGCATTTTCTTGTGGAGAATAGAGTTTTTTTCCTGATAGTTTCGTGGGCAAAAATTCTTCCGCAGCAAAATTCCCTTCGTAACTATGAGCATACTTGTAGTTTTTTCCATAGTCCATTTCTTTCATAAGCTTTGTGGGGGCGTTGCGCAAATGAAGCGGTACTGGCAGGTCACCCGTTTCTATAACCACCGCCTGCGCATCACTAATAGCCTTATATGCCGAATTGCTTTTAGGACTTGTTGCTAAATAAATAGCTGTTTCGGAAAGTATTATTCGTGATTCGGGCCAGCCAACCATTGAAACAGCCTGAAAACAACTTGTTGCAAGCAGTAGGGCATTTGGATTAGCTAATCCAATATCTTCTGAAGCTAGAATAAGTAATCGCCTGGCTATAAATTTAGGATCTTCTCCACCTTCAACCATTCGTGCAAGCCAATATACCGAAGCATTTGGATCACTACCTCTTATAGATTTGATAAAAGCTGAAACTATATCGTAATGCTGTTCACCGCTCTTGTCGTAGCGCGCAATATTTTCCTGTAACTTTTCAGTAACAATAGCATTACTAATTGTGATATTCGACTCTTGAGAGGTTATAACAATCTCTAAGATATTAAGAAGTTTTCGGGCGTCGCCTCCAGAGTATCGAAAAAGTGCTTCGGTTTCAACTATGTTAATATCAAGCTTTTTGTAATCAAAATCAGTTTCAATGGCTCTGATTAAAAGGGTGTTAAGGTCGTTTTCCTCCAACGATTTTAGTACATATACCTGACATCGTGATAGGAGTGGGGAAATTATTTCGAATGAAGGATTTTCGGTTGTGGCTCCAATTAGGGTTACAACGCCCTCTTCAACAGCACCTAAAAGCGAATCTTGCTGCGATTTGCTAAAACGATGAATTTCATCGATAAAAAGAATAGGTGAGGGGTGGTTGAAAAAACGCTGCGAGCGTGCCTTTTCAATAACTTCTCGCACATCCTTTACACCCGAATTAACCGCGCTTAGCGTATGAAATGGCCTGCTTAGAGCGTTGGCAATAATATTTGCCAGCGTGGTTTTACCCACTCCTGGTGGTCCCCATAGGATAAAGGACGATAACTTGCCCGACTCTATCATCATTCGAATAATCTTACCGCTTCCAACTAAATGCGATTGCCCAATGTATTCGTCTAATGTTTTAGGTCTAAGCCGTTCTGCTAAAGGAGTAATGCTCATTAGTATTGCTTTTATGCAAATTTATGAATGTTTACCATTTTCCCATAGATTTTTTCTATATTAAGTTTATAGTTGCTCGCATATTGAATTTTTTACTAATTTAGTTAAACCAAACTAGATAAACATTTGTTTAGATAGAGATAACATACAAAAGCACACTAATTCCAATTAAACTATGAAAAAATCAAGTCTAAAATTTATCGTCGCAGTTTTATTTATTGCATTCAATTCTAACTCGTTAACTGCGCAGAATGATATAACTCAAATTCTTAATGCAGGTTTAGATGATGCAAAAATAATCGGACATGCTTACCTCGAGCCATTCGGGAAAATGGTTGGTTCTTCACTTAATGGAGGTTGGTATCAGGCTGCAAAGCCTCATAAAACGCTTGGTTTTAATGTTACCCTAACAACCTCGGCTACGCTTACGCCTGTTGACTCAAGAAGTTTTGATGTAAATGCTTTAGGGCTGAAAACAATTAGTCTAAAGAACACTCAGGATAATATGGCTCCCACAATTGCTGGCAAGATAGAGGCTGGACCAACAATGAAATTTAATAACGCTAGTTCGGCTGAGTTTGATCTTCCTCAGGGTGCAAGTTTGTTTATTATGCCTGTTCCATTCATACAGGCTAGCATAGGACTTCCATTAAGCACAGAAATTTCGGTACGTTTCCTTCCAGCGGTTAATCTTGGGAAATTTGGCAATTTAAATATGTGGGGTGTAGGCGTTAAAAACCAGTTTAAAGATTTTATCCCTGGACTGAAAAGTGTTCCCATTGACCTATCTATTATGCTTGGTTACACTAAGTTTAGCTATGGTTATGATATTGATGCCTCTCGAAATCAAAAACTTGCACTTGATGCATCTGGCTTTACCGGACGCATACTAGTTGGTAAATCAATTCCTTTCCTATCAGTTTATGCTGGTTTAGGCTTTAGTAAAGCAACTACAAGCATAGGGCTAGAAGGAGACTACCAAGTTGGGCCAAACAACGAGACAATAACCGACCCATTCATCCTAGATTTTCCATTAAATTCATTTAGTGCAAATGTGGGTGCAAGGCTTAGGTTTGGGGTTTTCTCAATTCACGCCGATTATACGTTGGGCAAATACCCATTGTTTGCTGGTGGCGTTGGGATAAGTTTCAGGTAACTCCACATATTCTAATTATTTAAAGAGAGGGTTTATGCCCTCTCTTTTTTATTGTAGCCTAACTGTCTGTAACTTACGATTAATAATTTACATCTTTAGTTTAACTAAAGTTACTGATCCTTTCTTATTGTAATCATTATATCGTTAAGTAAACATAAGCGTAAAATTTTTAACTACGTCTTGGTTTCTTTTTACTAGTTATTGTATTTTGTTTCCCTTTTTTTGGAAGTGCTACTTTACTTTCTGGCTTTTTGTACCAGAAAAAATTGTCCCGTTGCTCAATTTTCCCTTCTTTACTACGCTCTACAAACACGGGTTTATTGGTGTATGGATCAACGCCTGTAAAAAATATTGTGGAGGCTAAGGTCATTGGTGTTGGGGTAAAGTCTTGAATTTGCTCCGGCTGAATTTTTAAACTTTTTAATCGTTCAACCAATAATTTCATATCCTGTAGTCTACATCCTGGATGGCTTGAAATGAAATAAGGAATAAGTTGTTGCTTAAGCGAATATTTCCTATTAAGGACTTCAAATTTTGTTTTAAGTTCTTCAAATAGTTTAAACGAAGGTTTGCGCATGTGTTTCAATACATCATCTTCCGTATGTTCAGGAGCCACTTTTAATCTGCCCGACACATGATGCTGAAATACATCTTCAAAGTACTGTCTATTTGAAGCAACACTCCAATCAGAAAATAGATCGTAACGAATTCCACTTCCTATAAATGCTTTCTTAATATAGGGTAGCGCACGTACTTTTCCGTACAACGCAATAAGTGGCTCATGGCTTGTTTGCAGATTGCTGCAAATTTTAGGGTAAATACATGATGGTTTTTTACATTTTGAACATATTCTCAAATCAATACCCTGCATCTTGTACATATTTGCCGAAGGTCCGCCCAAATCGGTTAGGTAACCCTTAAAATCCGGGTCAACTGAAATTTTACCAATCTCTTTTATGATAGAATTCTCTGAGCGGCTAGCAATAAATTTACCTTGATGGGCAGATATAGTGCAAAAGCTGCAGCCACCAAAACACCCCCGATGTATATTTACCGAAAATTTTATCATTTCCCAAGCAGGAATTGTTTTCCCCTTATAACGGGGATGGGGCGCTCGCTGGTATGGCAAATCCCACCATGCATCCATTTCGCTGGTAGACGGAACAGGGTAAGGAGCATTCACAATAACGCTATCATCTGTATAGGGCTCAATCAGTCTTTTTGCACTAAGTTTATTAGACTCTTCTTCGATAATGCGAAAGTTTTTGCCAAAAAGAGATGATTCCTTCAAGCAACTGTTAAAGCTATTAAGTTCAATAGTCTCGCCATCAGGCAAATAATTATCTTTCGATAAATATGCTGTTTGAGGTATATCGGTAACATTTCCTATGGTATCTCCATCTCTTAGCCTATTGGCAATCTCTATAATTGCCTTCTCGCCCATACCATACACTAGCATATCAGCCTCACTTTCAAACAGTATGCTTGGCATTAAACTGTCCGACCAGTAGTCGTAATGGGCAAAACGCCGTAATGAAGCCTCTACACCTCCTATAATTAGAGGAATGTTTGGATATTTCTTTTTAATAATTTGCGAGTATACCTTTACAGCGTAATCGGGTCGAAATCCTGATTTTCCACCTGCACTATAAGCGTCGTCGCTTCGCAAACGCTTATTGGCCGTGTAGTGGTTTACCATTGAATCCATACAGCCCGATGTTACTGCGAAAAAAAGACGTGGCTCACCTAGCTTGCTAAAATCTCGAAGGTCGTCACGCCAGTTGGGCTGTGGAACAATAGCCACGCTGTATCCAGCGTGTTCGAGCACTCTGCCTATAACGGCAGCCCCAAACGATGGATGATCAACATAAACATCGCCTGTAAATAGAATTACATCTACCTGCGACCTCCCTAATGCTAACATCTCCTTTTTCGATGTGGGTAAAAAACTATTTACTTCTGACATATATTTATTGTAAAATTTCAATTAACTAATTATTTATCTGAGTATTATAACTAAATAATAAAAGTATAAGTTTAAGTAAAATCATTGAGTACACATAGGATACTCTACCTTCTACTTAATATTGAGCTGTCTCCGTAACTCAAAAACCTAAAATTGTTATTTAGAGCGTACTGGTAAACATCTTTCCAAGCGCTTCCAATAAATGCAGCTACCAAAAGCAGCAGGGTGCTACGAGGCTGATGAAAATTTGTAATTAATCTATTAACAACCCTAAACTTATACCCAGGAACAATAATCATTTGGGTACTAGCTGTTAGATAACCCTTCTGGCTTGCTTCTAAGTGCTTTTTAAGGTTGGTAAGCACTTCAGCTAGCGTAAGGTCTTGCCGCAACGTGTACCCGTCCCACTGGCCTACGAAGTAGTCTCCTCTGTCAATAAGACCTTCGCTTACCTTAACGCCTAACCAGTATATGCTTTCGAGGGTTCGTAACGAGGTAGTTCCAACGGCAATAATATTTCGTTTTGATAAAAGTAAGCTACTAATTAGTTCGCTAGTTACGTAAATTCGCTCGGTATGCATATCGTGGCCGCCAATAGTGTCGCTTTTAACGGGTCTAAACGTACCAGCCCCAACGTGCAGAGTGGTTTCAATAAATTTAACCCCTTTACTCGTTAGCATGTCCATAACCCTGTTGGTAAAATGTAAGCCTGCGGTGGGGGCTGCAACGGAGCCTTCAGGCTTAGCATAAACCGTTTGGTATCTGCTTTTATCAATGGCTTCGGGCTGCCTATCGAGGTATGGAGGAATTGGCACCTCACCAACGATCTCAATTATTTGTGCAAAACTAACGGTAGGATTATCCCATGAGAACTGAACCAAGGCACCATCATCCGTACGACCAAGCATTCTGGCTTGAAGCATCATATTATATTCAACAATATGTAGTTTAAGCACTTCTCCTTTCCAACGCTTAATATTTCCTACAATACAATTCCACTGGTTTTGCTGCGTTTGCTCAAATGCAAGCTGGTAATCGTTGGGATTTACAGGATTAAGTAAGAATACTTCGATTGTAGCCCCAGTTTCCTTTGTAAAGTAAAGCCGGGCCTGCACCACCTTTGAGTTATTAAACACCATTAAATCATTGGGTGCAACCTCATTTACTATTGAACTAAAAGTTGAACTGCTGACCACTCCATCTTTATATATCAATAATTTAGACGAATCTCTTTCACCTAATGGATGCTTTGCAATCCGCTGCTCATCAAGTTTGTAGTCGTAATCCGAAATGCTTACCTGTTTATATATTGCGTCCAACTAAATATGCTTTAAAAAATGATTAACTTTGTGGGCAAAAGTAATATAATTTATTAGTTGATTTGTAATGAAGTGTAAAGTTGGTGATAAGGTTAGGTTTTTAAACGATGTGGGTGGCGGAAAAGTTACTCGCATTGATAAAAATACTGTTTACGTGCTTAGTAATGATGGGTTTGAAACGCCCGTAATGCTATCCGAGGTTATTGTGGTTAACCCCGCATCGGAACCAAAGTATAGTGGGAGTAGGAGTTATACCCAAGACGACAGTACCATTAAAGGAAAGGAAACAATAGAGCCCGAGCAGGAGTCAGAGCCAGAAATTGAGGATTTAGCCAACATCCTTTTTTTAGAAGATGATGATAAGGATGAAACTGGCGAAATGGTTGGTCTGCACCTTGCTTTTGTGGCCGTTGACCAGCAAAAAACAACAGAATCGGATCAGCAGCTATACCTAGTTAATGATAGTCCGTACAGAGTGTTTTATGCTCTCTCAAAATGGAATGAGAGCACAGTTAGCCCGATTAATGCTGGTTTTTTGTATCCTGACTCAAAAGAACTTGTTAAAAGTTACAAAAGAGAAAGCCTGAATACTGATATTACGTTCAATATTCAGTGTATTTTCTTTAAAAACATCGATTTTACGCCTCAGCAACCCGAGTTTTACGATTTACGTATCAATCCCACTAAATTTTTTCGAGCAGGGAGTTTTGCCGACAATGATTTTTTTAATGAAAAAGCAATTATTTACTCACTTGTCGACTCGAAAAAGGAACAACTTTTGAACACGCTAACCGACAAGAACATCGAGGAGGTAATAAAGCAAAAAGACACAGTAGCTAAGCCAATAGTTAAGCTTCAGGAGCCTGAAGTTGAAGAGATTGACTTACACATACATGAGTTGGTTGAGAACTCCAGCAAACTATCAGGTGGAGAGATTATCGAGATTCAGTTGGCACGATTTAAAGTAGCTCTAGAAGGTGGATTAAAATCAAAAGCACGCAAAATGGTTTTTATTCACGGAGTTGGCAATGGGAAACTTAAGCACGAAATCCGTAAAGAGCTTGACAATAAATACTCGAATCTTAAATATCAAGACGCTTCATTTAAAGAATATGGCTATGGCGCTACAATGGTATTTCTTCGAAACGTGAAGCGATAGCCCCATAACCTAAATCAAAAGAATACGTTAATTATAAATCAGCAGATCGTTCTACCACGTTGTTAATACAATGAGGAAAGTCCGGGCACCACAGAGCGCCATTTTTCCTAACGGGAAGGTATCCGCAAGGGTACAGTAGCGTAACAGAAAATAACCGTCGCGCTGGTTTTCCAGGGCGGTAAGGGTGAAAAGGTGGGGTAAGAGCCCACCGGTTTCGTTGGCAACAACGAGAGCCGTACGCCTAATGGGGTGCAAGACCATGTACATCGTAACTAATTGTGAAAACAATTTACAGAGCTGCTCGCTTTGGTTTCCTCGGAAAGTTGCGAGGGGTAGGTTGCATGAGCTATCTGGCGACAGGTAGCCTAGATAAATGGTAGAAACTTTAGGTTTGCCTAAAGTACAGAACCCGGCTTATAGATCTGCTGTTTTTTTCTTCTCTGAATTTCTCCTTCCTGTCTCATTAATTATGTTAAATACGTAAAGGCAACCAAAATCCTATTTTAGGAAGTGTTTGGAAACCCTTTTGCTAATTTGTTTACACTTGTAACACAACAAAGGAACAACTCTCAAGCAATGAACAGAATATACAGAATTTTGCTCAGTAGTGTGTTAGAAGGGTAGAGGTGGGCTAATAGAATGCTTAAATAAATTTAAATCTAGCAAACACTTTGTTCACAAGTGTAACCTGTTAAGTTAGCCCAAAAGATTAAATTCAATTCAATTGTTTGATGTGTCAAATATAGTACAACTATGATTTTATAATACTGTTAATCAGTCTTATATATAGGTACATTGAAGTTATAGTTAAAGATCAATCGAAGTATTAGATGATAAACAAGCTAATTAAATGATATTTATGCGATTAATTAGTTTAAAACTAGCATTATAACCATACTATATAAAGTAATAGTTTAATAGTTAAGTGCACCTTTAATTTAAAAATCATATAAAACACAAAGGCATCCATCTGTCTTTATAATACCATACGTGGATAGGTAATACCACTGATGGCAAAGGGCATACCACAAAGCAAAGGTTTAAGGCTATAAAAGGTACTTAATTAGTGAGGATTTGGGGAACTAACTGGAATCTTTTAGATTTCACTCAATTATATGTGGAAATTAGAGGTTTACCCATCTTTATGTTGCCAGAACAAGGCATTAGATAGAAATTTTATGACTCTTTTTGATCTAATTAGCTATACTTACAAGGATATTCCCCTCATTATGCTGAAAAACTATATGGTATCTATTAGGCATATCAAATACGATGTTTAAGGCACCCCGAAGTATGAACACTAAAAGCCTTACTTTGCAATTATAACTGCTATAATGGGCCAATTCCGGGGTTTATATGCGCGTTTAAGGATTAACTTTAGACTTTATGCCCAAGTACAGGCCTCTTTAGCAGTAAACTACGTGGGAAGCATTCCAAGTTTAATCTATTGATACCATTTCGCACGAGACTGTTTACATTTGTGGCATCCTAGTGTTCACATATGTGTTGATTGTTTGTCTGTATTTGTAAAATAATAGTGCTACATTTGTAAAATAACCGCTAGATTAGATATGAAATCCAGATTACAGAAAATAATATCAGCTGAAGGGCTTACTCCTGCTCAATTTGCAGAGTTAATTGGAATGCAGCGTAGCTCAATATCCCATATACTATCGGGGCGTAATAACCCTTCGTTTGATATGCTACAGAATATTTTAACAAAATTCTCGAAAATAAACCCTAACTGGCTAATTATGGGTAAGGGCGATATGTACCAAAAGGCGATTCAGACTAGTCTGTTTACTGAACAGTCAAGCAGTGAACAACCAGTTAAAACGCCAAGTCTCACTAATTCAACACTTAACGCAGATGCAGTGGCGCAATCTAAAGTTAAACCTCCTGAGGATCTCTTATTTGGAAAGAATGTTGAGCGGGTTATCGTATTTTACAAGGATAAGACCTTTACAGAGTACTTACCTGATTAGCTTTTAGACTTAAGATTCTTGCAACATCATTTATAATAGTTTAGTTTTGCATAAAAAAAATTATGTATACACATCTTGTTCGCCCACTTCTATTTTTATTAAAACCCGAAACAGTTCACGCCCTAATAGTAAACCTCATTAAGTTTTTTTTTGCCATTCCAGGCATTAAATATCTTAGTAAGTCGGCTTTTTCATACGCTCACCCTAAACTTAAAAGGAATGTTTTTGGTATCGACTTTAAAAACCCTGTGGGGTTAGCTGCCGGGTTTGACAAGAATGCCGAACTCTATAACCATTTTGATGCATTCGGCTTTTCGTTCATCGAAATAGGAACTGTAACCCCAAAACCACAACCAGGAAACCCTAAGCCGCGCTCGTTTCGACTTAAAGCCGATAAGGCGCTTATAAACCGAATGGGATTCAACAATAAGGGCGTTAGCAACGCTAAAAAGATGCTTGAGAACAAGCGTAGGAACGTTGTCGTTGGCGGAAACATAGGGAAGAATACTGCAACTCCAAATATAGATGCGGTAACAGATTATTTGGAATGCTTTAAAGAACTCTATCCAGTGGTTGACTACTTTGTGGTTAACGTTAGCTGCCCCAATATTAAAGATCTAAAAGATTTGCAGGATACTGACAATCTAAGAGCCATTCTCGGTGCTTTAACGCAACACAGACAGCTGCAAAAGATACGCAAACCCATACTTCTTAAAATTTCGCCCGATTTAACTATAGAGATGTTAGACAGCAATATTAGTATAGCAACGGAAATGGGCCTGGATGGATTTGTAGCCACCAATACTACCACATCACGCCAGAATTTAGCAACGCCCGAAAGAGAAATAGATAGCATAGGGAACGGAGGGCTAAGCGGACTACCAATAAAAGATCGTTCAACCGAGGTAATTCGATACATTCACGACAAAACCAATGGAAAAATGCCAATCATAGGGGTGGGGGGGATTATGACCGAGAAGGATGCATTAGAGAAACTAGCAGCAGGTGCAAGCTTAATACAACTATACACCGGCTTTATTTATCAAGGGCCAGCACTGGCAAAACGAATCTGCAAAGCACTTGTTAAATAGGCACTGTACAATATGAAGTTGAAGGAGGGTGAAGTATACCCATTTCAGGTACTTAAAATGGTTTCAATACCTGATCAAGGTGGTTTTTTTCAGCTTAGGCACCCAGTATCTGGTAGGCGATTACTGCTCTCTGCAAGTCGCTATAGCAATTTTGGTATTAAGCCTGGGACTATAATTGACTGTAAGGTTGAAAAAGTTAGCTGCACAGGCAAAGTTTATCTGGAGCCTAAGCATCCACTATACAGCGAGGGCAACACGTATCCCTTTAATATTATCGAAGTAGAAAAAAGTAAAAAAAATTCAAGTAAATTGGTTATTAAAGTACAGGATTTGTTTGGCAACACGATAGAGGTAGACTGCCCAAAAGAAATGCTCAAAAGTTCGAAAAAGATTAATCTAAGGGTGGAATCTGTACATAAGGGAATACCTTCACTTACCTGTATAGGCTAGCATTTCCAGAGATATAACTACATAAATTATATACTTGCAAGGGTAAGATCCGCTTTAGAAAGTGTCTATAGCATACAGAAGATAACCGGAATAAACTCAAACAACCCAGCAGAAAAGTGCTGGGTTGTTTGAGTTTGGGAAAAACCCAAGAGCCGAAATGTCACTTAGTCGTCGTCCCCAAAAGAATCGTCCCCAAAAGAATCTTCTTGCTCGTCCTCAACATCATTGGGAAATGAGTCGGAATCGGTTCCAATACTATCAGAATCACTATAGAAACCTTTCTCATCATCCTCATCCTTTGGCTTGGTGTCAATCTTAACATTTACCTTTATAAGGTAGTTTGCTTCATCAGTATCCAAAGTAAATGCATGAAAAAATTCATTGTTAGGTTTAGTAACCTTTACAACATGGTCGTGATATCCGCCTGGATACTTCTTTTTTACCAGAGCTATTAACTCAGGGCTTAGGTTTTTGTAGCTGATAACCAGTTTCTTCCTATTCATAAAGTCAAACTTAATTTTTTTACAATTATACGTAAATATTTACTACAAGTGCAAATAAATGATGATGATTTGCGCCCTCAATTTTAGATATAATTATTTAATTAGCCTTAGTAATTTCTCTTTTTATTAAAGTAATTATTACAGGCGTATTTTGAGTAAAAACTGCTCGTTAAATTGCAAACATAAATGTAATATAATCTACATTATGTTAAATAGATTACTGTAAATAACAATGCTACCCAGATACTCATATATAAAAAAAGACCAGTAACAAAGTACTGGTCTTTAATATACTCCTATCTAAAGGTTATTCTCCTTTAATAATTTTGTTAAACTTGTCATACTTATCTTGGTACTCCTGGCTCTCATTACGGAACCTGAAGTAAAGAGTACGTAATGTCTCAAGCACCACCTCGTTGGAGGTATCAAGTTCATATGTTTTTTCCATATAAGGAAGGCTGTGCTTAAACTCGATACTTGCTTTATCTAACAACGAGTCGTACTTTTCTACCTCTCTTGCTGGCACCAAGTTAGCTTCTTCAATATACTTTACCCCCTTATTGTAATAAAGTACACCAATATTGTATAGTGCATCAAAAAAGTCGGGCTTAATTTCAATGGCTTTTTTGTATGAGTTTTCGGCAGCTTCAAAGTTACCTAGTTTATCCTGTAGCATACCCTCAGCAAAGTATAATGAAGGTGAATTCACATCCACTTCCATTGCTTTATGTATGTATTCTAGAACCTTACTTGGGTCTTCACCCTTATTAATGTAATAGTTAATTAGACCATACAGAATGGACTGATTCTGAGGGTATTTAACAAAACCATTCTCAAGGTATTGTAATCCTTCTTCAGCTTTGTCTAAGCTCTGATATGCCTCAAAAAGGTTATAGTAAATATTTCCTCCACCTCCATCATAACCATACTCAATGGCTTTTTTATAAAACTTAATAGCTGTTTCATAATCGGTAGCTAGCTGTGCCGATAACCCTGTATAGTAGATTACGACAGTGTCAACTTGTGCTACTAACGGATCCTCGCCTATCTTAACAGCATTACCAAAATGTTCGGTTGCTATCTTGTAATCTTTTTTAGCATAATCACTAGTACCTTCTGAAATATTGGCAAATCTAAGTTTATTTAGCGACTCAGTTAGGTTTTTATTTGCCTTCCCTTTCTCATCAAGTTCCCTAGCCTTCATAAAGCTATCGTAAGCCTTATTAAGAGGCTGCTCAACAAGATTGTCGGTAAATGTCCAGTACTCAAGAACACCATTTATAAAATAAAAATTCACCCTATCCATTTTGTACTCGGTAATCGTATTGCCTTCTGCTTCAAATTCTTTCTGCTCATTTGGTTTCCCTACAATCAAATTAAATTCTGAGATTGACATACCTGTTCGTGAGCTAAGGATCATTGCATCGTAAACATCGAGCATAAGTTCACCGTGCGATAGCCACGTTTTGTACTTAAGACTTTTCTTTTCATGCTTAAGATTAACGTTGCTTTTGTCAACTTTCTTTTGCAGCGACTTGAAATTTACTTGCTGTGAAGTTTGTGCAAGTAATGATGTAGCCATTACGGCGGCAGCTAAAAATAAAATTATACGTTTCATTACGTTCTGGTTTGTTTTTATTAAAATTAATCACTTAAAAATATAACTAGTTTTCGTTTTCTTCTTGTATCTCTTCAATATTAGGTTCGTCTATATTTAGGTTTTCGTCGTCCGCATCAACCTTTGCAACGGCAGCAATCGTATCATCTTTCCTGAGATTAATAAGCCTAACCCCCTGTGTTGCCCTACCGGCTACTCGAACATCTGAAACGGCCAACCTTATTGTAATGCCACTTTTATTAATAATCATCAGGTCGTTTTCATCAGTAACTGGCTTAATTGCAATAAGTTTACCTGTTTTTTCGGTAATGTTTATTGTTTTAACCCCCTTGCCCCCACGGTTTGTTGTTCTGTAGTCATCAAAATTAGAACGCTTACCATACCCTTTCTCGGAAACAACAAGAATATCAACCTTATCAGACTCATTTACACAAACCATGCCAATAACCTCATCACTTGGGTCAATGGAAATTCCGCGAACGCCTCCACTGGTACGCCCAATAGCTCTCACTATGCTTTCGGGGAATTTAATGGCCTTACCGTTGTGTGCAGCCAGCATCATATGGCAGTTGCCATCAGTTAAGCAAGCTTCGAGCAACTGGTCGCCATCCCTAACGGTTAAGGCTATAACTCCATTTTGTCGTGGCCTGCTATAGGCTTCGAGTGATGTTTTCTTAATAATGCCCCTCTTAGTACCCAATATGATGAATTTCTTGCTCACATATTCGGGGTCGGTAAGAGTTTTAACATTAATATATGCTTTTACTTGATCGTCGGGTTCAATATTAATCAGGTTTTGGATTGCCCTACCCTTAGAAGCCTTATTGCCCTCTGGTATTTCGTAAACTTTTAACCAGAAGCACTTCCCTTTCTCGGTAAAGAAAAGCATAGTATTATGCATTGACGCTATAAAAAGATGCTCGATGAAGTCCTCATCGCGGGCAGCTACTCCTTTGGCGCCTATCCCTCCTCTTGCCTGCAAACGATACTCAGAAAGCACCGTACGTTTAATGTAACCTAATTTAGAGATGGTAATTACCACATCCTCATCTGCATAAAAATCTTCAGGGTTAAACTCTTCTGCATCAGGAATAATTAAAGTTCTTCGTGCATCGCCATATTTCTCTTTAACTTCAAGAAGCTCGTCCTTTATAATTTTCATTTGCAAGGCTTCGTCTTGCAGAACAGAGTTATAGTAATTAATTAGCTTCATGAGCTCAGCGTGCTCATCCTTAACCTTATTGCGTTCAAGCCCGGTTAAGCTTCTCAAACGCATATCAATAATTGCCCTAGCTTGAAGATCGCTTAGGCTAAAGCGTTCCATTAATTTTTCTCGAGCCTCATCGGGGGTTTGTGCTGCTCTTATAATGGTAATAACCTCATCAATATTATCAATGGCAATAAGTAATCCTTCGAGAATATGAGCGCGTTTTTGTGCCTGATCTAGCTCAAAACGTGTACGGCGAACTACAACCTCATGCCTATGTTTAACAAAGTACTTTATTAAATCTTTAAGGTTCAGCAGTCTTGGTCTGCCATCAACAAGTGCAATGTTATTAATTGAGAATGAAGATTGTAAGGCTGTTTGCTTAAATAAATTATTTAATACCACATTGGCAACAGCATCCCTTTTTAGGATTATAACTACCCGAGTACCGTGCCGATCCGACTCATCATTAATGTAACTTATACCCTCAATTTTTTTCTCGTTAATAAGGTCGGCTATTTTTTTAATCATATCGGCCTTATTTACCAAATAGGGAGTTTCGGTAATAATAATTTTGGTGCGGCCAGTATCTGTTTGCTCAATTTCTGTTGCCGAACGAATTACCACCCTTCCCTTTCCACTTCTATATGCATCTTTAATTCCTTGTATACCATATATTATGGCACCAGTTGGAAAATCGGGACCTTGAACAAATTTGATAAGCTCTTCAATATCAATATCTGGATCGTCAATATATGCACAGGCAGCGTTAACAACCTCCGTGAGGTTATGCGGAGGCATATTGGTAGCCATACCAACCGCTATACCCGATGCCCCATTTACTAAAAGAAGGGGTATTCGTGAAGGCATTACGGTAGGCTCCTCGATGGTATCATCGAAGTTTAGCCTAAAATCAACGGTATCCTTCTCCATATCACCCATCACATCCTCGGCAATCTTCATAAGCCTAGCCTCAGTGTATCGCATTGCTGCTGGGCTATCACCATCAATAGAGCCAAAGTTTCCTTGTCCTTCAACCAAAGGGTAGCGCAACGACCATACTTGAGCCATACGCACCATAGCATCGTAAACAGACGTATCGCCGTGTGGGTGGTATTTACCTAGCACTTCTCCAACAATACGAGCTGATTTTTTGTAAGTCTTACCGGAACCCAGGCTCAAGCCATCCATTCCGAAAAGCACCCTACGGTGAACAGGTTTTAATCCATCCCTAACATCGGGCAATGCTCTTGAAACGATAACCGACATTGAATAATCAATGTAGGCAGTCTTCATTTCATCCTCAATGTTAACCGCTTTAATTTTTTCTTCTCCAGTCATTTATAAATATATTTCTTGTAATAAAAAATAGTTGTTTATCCTTAAGTTTTAAAACGTGCTAATTTACCATTTTTTAATGACTTTCATATTAAAATAAAGCGAGTATTTATTAACATATTATCACTAATAGAATAGTGACGCAGTACTATGGTAAATTTCAGTAAATAATGAGTGTTTTATATGTTTTACTGATTAAATTGCTTCCTCCCTCACTCCTATCAATTAAACAAAACTACAGACAACATTTTTCGGGTAAATATTCAATTTTAGGTAGTCATAATAGTTTGTACATAATTCAGTTTGAAGATTAATGAGGAAACTTCATAATTATTTATAGTTTTATGTGGTAAAGTAACTAAACTACTTACACCTTGTTTTTAATTAATATAACGTCCAATATATTAGGCAAATACACACCTTACCAATAACTTTAATGGAAGTATAAAAACAAAAATTATGTGTAGAATTTTTTTTTCTAAAACCTTAATTGTTGCATCCTTACTCTTATTATGTTCATCATGTGCAACGAATAAAACAGACCAAGCGGGCATTGACGATAACCAGGAACATATGGCCATATGGCAAGAGCAAAAATTTTCGATGTTCATACATTGGGGCCTATATTCGATTCCTGCAGGGATTTGGGATGGACAAAAAATTACGGGGTACAGCGAACAAATAAAAGGGCATGCAAAAATACCCACAGCGGAATACCGGAAACTGGCTTCAATATTTAACCCAACAAACTGGAATGCAGATTCAATAGCCTTACTGGCAAAGGGTGCGGGTATGAAATCAATAATTATGACAGCAAAACACCATGATGGGTTTTGTATGTTCGCCTCGGAGTTTACCCCGTTTAACGTGCTTGATGCTACTCCATATAAAAAAGATATTCTAAGAGACTTGACTGAAGCCTGCAAGCGGCACGACCTTAAATTTGGTGTGTACTTTTCGCTAATTGACTGGGATTACCCTGATGCATTGCCTTTTACCTCGGTACGAAATTCGGATTCGATACCTCCTAAACACCATAAATATAATCTGAACCAAATTCGAGAATTATTAACAAATTATGGCGAGGTATCTGAACTGTGGTTCGATATGGGCGCTCCAACACACCAGCAAAGCAAAGAAATAGTTTTGCTGGTCAAGGAACTACAACCAAACTGTTTGGTAAGTGGTAGAATTTGGAATGACCAGGGTGATTTTATTGTTATGGGCGATAACTACCAGCCTGATTTTAAAATGGGCGTTCCGTGGCAAAGTCCAGCATCCATGTTTCGCGAAACGTGGAGCTACCGCTCTTGGCAAGAAAGACCTGACGTAGAGACTAAAATTAATGAAAAAGTATACGATCTAGTTAAAGTAGTTAGTTCGGGTGGAAACTACTTGCTAAACATTGGACCCAAGGCCGATGGCTCTGTTGTTTCATTTGAGAAGCAAGTACTTATGGGCATGGGAGAATGGTTAAAAAACAACGGCGAATCGATTTACGGTACAAGAGAATCGCCAATAGCCAAACCAGAGTGGGGGTTTATAACAGCAAAGCCCAAAAAATTGTATCTTCATATAGTCAACTACCCTGAGGTTAATTGGCTTTTTATTAAAGGGTTAGATGTTAACATTACGAAAATTTACCCTCTCTCCGACCCTAGCCTTTTATTAAACAGCAAAATCTCAACTAACGGCTGCGAAATTGAACTTTCAGAAGGAATAATTAAAGATAGATACATTACTGCTGTTGTGCTTGAATACAAAGATGATTTATTGTACACTCCTGAAAACGCGATAAAAGCGAACAATAATGGCAAATTTATTTTAACCCCCGACAATGCAGAAACCTATCATAGCTATAGTGGGCACGATTATTACTCGAGCAAACCCACGGTAGTGAAAATGAAATGGTGTATTTTAAACAGTTCAGAAGAGCCGTTTGAAGTGACAATTGCATCTTCTACTTTTGATAATGAGATAAAACTTTCTGTAAATGATGAATCCTATAAAATTCCAGTCTTGAGTTTAGAAGCAGATTCGATCACCCATATTAAAAAGTATACTCTAAGTAAGGTAAGGCTAACTACTAAAGGAGTAAACGTAATAGAACTAGCTGCAGAGAATCAGAATAACCCACATAAAGAGCTAAAAATGAATGATTTAAATATAACAATTAGATAATCTGTTTTCAGCTAATAAATGCCTATGGTCAATATTCAAAAACCATATCAATGAGAATAGTTTTAAGTTTACTAATTGGAATACACGGGGTTATCCATTTATTCGGATTTCTGAAAGCCTTTGGCCTATCCGAATTTAAGGCAATATCTCAACCAATTTCCGTACCGCTAGGGATTTTGTGGTTGCTAGCATTTTTAGCGTTTGCGGCAATACTAGTGCTAATGTTGATCCATTGCAAATTTTGGTGGATAATGGGATTTTTAGCTGTTTTATTATCTCAGGTTCTAATTATAATCTATTGGAATGATGCCAAATTTGGTACAGTCCTAAATATTATAATCTTTGCCTCATTTTTTATAGCTTATTCGGCAAACCGTTTTGAAAAAATGGTGAATACCGAAACAATTCAAATGCTTTCGGAGTTAGAATTAAATGACCCCGATAACAACATTGTTTCAGAACAAACAATTTTGAAATTACCACTAATAGTCCAGAAATGGCTACTAAACAGCGGAACTGTTAGCAAAGAGGTTGTTAAAACAGTTTTTGTTGAGCAGAATTTAAAAATGCTAATGAAACCTGAGCAAAAAGAATGGTACAATGCTATAGCCACGCAATACTTCACAACTAGTCCGCCTGCATTTAATTGGTCTGTAAATTTAAAAATGTTTCCTTTGATGAATGTATCAGGAAGGGATAAGTTTGAAAATGGTAAAGGCGAAATGACAATTAAACTGTTATCCTTCATACCAGTAGTAAATGCAAGGGATAATAACAAGATTAACGAAGCAACACTGCAAAGATATTTAGCGGAAATTGTTTGGTTTCCCTCCGCTGCTATAAGCCCATACATAACTTGGGAGGGGCTTGATAATTTTTCTGCCAATGCAACATTAGAATACAACGGGACAAAAGGTTCGGGCATATTTTACTTTGATGAAAATGGAGTTTTTAAGAAGTTTACAACAATGCGCTACAAAGACATAAAAGACACCAAACCAACAAAATGGACAGTTACAGCAACCAAAACCGAAGTACGAAATGGGATAACAATTCCTGTGGAGTCTGAGTTGGACTGGGAATTAGATAGCGGCAATTGGACTTGGCTAAAACTAAAAATAACAAACATATTGTACAATTTTAATTAAACAAGATGGCTATACACAATAAACAACGTCACGCATACATTGGGCTCATACTGGTAACTATTATCATAGGGTTATCATTTATTTTTGTAAAAATCGGATTACGCTATTCAAGCGCTATGGACTTGCTAGCACATCGTTTTACAGCAGCAGCAATTTCCATAGGGCTCCTGTGGATTTTTGGTTTCATTAAATTACCACCCTTTAGCTTCAAAAAAGCCAAGTGGTTATTACTACTATCCCTATTCTATCCATTACTGTTTTTTGCACTGCAAACTTTTGGGTTGCAACACAGCACCGCCTCTGAAGCAGGAATTATTTTTGCCTCAACACCCATTATTACGCTAATTGCAGCCAGTTTTTTTCTGAAAGAAAAAACCACCTTATGGCAAAAATTTGGAGTTATAATGTCAATTGCAGGAATTCTTTACATAATCTACTCTACAGGAGGTATTTCTGGAAGCACTACCCTAAAAGGTTTACTACTGTTGATATTATCTGTATTTGCACTAGTGGTATATTACGTTCTAGGAAAGGTTGTTAGTGCTCACTTTTCAGCTATGGAAATTACGGTATGGATGACAATACTTGCATTTATAGTATTTAACGCATTTAGCATTGCTGGTCATATTCAAGCCCAAACCTTAAACCAATTCTTTAACCCTTTGGTTCATATGGAGTTTCTTTGGGCTGTGCTTTATTTAGGCGTGCTCTCCTCAATGGTTACGGCTTTTCTCACTAATTATGCCTTAACTCAGGTTCCCGCCTCACAAATAGCCGTATTCAATAATCTTAGCCCATTGGTTTCTATTGCCGGAGGTATTTTGATTCTTAAAGAAGAACTCTTCTCTTACCATATTATAGGAGGTTTATTGGTTTTAGCAGGTGTTGCAATGACCGTGTTTTTTAAGTATAAAAAACGCTAATACTAGAATAAGTTTAAACTTGTAACTTGCTTTTATAGAAAAGTACAACCATGACAAAACATAAATTGGAAATTTGTTGCTTCACGGCAGAATCGGCACTCAAGGCAGCACAAGCCGGAGCGCACCGAATAGAACTGTGCGACAATATAGCCGAGGGTGGCACAACTCCATCCTATGCCACGATAGATTTGGTGGTAAGGCAGTTGCAGATTCCGGTTAACGTAATTGTTCGCCCCCGTGGTGGCGATTTTTTGTATTCAGATACCGAGTACCACCTTATAAAAGAAGATATCGCCCAAATTAAAAAGCTGGGCGCAAATGGAATTGTTATTGGATTTTTAACACCAACAGGTGAAATTGATTTGCAGCGAACCGCCGAAGTAACCCGATTGGCTGAACCTATGGAAGTCACATTTCATAGAGCGTTTGATATGTGTATTAATCTTTTAGTTGCATTAGAGCAACTTAAAGCATTGGGAATTAAAAGAATACTAACCTCTGGCGGTTACCCTAATGCCGAAAAAGGCGCAGATATTTTAGCCCAATTGGTGCAGAAAGCAAACAATGAGATTATTGTCATGCCTGGAAGCGGAATTAACGATAAAAATCTTAGCAACTTAATACATTTAACCCAAGCCAATGAGTATCACTCCAGCGCAAAAATGTATATTGATGGTGGTATGCAATTCAAAAACAGTAACGTGAGTATGAGTGGGAAAGATACGCCGAACGAATTCCACCATATCACGGTTGATTCATCACAAATAAAGAGCATGTTAAACATTCTGAACAACCATAAGTAAACCATAAAACCAACGCTATGAATTTCAAACGAATACTCGCCATATCACTAATCCTAAGTGGATTGATGGGCTGCCAATCGCAAAACGGAAAAACAACAACGGGTAAAGCACGTATCGCCATTGCTGGGCTAGCCATAGAATGTAGCACCTTTTCGCCAGCGCAAACCCACGTTGAGGACTTCCGCGCTCGTCGAGGTGAAGAAATTTTCTCGTACTACCCTTTTTTACATGAGGACTCTGCCACGCGACAGCGAGCACAGTATTTTCCTGCATTAAGAGGCCACGCAATTCCTGGTGGAATTGTTACCCGCGCAGCCTACGATACGCTAATGACAGAAATGTTGGATAGATTAAAAGAAAACCTACCCTACAATGGCGTTTTTTTTGATATACACGGCGCCATGAGTGTTGTTGGACTTGATGACCCCGAAGGTGATATGATTCAGCGTGTTCGAGAGGTTGTTGGTACAAATGCTTTAATCTCCACCTCCATGGATTTGCATGGAAACGTATCGTGGCAGCTTGCCCATCAGTCTGACCTGATTACCTGTTATCGTTTAGCACCACACGAAGATGCCATTGAATCGAAAAAACGAACGCTGGTAAACCTACTCGACCGCTTAGAGTCGGGGAAAGGCAAACCCGCTTACAAGGCGTGGATTCCCATTCCCATTCTTCTACCCGGCGAAAAAACCAGCACACGCATTGAACCAGCCAAAAGTCTGTACGCCCAGGTTGACCCAATTACAAAGCAACAAGGGGTGCTAGATGCAGCCATTTGGGTGGGCTACGCATGGGCCGATGAACCACGCAACAAAGCAGTGGTAATGGTTACAGGCGATGATAAGAACGAGGTAAAACGTTCAGCCGAAAAGTTGGCCCAGTCATTTTGGGATGTTCGCGACCAGTTTGAATTTGTGGCTCCGGTTGCTCCGCTGGCTGAATGTTTAGAAATGGCCATCAATAGTAATAAAAAACCCTTTATTATCAGTGATATGGGCGATAACCCCACAGCTGGAGGTGCCGGAGATGTTACCTGGACACTTAAACAAATACTTGAACAGGATGCATTTAAGAAGCAGGATGGTAAATTGTTGATTTATGCATCATTACCAGGACCGCAACTCGTAACCAAAGCCATTGAAGTGGGCATAGGAGGCAGAATAGAAGCCTTTGCTGGCGCTGAAATTGATAATAGGTACGAAGGCCCCATAAAGTTGGAGGGCACCGTAGAAGCCATCCTTCATGGCGATAAAAATGCAGGAACCGAGGTAGTAGTTCGCGTGGGTAGCGTTAGGGTTATCGTTACAAATAAACGAAAACCGTACCATTACGAATCCGATTTTACAAACCTAGGGCTAAATCCACGTGAAGCAGACATTGTGGTTGTTAAAATTGGTTACCTAGTACCCGAATTATATAATATGCGTGGCGATTGGATTATGGCACTCACACCTGGCGGCGTTGATCAGGATTTACACAGACTACCGTACAAGAGAATTGATCGCCCAATGTACCCGTTGGACGAAAATATGGCCGAGCCTGACTTAACTGCTCGCTTTGTTCCGCTTTCGCACGAAGAGTAGAATAATCTGAGTTCAATCATATAAATATTCTATTTACTAACACCTTAACTTTAAATGACTTTTGCATTTTGAATCTTATTTCAAAGCACCTAATTAGTAAGAGTGAGTGCTGAGCAAATATACTTTTTTGACTTATCTCTTAAATTTCATTAAAAGTTGGTAGTTTGGATCAAAATAGCGAAAACTCTATTTGTGAAGCAAAATAAAAGAGTTAAATTGGTATAAGAAATTGACAACAATGAGTTGGTAAGTTTGTTATACTGTATTACTTTAGTAACGTAATTTTTTTAATGCACATTGATGGAATATAAATTTTCAAATAAGATAAAAGAAGTACTAGGTTACAGCAGAGAAGAAGCTGTAAGGCTAGGAAATACAACCATTAGTACCGAGCATCTTTTTCTCGGTATTTTAAGGGATGGAGAAGGTATGGCCATAAATATTCTGCAAGAGTTAGGCATCAACCTATCTGAGGCGAAAAAATATATCGAAACAAAGATACGACAACCCGAACCACCTTCGCCTCTACTCGACCCAGACAGCCTACCCCTATTTAAATCGGCCGAAAGGGTTTTAAAGTTGGTCACGTTAGTTGCCCGCGACTTAAAAACCGAAACGATTAATACGGCACATCTGCTGCTCGCTATCCTAAAAGATGAGGAAAGTGTTGTAAGCCAGATGCTTTACGAAAAAGATATTGATTACTATACAGTGAAAGCAGAAATGAAACCAGAAATTATTGAATCCAAAGCGGATTACTCCGACGAAGACGATGAGCGTCCTTTTGGCTCAGCACCTCGCGGACCGCAACAGATCCCAGGAAAACCAACTAGTGATACACCCGTTCTCGATAATTTTGGCATAGACCTAACCAAGGCAGCCGAAGAGAATAGGCTTGACCCCATAGTTGGGCGCGAAAAAGAAATTGAGCGCATTGCCCAAATTTTAAGTCGAAGGAAAAAGAATAACCCCATACTTATTGGTGAGCCAGGCGTTGGGAAATCGGCCATAGCCGAGGGGTTGGCAATACGCATTGCCAAGCGTAAAGTCTCTAGGGTGTTATTTAACAAACGTGTTGTAACCCTCGATTTAGCATCAATCGTTGCAGGAACAAAGTACAGAGGTCAGTTTGAGGAACGAATGAAGGCTATACTTAACGAGCTATCTAAAACCAATAGCGTTATCCTTTTCATTGACGAGATACACACTATTGTGGGTGCCGGGGGAGCTACAGGATCGCTAGATGCTGCCAATATGCTAAAACCAGCGTTGGCCCGTGGCGAACTTCAATGTATTGGCGCAACCACCCTAGACGAGTATCGTGAGCATATTGAGAAAGACGGAGCTCTTGAACGCCGTTTCCAGAAAGTGATGATTGAGCCTACCTCGCCCGATGAAACTGTTGAAATTCTAAATAAAATAAAGGAAAGGTACGAGGATCATCATAACGTAACTTACACCCCAGAAGCAATTGAGGCTTGCGTTAAGCTAACAATGAGGTATATTTCCGACAGGCATTTACCTGATAAAGCGATTGATGCGCTGGACGAATCGGGATCTCGTGTACATATATCGAATATTAAGGTTCCAGAAAAAATAATTGCTCTTGAGAAACAAATAGAAGAAGCTAAAGCCGAAAAGTTGAAGGCTGTTAAAAACCAGGACTTTGAATCGGCCGCAAGTTTTAGGGATAGAGAAAAACAGTTTCTCGAGCAACTCGAAACGGAGCAACAACGCTGGGAGCGTGAGCTTATTAAGCACAGAGAAATTGTTGATGATGAAAAGGTAGCCGAGGTAGTGGCTATGATGACAGGCGTACCCGTTCAGCGTATTGCGCAAGCCGAGGGTACTCGACTCCTTAAAATGGGAGATGAGCTCAAAGACCTTGTAATTGGTCAGGAAGAAGCCATATCTAAAATTGTTAAGTCGATTCAACGTAATAGGGCTGGTTTAAAAGATCCCAACAAGCCTATTGGTACTTTCGTTTTTCTAGGGCCTACTGGTGTAGGTAAAACGCAGCTGGCCAAAGTTCTTGCTAAGTATCTTTTTGACTCAACAGATAACCTTATCCGTATCGATATGAGTGAGTATATGGAGAAGTTCTCCGTATCACGACTTATTGGAGCCCCTCCGGGCTATATTGGCTACGAGGAGGGCGGCCAGCTAACCGAGAAGGTAAGGCGCAGACCCTACTCCATTGTGCTGCTCGATGAGATTGAGAAAGCCCACCCCGATGTATTCCATATCCTTTTACAGGTTCTCGATGAAGGACGACTAACGGATAGTTTGGGTCGTAGGGTTGACTTTAAGAATACAATCATAATAATGACCTCGAACATTGGCACCCGTGAACTTAAAGATTTTGCTGGCGGCGTAGGTTTTAAAACCGACACGTCTATCTCATCAACAAATGAGTACGCAAAAGGCGTAATCCAGAAAGCACTAAAAAAGGCGTTTGCACCTGAATTTCTAAACAGGCTCGACGATGTTGTAATGTTTAATGCGCTTTCTCGTGAAAATATTCATAGCATTATCGATATTGAACTTAAGGGACTATTCGACAGAGTTCATAATTTAGGCTATGCAATTGAGTTAACTGGAAAAGCCAAAGATTATGTAGCAGAAAAAGGTTACGATGTTCAATTTGGTGCCCGCCCATTAAAGAGAGCTATCCAAAAATACCTTGAGGATGAAATGGCTGAGGTTATTATAAAGAGTGAAATACAGGTTGGCGATACCATTCAGGTTGACTACAACAAGAAAGATGATGCCATTACTATAAAGATAAAGAAGAACGTTGAGCCGAAGAAAGTTACACCCGACTCTGAGAATAAAAATTCAATCGAGTAGGAAGGTAGGGATTAATTCCCTACCTGTCCTCTCCCACCACCGTGCGTACCGTTCGGTACACGGCGGTTCTTCAATTTACACCGTAGACCAAACTGTAACGATTCGAGAAGAAGACAT
>Ga0265293_10003417_pt1 | contig 29534 bp, 25 predicted proteins | sample Munlanlewell138R_FD_192505 | JGI IMG/M metagenome (GOLD analysis project Ga0265293, IMG submission 192505) | Leachate microbial communities from a municipal landfill in Southern Ontario, Canada - Leachate well 138R | ecosystem: Engineered > Solid waste > Landfill > Unclassified | place: Canada... | reverse complement strand
ACTTACCAAGTACCATCTGCCGTCCGATACGTGTCGGCTCTTTGAGCAGGCGGTAGAACCATTCCAGCCCAAGGTTGATAAAAATTTTCGGGGCCCGCTTTTTGAGGCCGCAATAGACATCGAAACTTCCGCCCAACCCCATATAGAGCGCAGGATGCACAGCCATCAGCTCCTCCATCAGAAACTCCTGTCTGGGGCTCCCCTGCGCGACGAAAACGACGTCGGGCTTTGTATCAGCAAGGTCTTGTTTGAGGGTTGCGATATCCTCGGGTTTCAGATAGCCGTTTCGATAACCGGTGATCTTGACATCCGGAAACTCCCCGCGCAGTTTGGCGACCGTCTCCTCGATGACCTCCTGTGATGACCCTAACAGATAAAACGATTTTTCATCCTTGTAGCGCCCGATGATATCGAGCCAGAACTCCGCGCCGGGGATCTTGACCGCGTCCAGACCCTTTTGTCTCAGTGCCATGACCGCCCCGATACCGTCGGGATAACCGATGTTGCGATTGACTATCTCGCGCAGGCGTTCATCGTCTTTGAGGATTTTTTCGGCATTCATGGCGACCAGGATCTTGTGCTCGTCACTTATCTGACCCAGAAACTGATTCCTGTCTTTGAAAGCGTGGATTTTGTAGTGGTTGACGATGCTACTTTTCATGATTCATTCCCAAAAGATTTTTGATAAGTTGTAAAATTTACATTTTTATTATCCAAAATAAATTCTTCAAGCTTTGCTAAAGAGTATTCACTCAATGCTTTTGGATGTCCTATGATGACAAAATTTTTATTATCTTCTTGCTTTTTAAAATCATCAAAAGCATCTTGCAAATATGAAGCCTTATATCCATCTATAGATACTACGCTGTTTGTGGAATATGTTAACATTCGTACTTTATCCCATCTGGATCCACCTGCTGCTCCACCATCTCCAAATCCTTTATGCCTATCTCCACCAAGCTTTTTTGCAAATGCTAGTTTCCAAAAAAAGAGAGGTGACACTCTATAACTACTGATAGGTATTTCGGTAAAAAATCCATTTTTATTTTCTATCAAAGGATCATCTTCAAACTTCCACAAGTCTTTTTTAGGTGCATGAGTAAAATCGAAATAGTGGGTAGCACTATCATTTTTCCCACCATCAAACACTGTACTATCTAGCCAGATATTATGTTTCTTCAAAGCATGCATTAATTTATCAAATGGTTGCATACACCAACCACCTGCACGAAAAGTAAAAACATCACCCCCTACTACATCAGTAAGTATTTTTTTATATCTGTACACTATATCATCTATCTCTTCATCACTAAACGCATGGATTCTGTATCTTGTAGTATCTATTACCCACTTCGTGCCATCGTAGTAACTATCTTCCCAATGTGGATGTATATGCAACTGTATATCGTGACCACGATCTGATAGATATTTAATTTGTTCTATTATCTTGCGATAGTCTTCGTCTAAAACATTATGCTTTTTTCTATATTCATCTAGTTTGATCAGATAGCCGCTATCTACAAAAAAAGAAGCTTTGATATCATACTTATTCAGTACTTCTAAAAGCCTCGTTGTAGGATAGATGATGCTTTCCCCCTGAGTGCCGCTGTTTGAACCAAAAAAAAGTTCGTAATCTAATGTAATAAATATATTCATTTTATACTCTCAATCAGTTCTACCACCCTGTAAATCTGTTCTTTAGAGAGTTTGACTTTGCCATAAATGGACTTGCCATCGATGAGCATCTGTAAAAGCGTCAAGGTCAACCCTTTAGCATCAAGCAATGATATTTCAGAATCTCCGATTTTATACGTTTGGATATAATTATTTTTGATCAGATATTCTCTCGCTCTTTCACAATCACGTTTTGCAGACAACATAGGATTATGCGCTCGTGTCTCTATCTCGCTCCTAATGTCTCCATTTTTACAAGCGATCTTATATACCTGAGAAGCATAAACATCAAGCGGCAAATATTCTCCAAGCATATCTTCATAGACGTGAAAATTCGTAATAGAATTCAATCCGACACCAAACATCAAGATTTTTCCATTATTCATAGTCAATTTCCAGTAAGGGCTCTCTTTGCAAAAAGGTGTGTTGCATTTCTCATGCTCACTAATATAAAAGTCCGCATTTCTCCCTATAGCTATCACTGAATGACTAGGATGAAAGCTTCTTTGGCAACCGTCCATCTTCATGATCTGATTGGAAATATTCCCCATAGCGTTTTTTGCAGTCTCAAGTTCAAAAGATTCCAACGAGTCTAAATACTCTTTCATGGAACCCAAAAACGGCAATGCCGGAGATAGTAGCGTATGATTGTCCAGATCCAGTTTAGATATGATCAAATCCGTCAGCTGCTTCGCATTTCCTTCTATTTTTCCGATATTTGAAGTTGAAGAATGGATGATCAGATCACAATTCAGATCGAAATTATCAAGAATGGTGTTAATCTCCTCGAGAGCGACAAATACCCTCTGTTTTCTTTCTCTATGTTTGTCAAGTTTGTTTTCAAGTACTTTTTGATCCAGTTTTCGCTTCAAAAAATCGGGCAGATATAATTTTATTAATTTGAACACTCTTTTAATCATTACGCACATTTTCCTTTTTCAATCAACACTATGAGATATCTTGATTAGTTCTATATTTAATAATTTTTGCAGGGTTGCCAGCCACTACGGCATATTCGGGAACGTCTCTTGTTACAATCGACCCAGCGCCTATGACAGCACCCTGACCGATTTTGATGTTTGTTAAAACTATTACACCTGTACCGATCCAGACATCATCACCGATTTCGATAGAACCAAATCTCCCGCCTTGTAATCGTATTGGAATATCCGCATTCATATATTCATGATTGGTAGATAATAATTGGACATTGGGTGCGATCAAAACATCATTTCCAATTTTCACATTTTCTCTGATTCTGCAATTTTCATTAATTTCCACGTTATCTCCAATCTCTACAAATGGAGACATTAGCACATTTGTTTCAATCTTTACATTCCTACCGCATTGTCTTACACGGTTACGAATTAAAAAATGTCTGATATATTTTGAGCCCAAAGAATAAGGCATATATGTTCTTGGCAAAATCTTTCCGAAAATATTATAAATAAGATAAAAAAACTTTTTTTTAATTGAAAATTTCATTGAACACCTTTGATTAAATTTGAGAGCTTTTCTTGCAATATCGCATTAGTCAGTTCAGAGTCATAATTTTTTGCTGTTGCTATCGCATTCTTAGCATATAGCTTCTGTTCCGCATGATCCAATATCATAAATCTCTCAATTTTCTGCGCAAGTTCCTGATAATTTCCGGGCTCAAATAGTTCTCCATTATATCCACTTTTGATATAGCCTTTGAGCCCACCGATGTTTGAGCCGATGACAGGGGTACCGCATGCCATAGCTTCCAAACCAACTAATCCCAAGCTTTCCGACAATCGAGTTGGAAAAACAAATAGATTAAACTGAGCAAAGAATGCAGGCAAATCATGATGAGGAATGGGTCCAAGATACTCGACTTCATTATGTAGTTCCAGTTCTGCTATCATTGTTTTGAGATCATTTTCCTGAGCACCGCTTCCAATCATAATTATTTGAAATGGTATGACAGCCCTATTCTTCAGTTCTTTGGCAGATAGAAGCAGTGTGTTCCATCCTTTGCCATCATCGATTCGGGAAACAAATCCTATGGTAAAAAGTGTATTCTCTTTTGCTGCATTATCCGTAGGCCTAAATAACAAGGTGTCAATACCCCCAGATGGTGATACAAAAATATTTTGTTTCGCTATAGAAAATTTTTTCGCTACCAAGTTAACAAAATAATGTGACGGAACAACTATAAGATCAGCCTTTCGCACTACCACGGAAACAAGATTCTGAATCAACTTGTTTACGATCGACGTACCAACGACATCACTTCCGTGAGCATTAATGACTAATGGCTTTCTGATAAACATTCGTATAGGCACTAAAGGCAACAATGAATGCCCCATAAAATGTACATAGATTAAATCATATTCATTTCTTAAAATGGTTACCAATACTTTTGTAAAAAAATAAATATAATCTAATAGTCTTTTTAACCGGTTTTTTGCCCTACCTTCTATAATAATTTTTATTACTTCTCCACCATTCGATACAATAGAATTTTCAAAGTTTTTAACAAATATTCCATAAAACGGATGTGAAGCGGATGGATACATATTAGAAATTAGTAGAATTTTCATTTTATTTTTCATAAGCCACCCATTTTCTACTGTCTCGATAAAGATTGTTTTTTGTATATATGAACAACAGATTGATTACATATACCACTGTAAACATCCCGTTTTGCCAAACTGGTTCCGTCAAGCTTAAAAGAATGGCAAACCATGTGATGATTTTAAAAATCAAATAATTATAGGGGTCTAGTCGATTTCGATTAAATTTAAAGAAATAATAGATAAAACTAAACATCAGAAGCATTCCTATAAATCCATTTTCTGCCATCATGGAAAATAAACCACTATCGTATACACCGCTTAATGTGCCATCTTGCTTTGTAAGCCAATCTAAACGAAGTCCTACATAAGAATAAACATCAAGAGTGTTATATTGGCTAAGAACAGTACCGAATGTTGCATTGCCTACACCAAACGGAAAAAACTCCCAAAAAAGAGAGGCTCCGTAAAAAATCATCAATCCCCTAATATAACTATTGCCGTCATCGGTAGTCATATCATTAATATTTTGAAGTGTATCCTGCATAATTTGTGTGTCTTTTATGATAAATAAAAAAAGAATAATAAAGACCACCGCTATTAGCGCAAATACAATTTTTTTTGATCCTCTTAATTGAGAAAAAGCTGTCAATCCGAATGGAAAAATCATCATCATACCTTTTCTTACGGAGAGTGGAAAGGCCATTAAAAAATCGATGATGATAAATATAAAAAATTTCTTCACAAATACACCAGCTCTTATAACTGGTTTTTTAGCATATAAAAGAAAAAGTGTCACAAAAGTGATAGCAAAAAAATATGCATTTTGAGCAGCATGACCCAACCATCCTACAGGACGGATAAAACCATAACGATAACTTATCGTTTCAGCATGGCCTGTTACTATATGCCACCACTCTTGCAATGCAAAATTAAGAAACATTCCAATCAAAAACAAGCCGATGAAAAGATAATAAATTTTTTTAACTATTTTTTTATTAAATCTGCTGTCTTGCCAGATCAACAAAGTAGCAAAAGCGACTAAAAACACTTTGATATTGATCAGAGATTGGGCCACAACCAATCCTATCTTCAACTCAAATGGAGAATAAAAATAATTCACAACTTGATATATAAAATACAATAATAAAATTCCATAGATTTTTTGAATTTTGTTGCTAGATAACTGATGTAAAGCAGAAGCAAAAATAATCAAGACAGACAGCAGCAAAAACACTTCATCTACTAATCCAGTGATGGTTGTATTAACTATTCCGCTGTTAAATGTGATAACAAATAAAAATATCATGCTCATAAACAGCAATCTCTTTAACGTTATTCTTGATTCATTAACAATGACACTCACCCCAGCCTCCTATTATTGCACAGTTCTAAAAACTTCGGCGGTGTGAGTTTGAATCTTTTATTTTCTGCTTGCAAAATATGTGATAGTTTTTGAAACTCTCGTAAGTTTTTAACATCTAAGGTTGAAGTAAGGAGCATCACATCTTCGCCACCTTTTATTTTGGCTATATCCATCTCTTCTGTTTTGGATGGTTGGGTTATTCTACTGTCTCCATATTTTGCATCATTTACCTGCACTATGTAGGCATGTATGTCTCGGGACACACTTCCTACAATGTTTGAAAAATAATTTGTATCTTTGTTGTGTTCAATTACTATTACAAAATCCACTTTTGCAACAAGATTTGATCTATAGCTTATATCTGTAAGCTCATAGCAGTTAAAGACACTAAAATAGTTATCCTTGTAGGTATAGATTTTTGGTTTAATATTGTGCTCTTTATGTTTTTTATTTATCTTTGGTATTTTGTACCCATTGCCTTCTATGAGTTTTATTTCCTCTGGCGAATAGTGTGATTTTAGTTCAAAATCCACATAGACGTTTTTGTATGCTCCATCTCTAAAAGGCAATATCGCTACCGCATAGTTGTAGGCATATTTTTGTATGCTAAAGTGTTCAAGTCCCAAAACTACTGCTATCTCATTTCGCTTAGCAAACTCCACTATCTCTTGAAGCCAGTAGATTGGTATAGATATCTCAGGGAAGACCACCATATCGCAGTATGTAGTTTTGGCACTGTTTAATACTTGATAAATGTCGTTGAGCCTTGCATAAGATATACTTGATTTGCCCAGCATAGAGTCAAGACTATTTTCGGGATTCACATTAATATTGGCAAGACCGATTTTGAGATTTTTAAAACTATCGTTTGTCTTGATCAATGAGTGAATATCATCAAAGTTTGGGTAGTTTGCTTTGTTTGGACTATTTTTATTAAATGAACTATATTTTTCAAAGATCTCTTGAGTTGTGGCGAAAGACCTTATAAACTTCTCATACATCAACACTTCATGATAGTGAATAAACTTTGGACTATATTCTATTTTTTTCAAATCAACTTGTAATTTTAACTTTTTAAAAACAAGTGACTTATCGACAAAGCTTGCTTTTTCATTGTCTGTAAAACTTAGTAAGGGGTACCTTATATAGTATTGTCTTATAAGATTCGCTTCTATGAGGTACTTAGAATACTCTTCTATATACTGTATTGCGATGAGATTATAAAGTTCTTCATAGAAACCTTTTGTTTTTTCTTCTATAAAAGGCTGAACAGACTCTTTAAATGTTTTTATATCTAAACTTGCCGACATCAAAAGAGAGTTTGCAAGTAATCTTAAAAGATTGTTTTTTAGCTGTTTTGTGATGTGTTCTTCTTGGTATTCTATGACATCTATCGCCTTGAGTATATCGATAAATATCTGCTTTAAAAGAACAAATGAACGAGATAAAATCAGATACAAAAAAAGCTTCTCCCAAAGTTTTGAGAGTTCCAACAGGTTTTTACCTGCAAACAAATTTTTGATATGCTCGTTGTATTTTTTCACTTCACTGTTTTTATGATTAATAACAAGAACTATCCGGATCATTTGCGAAAGGTTTCTTGATATCTGCAACACATCCAAAGATGTTTTATCGATAGAACTTACTTTATTGATGGTTGAACTATAATCGATATTAATAGAAACATCTTCAAGTGTTGAAAAAATATTTTTCTCTTCTGGTAAAAAATTAAGCGCACTTCTATTTGACTCGATAGTTTGTTTAAACTTTTTGAGAAGAGATATAGAAGCATCCCTTTGAAATTCCAATATTTTTACTTTACCTTGCTGGAATATAAATCTGTTTATACCACTTTTGAAAAACACAAATCTACATCGTGATTGAAAATCTAGATTATTTTGTTTACATTCAAATATTTTGAGCAAATCATTCATAGAAGCAATAGAGGTATTTGAAAAAACCATCAAAATATCATCTACATATCTTGTGTAGTGTTCTGGTTTTATCTTTTGAACAATATAGTCATCAAATTCTTTTAAAGCATAGTTAGCGACAACAGAAGATGACAAAAGACCAATTGGTAAAATTCTATCTGTTTTAGTAGTGAGTATTTTATTTTCTAAAATAACTTCTTGATATTTCTTATGAATTTTATTCATTAGGATATTAAGATTTTTATATTCACCAGCTATCTCATCCAAAATAGTTAAATCAAACTTGATGTAATAAAAAAACCTTTTTATATCAAGATTTACTACCGTTGCATCTAAATCAAGCTTGTGTAAGTCTATGGCTTTAGTTATTGCGCTATCTCTAAAATAAGAGTATCTTTCATGGTATTTTTCAAAAAGTTTATATCCATATTCATCAAAAAAGCCATCTTTATTTCGAGATAGTCTATATCCACAAATATTTTTGTGAAGCTCTTTGTCAAGCTTTTCACCTATAAACATAATCCAAAGCACAGAGATGATGTGCAACACAATAGGACAATCGATAAAGATATTAAAATCTTTATCACTAACCAAATATTTTTCTTGTAAGGGTCTATTACTGTAAAGTATTGGCAAATTTTTGATACTTTTTTCAATACCTGCTATTTTTTTTGGAAGGACTAAAAAGCCTATTTTTTCTAAATACTCGTCTATGTTATTTGATTTTAAAAGATCGATGACTGATGCAAGTTTGGTTTCAATATCTCCACTACTCTCAAACTCAGCTAATTCAATGCGAAGATGCAACAGGGTATTATCTTCATATACATAGGATTTTAACTTTTTATAGGCTGATTTGATGGTTGGTAGTGAAAATATCATTGGCTTAATCTTCTGAAAATTTTCCAAATAACTTTGATCTTTCGATTAGGTTAAATGGGCAGGCTTCTATTAGCTTCTGTAAATCGATTTTTGGATCAACGTAATCTGGAATACTTCTTTTTAATTCGTCGGTTGTAGTTTCAATAGCAATATAATACGGACCGTTTATATCTTTTTCTACTGATGCAAAATAATCAAAAAACTTAAAGTGTCCACCTAACAAATTACCGGAAAATTCAATCCATAAAGATGGAATTTTATATGCATCAGAAATTATAAGGCCATGTAATGAACTAGAAGCAATTTGCTCACAGCTTAAAATTGCATCTACAACTTCAAGTGGGTTGCCATTAATTACATCAATCAATAAAATATCGTCAGAAATCGAGGAAATATTTTTTTTAATCCACTCGTGATGTTTATCAACATAATGAGGAATTATTCCTAACGTATACTTTTTTTTGATAGCAGGTTGATATATTGCAGGAAGGAGCAAAGCAGGATCACCATATATTTCTGGGCACTCTATTCCATCGTCCATCAATTTCTTTCTAGATAATGGACCACGAACTGCACATACTTCGGAAGGTTTTTCAATACAATGACTGTCTGCAGCAATAAAACCAGACCCCCAAACTATAGAATGGCGTGTAGCATATTGCAATATTGATCCAATCACTAAATAATGTTTTTTAGAATAGTTAATACTTCTTATTGGAAAAACTTTTTGTCCAGATAATTTTGAAATAAGTATTGGATTAAGAACATCACCAAAATTTTTATCTTTATATGACCAATGAACACGAAGAGTGCTGTTATTTAAGGGATTTATATCATGGAATAATGCTCTCATTTTATGATATATGCTTCTCAGTATTTCTTTCATAAATCTCTCCATTTTAGATTTCTAACATTTTTTGTTTCAAAATTTTTCGCATAGAAAAAACAAAAAAAACAATTATAAAAGCCGTTGACAGTTTATAAATTATTTTAAATTGATATTTGTAGAAGATATAAGATGATACGAATATTAACAATAATGAAACAACTTCTTTAAAAGTTAGAAAATTTGTAAATACAATCTTAAAACTACTGATTTTAAACATTGCAACCAAAATAAACTCGGTGACAATCGTCGCAAAAAGCGCTCCATAAACACCGTAAAGCGGAATCAAGAGATAATTAAGTCCGATATTGACACCTACGCAAGTTAGTGATGTAATGAGCTTGATATGATTGAGATTTGACGATGACAAAAGCGCGGTGTAGGTGTACATCGAAAAACGAAAGACGATGATGATAGACAGTAACACCAGCATATTCCCCGCTTCCGCGAACTCCGAGCCGAATGCCACAGCGATAATCTCGTGCGCAAAAAGCATCGTTACAAAAGCGAACAGAGCCGAAGCGTAAATATTGAGCGACTGAATTCTTAGAATATAATCTCTGAGCGCTACACTTTGATTGTCATGTATCAGACGTGAGACTTTCGGGTAGTATTGCTTAAACAATATGTCGGCAAAGATCACGACCGTAAAATAAATCTTGACCGCTGCCGAATACAAACCGATTTCCTCAAAGGAGACTCCCATCCATTTGAGCATGACGATGTCGATCTGGACGAAAATGACCACCAGCAGAGCATGCAGGACATAACTCCACGAATTCAGAGCGTAGTGTTTGAAAAATGGCCGGTCATAAAGTTTGTAACTGGAAAAAAGATAGCGTAAACTATAAAAACGTCGGACGGCAAAAAACAGATAGACCACCTTCGCCAGAGAAAAAGAGAGGTACATCACGATGACGTCTTTAACCGTCATAATATTCAGAAAAACAATGGCTATTAATGCTATTTTTTCACTGATCGTCAAAATGGCTTCCTGATAATACAGGCTGTTTTTGTAAAGCGAAGAGCGGAAAAGCGAGATGATAGAGTCCAAATAAAAAGAGATCACCAAGAGGACAAGATATAGGGGCTCTTGCAGCACAAGGACAATCCCGATAACCAGCGAAGCAATGACAGTTTTAATGATAAAAATATTCTGAAATACTTTCAGGGATTCGTGTTTGGTAAACTCCCGAATCTGATAAAATTCTCCCCCTACATCGAACAGGACAAATATGATCGACGCGATTGTAAAATAATATGAAAATTCACCGAAACTCTCTCTACCGAAATGGTGAGCCAATAAAGCGAAAAAGAGAAACATGATCCCTTTTTCGAAAAATTTGGAGAGAGTCAGGATGAGAGTGTTTTTCACTTATGTGTCACTCCACAAAAATCCAGATCAGTTTTAATCTCTAGACCTTTAAACTCTTTATGAGCAACAAGGAAAACGGCCAAGTCCGAAGTTGCTAACGCATCTTCGATACTTGTAATGTTGAGTTTTGAATGTTGCACCCCAAGGGCACTTCCTTCAGGGCGAGTACTGAGTTCGGAATCCACTGGGATGTTTGGCTCGACACAGACGACGTTTTCCAGCTCATCGTTCAGACGTTTGGCGATATAAAGCGCCGGAGATTCGCGCAAGTCGTCAATGTCAGGTTTGAACGCCAGACCCATGCAGGCGACCTTCGGTTTACGTCCGTGTTCGTTTTCGAACTGGAGAGCGGCGTTTTTGACCTTTTCAATAACCCACTCGCTCTTGTAGTCATTTACACGTCGGGCGGTCTCGATGAGACGGGCGGCACCCTTGCCCGCATCGACGATAAACCATGGATCTACAGCGATGCAGTGCCCCCCTACCCCGCAGCCGGGCTGGAGGATGTTGACACGCGGGTGGCGGTTGGCTAGACGTATGAGCTCGAGGGTATCGATGCCAAACTGATCGCACAGGATACTGAGCTCGTTGGCAAAAGCGATGTTGACGTCGCGGAAGCTGTTCTCGGTGAGTTTCGCCATCTCTGCTGTTTTCGCATCGGTCTCCAACACTTCGCCCTCGACGAATGTGCGATAAAACTCAGCCGTTGCTCGGGTCGCCTCTGGCGTGACACCGCCGACGATGCGGTCGTTTTCGACCAGTTCGCGCATAATGTGGCCGGGAAGGACACGCTCGGGGCAATGAGCGACGAATAATTTTGAATGTTGAATTTTTAATGTTGAATGATCGATGTCGAAAAGTTCTGGGCGCATTTCGGCGAGGACTTCGGCGACTTTGTCGGTCGTACCTACAGGCGAGGTGGACTCCAGGATGACGATGTTCCCCTCCCGTACATACGGAGCGATGCTGCGGGTCGCGGCTAAGACATAGTCAATGTTCGGCGACGGGCAAGCGTTCGGGATATCAGTATGGTGAAACGGCGTCGGGACCGCTAGGATAAACACATCAGCTTCCGTCGGCACCGTATCGGCTTTGAGCTTGCCGGAGTTCACAGCAGAACGGACAAAGGTATCAAGCTCAGGCTCTACGATATGGATCTCTCCGCGGTTGATCGTATCTACAGCATGCTTATTAATATCGACTCCGCGGACATGGTAACTGCGATTCGCCAGCAATGCAGCAGTCGGAAGGCCGATGTAGCCCAATCCTATGATGCAGATTTTTTTGTCAGTATGCATTAACAACTCCCTTTGATAAATTCAATAATTTTTTCGCACGCATGGCCATCGCCGTATGGATTGCTCGCTTGAGACATAACATGATACGCTTCTTTATCATCTATAAGTTTTTGCGCTTCTTTGATGATAAGTTGAGTATCTGTCCCTACCAACTTAACCGTCCCCGCTTCTAATGCTTCCGGTCGCTCAGTCGTGTCACGCATGACAAGTACAGGTTTGCCCAGACTCGGTGCTTCTTCTTGCACACCGCCGCTGTCGGTGATGATAAAGTAGGACTTGTCCATCATGTAGATGAACTGCTCATACTGCAGCGGAGCTATGAGGTGAATGTTTGTCACATCTGACAACAACTCTTTGACAGGTTTCTGGACGTTGGGATTGAGATGGACCGGATAGACGATATCGATATCCGGATTGTTCAGTGCGATCTCTCCCAATGCGGTGCAGATATTGATAAAGCCCTGCCCGTGATTCTCTCTGCGATGACCGGTGACCAGGATAAATTTTGAATGTTGAATGCTGAATGCTGAATTGTCGATGACCTGCTCGATGCTCGATACGGTCTCGTGTTCAAGCTCTGGGTTGTTTTTGATCTTGTCGAGTGCGAGGAAAAGTGCATCAATGACGGTATTTCCTGTTACAATAATATTTTGTGGATTAACGTTTTCGCGTAAAAGATTCTCTTTACTTGTCTCTGTTGGTGCAAAATGGTAGGCTGTGATCTGTGTGGTCAGTTGACGGTTCGCCTCTTCCGGCCATGGGCTGTAGATGTCGCCCGTCCGTAATCCCGCCTCGACATGCGCGACGCGGATCTGCTGATAAAACGCCGCCAGTGCCGCAGCGAAAGTTGTCGACGTATCGCCATGGACAAAGACAACATCGGGCTTAAACTCTACAAGTACAGACTTCATCCCCAGAAGCACATTGGAGGTGACATCATAAAGATCCTGACCCGGCTTCATAATGTCAAGGTCATAATCGGGAATGATCTCAAAAAGCTCCAGTACCTGGTCTAGCATCTCTCTATGCTGTGCGGTCACACAAACTTTGGTTTCAAAGGTTTGTGGATATTTTTGGAACTCTTTGACTAACGGTGCCATCTTGATCGCTTCGGGGCGGGTACCAAATACTATAAGGATTCGTCTTGATGCTGAATGTTGAATGTTAAATGTTGAATGATTCATGTTTAATCCCGACTCATTTGTGAAGTTTTTACAATAGATGTTAATAGTTTTGATATCTCATTTATTTCAATAATTAAACTTTTTGTATGAGCATTATCACAACCTAGGTAGCTTGTAGCAACCAATAAATCTATCCAGTATTTACTCTCTCTAGCTTCTTTACTAGCTATACTCATTTTAGCAATAAAATCATTTTTAGACTGACCCGCTTGCGCTTCACTAATGTTTGCACCGATAGATGTTCCACTTCTAAGCAATTGTTTGGACAATACATATTCTTTTTTTTCATCACATAGATATCTATAGAGCCTTACCACTCTAACAGCAAATGCAAATGATTTTTCCAAAATAGCATTGTCTTTCACACTTCCTCCTTTTTGTGATTCAAAATTGAACATTTAAAATTAAACATTATTTTTCTCCCACTCATAAGCTGACTGGCAAATAAGATCTAAATCGTTATAATGCGGAGTCCAATGCATCTGAGAGATGACTTTTCGATTATCTGCTATCAATATAGCCGGATCTCCTGCTCTGCGTGGAGCTATCTCGACATCAAAATCGGTATTTGTAACTTTTTTTACCGTATCGATAACCTCTTTAACAGAAAAGCCTTTGCCGTATCCGAGATTAAATACATCACTAGGATTGGTTTCTAGGTAATCGATGGCTTTGATATGAGCATTTGAGAGATCATCCACATGGATATAATCTCTTATGCATGTTCCATCATTTGTCGGATAATCATCACCGAATATCGACATCTTGGCTCTTTTGCCCACGGCACACTCACTTGATATCTTGATCAAATGTGTAGCACCTGGAAAACTTTGACCGATACGAGGGCAAAGCTTGGTTGATGGTTGATGGTTGATAGTTGATGGTTGGTAGTGGATATCAGCACCTGCCACATTGAAGTATCTAAAGATCACGAATTTGAAGTCTTGATTAACCGCAGCGGTGTCTCTCAGTATACGTTCGCTCATGAGCTTGCTCATACCGTAAGGATTGATAGGGTTAGTGGGATAATTCTCATCTATGCCACCCGTAGGAATATCGGTTGGTTCACCGTAAACTGCAGCCGTGGAACTGAATATAAATTTTTTGACTCCATTTTCGGTGGCGCATTTGATGAGATTGGTTGTATTTACGGTATTGTTCATATAGTATTTGAGCGGTTTTTCTACCGATTCCGGCACTACTATGCTGGCTGCGAAATGGATGATAGTATCTATCTTGTTTTTTTCTAAAACTTTATTTACTTTTTTGAATTTTTTTAGATCTAGCTTGATGAATTTAAATTTTCTTATAGACTTTAGAGTATCAAGTGTTTTCTTGCTTCCTGTACTTAGATTATCAAGTATAGTTATATTATGTTCTGTAGTTTCAAGAAGCTGTTTGGCTACATGACTGCCGATATATCCGGCTCCGCCCGTGATAAGAATATTCATTTGATCTCCAAATTATTTAGGCAATATTATATCAAAATAATATTACAATAGTATTACGTTTCTATAAGATTATTATTAAATTTTACTAATATATTGCATTGTTCTTTTATATCATTTTAAACATTTTAATTTATTTTTGAGAATGATTTTGCCAAATTCGACACTTGGCTGGTCATATGTATCTACATCTATAAGCTGTCCTACCAACGAAGTGAGCAATTCATAATAATAAATAAGTTCCCCGATACTATGTTCGTCGACAGCTTTTATGCTGATTTCATCAAGCGGGATGCTGTGTTGTGCCTTGAGTGCTTCAAATGTCGCATCACATTGCATATTGATAAGTTTGTGAAACTTTATATCGTTGATAATATCCAGTGACTCTAGATGTGGCAATGATATATCAGGAATAGTGAGTTTGTCCCGAAAATCTTCTATCTTGATAAATGTGGCGGATTTGTCTCTGGTTCCTTCCATGAGAAGCTGCAAAAACGAGTGTTGGTCCTTGGGGCCGATGAGTCCGACAGGAGTCAATCCCACATTGAAGGCACTGGAGCGTTGTTTCTTACCAAGGCTTTCCCCCCAAAGCTGTACATACCATTCACAAAAATATTTGAGCGTCTCTGAGTATGCAAATATGCAATTGATATGGTAAGCTGTATGGTTTTGGGCATAAAACAGTGCTTTGTCTAGAAGTATATCTCTGATATAGCCATCATCAAAAAAACTCTTCTCAATTTCTTTTGCTCCATTTAAAATAGCTTTTATATCGATACCGCATAGAGCAAGCGGCAGCAATCCTACAGTACTAAGCACTGAAAATCTGCCGCCTACATTTGAAGGTATATAAAAACATTTGGCATTCATATCATTGGAGAGTTTATCTAATGGTGAGTCTTCGTCGGTAATAAATGTATAATATTTAGGATCGTTTTGCAGAGAATAAATATATTTAAAAACTGCAATAGTCTCAATAGTAGTCCCCGATTTGCTAATGACCAAAAAATGACTTTTAGATATATCTATTTGGGTTAAAAGATGGGATATAGATACGGGGTCAGTGCTCTCAAAAAATACCAATTTTCTTTTATTGCCATTTCGAGGCCTGAGGAATTCATATATAGCTTTGGCTCCAAGCGAGCTGCCGCCAATGCCAAGAACAACAATGTATTCTATACCATCATCAAATGATGCAGCGTATTTCAAAATATCAGATATATCTTGACTAGGGAGATCATAGTATCCTCTGATCTGCTTTTCGTCTTTGATCTTTTTGAAAAGCTCTTTTTTGGCTTCTACGTCGTTGCGACTGATATCAAAGAAAAGTCGGTTTTTCATATCTCAAACTCCGTTTCTGCCAATTACTATCATGGCTGTTTTCCATACGATTTTGAGCTCCAGCCATATATTCCAGTACTTGATATAGTACAGATCATACATGAGTTTTTGTCTGGTATCTTCCAAATTAGCTCCATAGGGGTAATTGACCTGCGCCCATCCTGTGATCCCAGGAGCAACCAAATGCCGTTCATTATAATAGGGGATTGTTTTTTCATAATCCTTGACAAGTTCATTCCACTCTGTCCTTGGGCCTATGAGATGCATTTCTCCCTTGAGAATATTGAGCATTTGAGGTAATTCGTCTATCCTCATCTTCCTCATGAAATCTCCCCATGGGAAGATCCTAGGGTCGTTTTCTTGGGTATAGTGATTGAAATATTCTGTATTTTCGTGCATACTTCTAAATTTGATACATTCGAAAAGTTTATTGTTTTTACCTACCCTAGATTGTCTAAAAAGTGTTTTGCCGGGGCTTTGCTGCTTGATCTTGATAGCTGCTATGATCATTACCGGCCAGGAGAAAAAAAGCAGCCAAAATAACCCAAAATAGTCGATACATCTTTTCTGAAAATATTGCCATTTACTATACGGCTTGATATTATACAGGAAATCTAGATTGTCATTTTGCTTCGGAATATAGCATTTGTGCAGCCTATGCTCCAAGAAATGCTCCATAGTACAAAATGATATATTTTTTTTGAACTGTATATTGGTAAGATATGTGATGATAGATGGATGGACTTTTGAATCCATATTTAATACGATAACATCATGCTTCAATCGATCTATATGGCTTTTGATATTTTCTATAGTGATATCTGGATCTTTTAGCCCGTCTTTAATATAATGGATGTCATTTTTAGACATGCCAAGTTTTGCTTTTTCAAACTTTTGTAATTTGTATTTCACACCTAGAATGATCACTTCAATCCTTTATCAAATATTTATCTATGCCTTTTAATTATCAACAACCTACCATGCAAACTTTATCATTCCTGCCTACGCAGGAATGACGGCAACCAGTTATTGCGAGGAATGTAATGACGAAGCAATCCATCCATGTCGTCATCCTCGCGAAGGCGGGGATCCATAATATCCATGGAGAAAAACATGGATTCCTGCCTACGCAGGAATGACGACAATTTAGATTCTAAAATTAAATAAGATGGTACACAAAATCTATTACGCATCTATAACCAACTTGTCATTCAAGATCTTATTATTGTCAAACATACTTTTGTAGGCAGTTTCTCTAAAGACTTTTTTTAGAGTCTCCGTGTGCTTGAAATGGTGCGTATCTGAGCCTACAAAATCAACCAAACCTTTTTGGCTCAAATATTTTGCTACATTCTCGACCGGCTTGGAATAGTAGCCCACCAGTGAATTGAGATTGATCTGGAAATGGATACCTAGAGTTTTTAGATATTCATATCTATCTAATTTGCTATGAAAATAGAGATATCTCTCAGGATGTGCAAGCACAGGAATATAATTCCGTGCTTTGAGCTCATATACTACCTCTTCTATATTGGTTGGAGGGATAGCATAAGAAAATTCAAACAACACATGGCGACCTATGTGCAAGAGATTGTCATCTTTGATAGCTTGCAAAAATGTTTCATCATAATAATATTCAGCTGCAGCAACTATGGGCATATCTATATTGTTTTTGGCAAGCTCGTTTTTTAGCTCATCAAGGCCTTGGCGGATAATGGCAACAGTGTTGTCAAATTGTCCGTTTTTGATATGCGGAGTGGTGATGAGCTTACGGTATCCTAGAGAGGATAGTTCTTTGATGAGTTGGAGCGAATGTGCCATATCTTTGGCACCATCGTCAATACCCGGGATCAGATGCGAATGAAAGTCTGTCCTAGTTAATGGGTCCGGTGATTTTTTTCTAAAGAATATCATTTGGTTTTTTCATCTGCCCCATAACCGTAGCCGTAGCCGTAGCCGTAATAATTGCCCTTACCTATTTTGACACCGTTAAGGATTAGACCGACAGAGTGCAAATGTTGCTTATGTGCCATTTTGTTGAAATTTGCAAGCAATGCTTTGTCTGTAAATTCGGATCTAATGACTAGCAAAAAGAGATCATGTATATGTTTTTTGAGCAGTATCATAGTATCTGTCACAAGTCCGATAGGTGCAGTATCTATAATGACATAATCATAACTTTTCTTGAGTTCATTTATGATCTTGTCTATATTTGGAGAGAGCAGCAGTTCTGATGGATTTGGCGGAACTTTACCTGCAAATATTATATCCAGATTTTCCTCTGCATGTACGATGACATCATCAAGCGCAGCTTTGTCGACAAGCAGAGCACTCATGCCATGTTTGATATTGACCTTTGGAAATTCTCTAAGCAGCTTGGATTTACGAATATCCAAATCCACTAATATCACTTTTTTATTGCCTTTTGCCAATGTACCGGCAAGATTTGCCGAAACGGTAGTCTTGCCCTCTCCCGGGATATTTGAGCTTATCATGATGACTTTGCCGTTCTCCTTAGAAGAGATAAACTCCATATTGGTACGGATCATATTTAATGATTCTGCAAATGCCGTCTCTTCGGCTTTATTGTCAGGTATGACTCCATACATAGGAGCATCTGTAATACGCTCCACGTCTTCTGGAGAGATGATCTTGTTATTAAAAAACTCTCTTATGAATGCAGCAAACAAACCAAGGATCAAACCAAGGATCAAGCCTACCATAACTATCAGTGATCTTTTTGGCTTAACATGGTTAGGATAAATGATAGCATTATCAAGTATCCTATTGTGAGATATGGCTGATGCGTTCATGATCTCAAACTCTGCTTTTTTTTCTAGCAGGTATGAGTACATCTTTTCATTGACTTGGAAGTTGCGGCTAAGATTCATTAGACCCAACTCTGTGCCAGGCATACCACTGAGTGAACTTTCATATTTGTTTTTGGTCGCTACGAGGTCTGATCTTTGTTTTTTGACGCTATTGTATAAGCTTCTGAGTGAGCCTCTCAGGGATGATTCCAATGAACTAATCTCACTTGAGAGCTCTACTACATCGGGGTGCTTGTCTGTATATTCAGCAAGTAGTGCATTTCTAGCAGCGCTCTTTTGCTGAAGTGCGGTGATGATACTGTTCATAGAAGACCCCGAAGCTCCAAGAGCATCCACAGAGATAGAGGCCACACCTCTAGACGTACCCATTTGTCTCATTAGACCTTCTAGTACACCTAGTTTCATATCTGCCTCGGCTATCTTGGTATCGACATCTACCAATGTAGTCAGCAAAGTAGAAGCGCTGTTCGGAATGGTCGCGACGGTATTTGATTGCTTGAAATCCTTGATCGCAACTTGCGATTGTGATAGATTGTCATGTATGCTTATGAGTTGTTCATTGACAAATTTGAGCTTGTGCTCCACCTCTTCTCTTTGGTAACCTAGTTTTTGGGCAAAATATACTTTGACTAGATTGTTTACTATATCTACGCCTCTTTGAGGGATGGCATCTTCAAACGTGACCTTGATGATAGTAGCTTTCTTGGATAACTGCGCTACGCTGAGATTGGGCCTGATAAAATCATCGATAAAACTGTTTTTATTTGTTTGGCACATGATCTTGTAAGAGACGTTTTCCAAATCAAGCTCTTTTGTGGATTTGAGAGCAAATGTAAAATATGGTGTTTTGACGGCTTGTCCAAATTTGTATTCTCCGTCAATTTCCAAAGGATTTGTCGAATTTTTTGCCACATCGGCTTGGATACGGTAACTATCTTTGTCGATTACTTCTACATCAAATACGATATTTTCATTGAGTTCTTTAGAGATATCGCTCATCTGAAGGTCAAAAGGCTTCTTGTCGTATAGCTCGGTGTCTTTGAGAATTCCATCTCGAAAATATCTCGCATTGAGTGGCATAACACTCATAAGCTTGAGCAACAATTCTCTTGACTGGAGTATCTCTATCTCGTTATCTATGCCAGAACCTCCTCCGATACCTCCGGCAAAAATATCAAGTTCGCTTGGCATTGAGGAAGTTTTTGTTTTATCTTCGATCTCTATAGAAGCGTATGTAGAATATATATTTGTCGACCAAAGGGCGTAAATGACCGAGAGTAAAAATACGACTGCGGCAATAATTGCTATCAAAGATCTTCGACGGACTATGACGTTCCAAATCTCTTTTAGGTCTATCTCATCTTCTTCCATAGAAGATGGTGTGTTTAATTCTGATAATGCTCTCATATTTTAATCTCTTAGGTATTTAATATTTACAAATGGTGTCAAAAGTTTGCCGATAGTATCGAGTAGCGGCGCAGTCTCTCTGAGGTATGTATTGTACACTTTGATACTTCTAGGCGGTATATAGACTATATCGTTTGGTTTGAGTATCAAACTTGCCATATGAATTGATCCGCTTCTGGTCATATCTACGCTTCTAATACGCGGTTTGCCATCAATGTATGTCACGATCTTGACATCGGTTCTGTTGGCATAATCTGTAAAATCTCCGACTTGGGCGAGTGCCTCGAAGAAATTGAGTGTTTCGTTATTCACAGGTACGATCCCTGGCTTTTGTACTTCGCCAATGACATATATTCTTTGGTTGAGGATATCGATTTTGACAAATGGAAATTTGAGATATTCGCCGTAAGCTTTGGTCAGCCGTTCGCTAGCTTCTCTCTCGTCAAGTCCTGCAAGCTCCACGTGGCCGACAAGCGGCAGATAGACGCTCCCGTTTTCTGAGACTAGATATCCTCTCTCGGGGTCTATGTAGTTTTGTGAACCGCCGCCCAGACCTAGAGGTTTTTGTCCATTGAATACTTCGACTAAGATTCTGTCTCTTGGGGATATTTTATTGGAATAAGATATGTTAGATGGATTTGAAATTTTGTTGTTTGGTGCGTTTTGATCGCTATCTTGAAAAAGGGTATGGTCTTTGGTGCTGCATCCGCTTATAAATAAAACTAAAACAATAATTGTCAAATAACTTTTAAACATAATTCTAATCCACAATAATAATTTATCGAGTATTATATCAAAATATAATATATCTAAACTAAAAATATGTTATATTAATGCATAATTATTAATCTATTTTTTATATGTATTTTTTAAGAAAATACAGTTTATTATATATTGGGTGACGTATGTCTTAGTCTCGTTCCCACGGTCTCCGTGGGAATGCATACTGAAACCCTAAGAGATAAATATACACTCCCATCGAGGACGATGGGAGCGAGAGAGATATTTTTTTCTTTGCAATTTATAATAGTGGGTTGGTAAACCAGTCCTACACTTTTTTCTTCAAAAAAACACCGCTTTCTATGTGTTCCGTATGAGGAAATTGGTCAAAAACAGCCGCGTCAAGCGCGTCATGTGTTTGGGACAAAGTAGCTAAGTCTCGTGCCAAAGTATCCGGATTGCAAGAGATATAGATGATATGATCAATATCTGAGATAAGCTCTATCGTACCGCTATCAAGCCCGGCACGTGGTGGATCGACAAGTACGCAAGAGAAATTATATGAATCAAGGTCAATATCCCTTAAGCGATTGAATGCTCTTTTGCCGCTCAAAGCTTCGGTCATCTCTTCAGATGAGAGACGTATAAAATCAATATTATCTACACTGTTTAATGCGCAATTTTCTTTGGCTGATGCGATGGAGCGTTTGGATATCTCTGTAGCTAAGACTTTATCAAAATGAGCTGCTAATGGTATGGTGAAATTACCAAGACCGCAATAACTCTCCAGCAAGTCGCCATGGCCGATGCTTTTTGCTTTTTCTTTCGCCCAAGATATCATTTTGGTATTTACCGCAGGATTTGGCTGAGTAAATCCTCCCTCGTAATGCATATACCAAAAACTCTTGTCATCAATACCCAATCGCTCGCTGACCGATTCTTTGGACAAGACCACTTTTTGTCCTCTGCTGCGTCCAATGACTGAAATATCAAGTTTGGCTTCTAATCCTTTGGCTTCTTTTGCCCAATCATCATCCAGCTTTTTGTGATATAGTAAAGTCACCAATACCTCATCAAGCGATGAAGCTAGAAACTCTACGCCAAACAGTTTATGGCTAAGGAGTTTAGAAGTATTGATGAGTTTTAGCATATCCCACATTTTGCTTTCGATAGGTGTGATGACTTTTGGACATTCGTCTATCATCACGACGCCGTTTTTTGTGATATTGCTCATGGCATAACTGCACTTATCGCCATTATGCCACACCTTGAACTCTGCTCTGGCGCGATAGTGGCTCTGAGGCGAATTAAATGTAGTTATCTCTCCATCGTATACAGGAAGTAAGAGCTCTTTGACCCTTTGAGTTTTTCGCACCAACTGCTCATCATAACTCAATTCATATAGCCCGCATGAGCCGCACTCTCCAAAATGTTTACAATACACCCTTGTCCTTTTTGTATCATTTAATCACAACTAAGATATAATCACGATGCTTAATTAAAAGTTTTTTTTAAATCTCAATTTATGGATTCCTGCCTTCGCAGGAATGACGTTATTCGTCATACTGAATTTATATCAGTATCTAAAGATATAGTTAATTAAAGTTATTTTACCCAACAAAGGCTAAAAAAATGGCAGTAAGCGTAGTGATCCTAGCAGCCGGTCAAGGCACACGAATGAAATCAAAAATCCCAAAAGTATTACATGAGATATCAGGCAAGCCTATGCTTTTTCATGCCATAGAAGCAGCCGGGAAATTATCAGACGACATAACAGTAGTGCTATACCATGAAGCTGCAATGATACAAGAACGTATAGAAGAGAACTTTTCAAATATCAACTTTCATATCCAAGATGCCGTAAACTTTCCCGGAACCGGCGGAGCTCTGCGGGGCATAGAGCCGCGATATGAAAAAACTTTGATACTAAACGGTGATATGCCGCTTGTAACCAATGGGGCTCTGGATAAACTTGTAAATAATGATGCGGATATCACAATGAGCGTCATTATGCTCGATAACCCTAGCGGATACGGTAGAGTAATGATAGAAGACGGCAACGTCAAGCATATAGTAGAACAAAAAGACTGTACGGCAGAACAATTGCTTATCAAAAGCGTGAATGCAGGAGTATATGCGGTAAATAGCGGTTTGCTGACGCGTTATATACCTCTGCTGGATAATAACAATGCGCAGCGTGAATATTATCTCACTGATATTGTCAAAATGGCAGTAGATGAAGAGCTCATAGTCCATCCGGTAATTGTTGAGGAAGTTGAATTCAAAGGGGTAAACTCCAAGCTCGACCTCGCTCACGCCGAGGAGATCATGCAAGAGACGATAAGAGCCAAGTGGATGATGCAAGGTGTCACGATGAGGCTGCCTCAAACTATATATATAGATTGCAGAGCTGCTTTTGAAGGTGAATGTATATTGGAAAACGGTGTGAGTATCATAGGCGATTGTCATATCAAAAATTCTCATATCAAAAGCAATAGCGTGGTCGAAAATTCCAATTTGCAAGATAGCGACATAGGGCCCATGGCAAGGATCCGCCCGCAAAGTGTGATCACCGATACCCACATAGGCAACTTTGTAGAGATCAAAAAATCCACACTTAACGGCGTCAAAGCCGGCCATCTAAGCTACTTGGGCGATAGTGAAGTGGGTAGCGGCTCCAATATAGGAGCAGGAGTGATAACATGCAACTACGACGGCAAGAAAAAATACAAAACCATCATAGGCAAAAATGTATTTGTAGGAAGCGATAGCCAACTCGTCGCTCCTGTAACTATAGACGATGATGTCATGATAGCAGCCGGTACGACCGTCACTCATGATGTAACCAAAGGGAGTCTTGCCGTATCAAGAGTACCTATGAAAATAGTGGCAAACTTCTTTTATAAATTCTTTAGGAAGTAAACATAGATAGTTATCCATCCTAGTCTCGTTCCTACGGTCTCCGTGGGAATGCATACCGGAACCCTAGAAGACAAATATACACTCCCACGCGGAGCATGGGAGCGAGAGAAGGCAGGAATCCACAATTGATATAGTTAGTCTCGTTCCTACGGTCTCCGTGGGAATGCATACCGGATCACAAAAGACAAATATACACTCCCGCGCGGAGCATGGGAGCGAGAGAATCTCGTTCTAGTCTCGTTCCTACGGTCTCCGTGGGAATGCATACCGGATCACAAAAGACAAATATACACTCCCGCGCGGAGCATGGGGGGCGAGAGAAAATCGAAAATTTACAAATATTTGGATAAAATCTGCTTATAGGAAAAGGATATTTATGCTTTTAAAAAACAAGAAAATACTCTTAGGAGTCACAGGAAGTATTGCGGCATACAAAGCTTGTGAAGTAGCCAGACTCTTTATCAAAGCCGGAGCAGATGTGCAAGTCGTCATGAGCGAAGCAGCCGCACGTTTTGTATCTCCTCTGACATTTGAGGCATTGACTAGAAATCCGGTATTATGCGAAGAGAGCGAAAGCTGGGCAAACAATCTCAATCATATAGAGATCAGCAAAGATTGCGACCTATTCCTCATAGCTCCGGCAACTGCAAACACTATCAATAAACTCAGCAAAGGAATAGCAGATAATATATTATTGCAGAGCGCATTGGCTTTCACTAAACCTATAGCTATCGCGCCCTCGGCCAATACCAATATGTTAAACAACCATCAAACCAAAAACTCTCTAAAAATGCTAGCCGTGAGCGATATAACTATTATAGAGCCTCAAGAGAAACTTCTAGCTTGCGGAGATGTGGGTGCCGGGGCATTGGCAGATCCGCAGGAGATATTTTGGGAATGTGCCAAGATACTGCTAAAAGACTCTTTTTGGTCGGATAGAAGAGTAGTGGTGACTGGTGGCGGCACTATAGAAAAGATAGATGACGTAAGATACATCTCCAATTTTTCTAGCGGCAAAATGGCAAATGCCATCTCAACTGCGCTTTACCTAAAAGGTGCGGATGTATGTCTCATCACCACACGAGATACAAAAGAGTTGCCGGGCAATGTCTATACGATAAATGTGCAAAGTGCAGATGAGATGCTGGGCTTTAGCGAAGATGCTCTCAGGGTTGCACGCAAAGGCGTCAAAAGCAAACCAAGCCTTAATAACCCTGATGCTATTGGTATGATACAAAAAGAGCCGTTTTTGTTCATGGTAGCAGCCGTGGCTGATTATACTCCACTCTATCCGCAATCCGGAAAGATCAAAAAAAGCATGGTAGGCGAAAAGTGGGATATAGAGCTAAAACAAAATCCAGATATTCTCAAAACCATCAACAAAAGCGGCATCAAAACAGTAGCATTCAAAGCCGAAATGGATAGCGATAATGGACTAACAAATGCTGTAAATTTATTGGAAGATAAGGGAACAGACGCAGTATGTTATAATCTTTTATCTTATACAAATAATTTTGGCAGCGATGATAATGAAATAATTTGGATCACACCAAATGAGCAGACCAAAATAGAAAAACAAGATAAACTTTCCCTTGCATTTAAAATACTAGAAAATGCAACAAAGCTTTGTGTATGAATAACGAATTAAAACATTTGGCTATCATCATGGACGGTAATGGCAGATGGGCAAAAAATAGAGGATTAGCGCGCACCAAAGGGCATGAAAAAGGTGCCCAAATTATCAGGGATATTACGGAATATTGCTCAAACCACCCAACAGTGCAGACACTGACTCTTTATGCTTTTAGTACGGAAAATTGGAAAAGACCAAAGCTGGAAGTAGATTTTCTTATGCGTTTACTTGATAATTATCTAACCAAAGAGCTTGATACCTATCATAAGCACAATGTCAAATTTGAAACTATTGGAGATATCGGCAAATTCTCTTCTGCTCTTCAAAAAAGAATCCAGAATACAAAAGAAGCTACTAAACATTATACGAAATTGACCCAAATATTAGCACTCAATTATGGAAGCAGGGATGAGATCACTAGAGCTGCCAACAAAGTTCTAGAAGCAAATCTAGCTATCACTGAAGAAAATATAAGCAAAATGCTTGATACCCCTTATAGTGATATAGACCTGCTTATTCGCACTAGCGGAGAGCAGAGGCTGAGTAATTTTTTGCTTTGGCAAGCAAGCTATAGTGAGTTTTATTTTACATCTACTCTTTGGCCTGATTTTACTCCTAGTGAACTAGATGAGATCATAGCCCGGTTTTATGATAGAGACCGAACATTTGGCGGACTGTCTTAATGGTAGAAATTTTTATATTTATTTTAGGGGCTGTCATAGGATCTTTTCTAAATGTAGTGATCTATCGTATACCTCTTGGAAAAAATATAGCATTTCCACCATCCCAGTGTCCGTCGTGCAAGACTCCGCTAAAATGGCGGCATAATATACCTATTTTCTCTTGGGTATTTTTAAAAGGCAAATGTTATTTTTGTCATACGCCTATATCCAAACGTTATCCGATCGTTGAATTGCTTGGCGGAATGCTTTTTTTGATCATATATTTTAAAATTGGGCTAGTATGGTATCTCCCGTTTGTATTTGCATGTTTTGCTTCGCTTCTAGCTCTTAGTATAATAGATTTTGACCATATGGCTGTACCCGATAGCGTTAATATCGCAGCACTATTGTTTGCGTTGGTGCAGCCTGATTTTATGCATGCTGCTTTACATGCGCTTATTGCCGCGATTGGATTATATATCCTTGGATTGATAGCTTCCAAATTAGCCAAAAGAGAAGCTATGGGCAGTGCAGATGTCATAGTAGCCGGTACGATGGGAGCCTTGCTGGGATTTCCTCTCTTTTTTGTCGCACTATTTTTATCTGCCATATTGGCTATGATACCAGCACTTATTTATAGCCAAAGAGGTGTACCTTTTGTGCCGTTTTTGGCTCTTGGGACATTGATAGTGTATATCTTTGATACCAGAGCCGATATAATTCTAACAGAGGTGCTTTATGGGTAGAATAAAAAACTATTTATCATCAAATTTTACAAAAACTTTTTCGGTTATTTTTCTTCCGTTCTTTGCTATTGTATCGTTGGTATATTTTATTCGTATTTCCGTGCTTACAGCGCAAATACAACTGAATTTTATCGAGCTTTTCGAGCTTTATGCATATTTTTTGCCTTCTATTTTATTTTATACTTTACCGATCTCGTTTGTTACTGCCATTGCGCTTGTTTTGGTGCGGCTCTCTCAAGATAATGAACTCAATGCCTTGTATGCATTAGGAATAGGTTCGAGTAAAATTATTAAAAATTACTTGCTATTAGCAATGCTTTTTTCTATCTTGCTTTTTTCGATCTCTTTTTTGGCTATGCCGATCTCTAAACAGATGTATAATGCTTTTAGAATAGAAAAATTATCTGAAGCTAAATTAAATATCAATGCAGCATCACTTGGTCAAAAATTTGACGACTATTATCTCTATATAGGAAAACAGATAGGCGATGAATTTCGTGATATAGTCATATATAATCCAAACGGCCAAACTGAAGAGAAAATTTTCATATCCAAAAGCGGTCAAATACTAAACAAACCGAACGAACAAGCTTCATTTGTACTAAAAGATGGATACGGATATACTTATTATAAAAACAACCTACAGCAATTTAAATTTCAAACTCTTAGAGCCTATGATACAAGCTCACGCGGCGAGATTGATTTTGAATCCATTTTGCACTATTGGGGTCAAATGAAAAATGATGATAGCATTATGAAAAGGGCTTTGTTTTTTATTTTTATCAGCCTTATACCTCTGCTCTCTATATATATCGTAGCGGCTTTTACAATGATCAATGCAAGATACCAAGGCAATCACTCTTTTGTAGTTATTTTTACTATTAGTTTGATTAGCTATGCATTTGCCTCTTTTCTAGAAGTATATGGAAATATTTATTGGCTGCTAGGAGGCATATTGCTATTTCTAGCAGTAGGATGGCGACTTTTTGACAGATTAGCAGCAAGGCATTTTTGATGAGAGTAAAAGCTGTTATTGCTTATGACGGTTCGGCTTTTCATGGCTTCCAAAAACAATCACATACGACTCAAACAGTCGCTACTGCTATAGAATCAGCCCTCAAAAATCTAAAGATCCAATCAAAAATAACAGGTTCGGGCCGTACGGATAGAGGCGTGCATGCTTCAAATCAAGTTATACATTTTGATCTGCCTTATTTTTGGGATGACCTCCAAAAACTAAAAATAGAACTTAATCACAAATTAAAAGCTATCAAGGTTAAACGTATAATTAAAGCAGATGAGAAGTTTCATGCAAGATTTGATGCAAAAAGAAGACTTTACAGGTATTATTTCACCACCACGAAACCAAGTGTATTTATGCAAAATTATTTAGCCCACTACGACTCTTTTGATAATGAGAAATTAACCAAAGCACTTTTGCTTTTTGTGGGAAAACATGATTTTAATAGTTTTTCCAAAAACGGCTCAGAACCAAACAGCACGGTTCGCACTATATTTGGCAGCTATCACAAATACCACCATGGGGTGCATTGTATCACTTTTGAAGCAGACGGATTTTTGCGCTCACAAGTACGCATGATGGTAGCAGCTGCCATGAAATGCGCTCAAGGCAAATTAGAATTTTGGCAGCTACAAGAACAACTGGACAATAAACATCTCCACTCTGTTACATTAGCCCCGCCAGAAGGGCTATATCTCTCTCATATATTTTATTAGCTTTTTTTGGCTAGAGGCACCGGTGCGATAGTAGTGTTTATATCTTTTAGAGGCTTTTTCTTGGTAGCATTCTTATCGTCACCTTTTAGTTCTAGATACGAAGCATTGAGATCTTCATATGCACTTTGCAGATCAAAAAGCTGATCATCAAGGGCTTTGACCTTCTGTATATTCGCACCATGGACAATTACAAGATCGCCGCCATCTTTGCCTTGTTTTAATATAAGCACAACAAAAAGTGCAAGTATGATCATGTAAAGTATATTAAAGATCATGCTATTGGATATCAATGAAATTGCTTTGAAAATAGCTACGGATGTAAAACCAAACAAAATAATATAAACGCCAAATGTTTTATGAGCTTTTAGCGCTTCTTGTCCTTTTTCGTCAAGCAAATCCCATGCCTCTTTGCCGTCGGTTGTACCTGATATATATGCTCCTAGCAAAACAATCAATAACAATGCAAGCAATCCTATACTAACAACATCAAGCACTTTGCGTCTAAACACCAAATGGACTAACTCTATTAAAAATATAATAACTGGCAAAGCCACAGCAAAATGCACAATTGGTGGATGCATATGAACAGGCAAACTAACTAATTTGTCTAAAAAAGATATATTGATCTCTGGCAATCCCATGTAATACTCCCATTATATAAAATAATTTGAAATTATTATAACATATAATAACAACAATTCAAAATAAATATTCGAAAAGTAAAGAAAGGTAGCCAAAGAAAATCGTCATGATTCGACCATAGTCTCGTTCCCACGGTCTCCGTGGGAATGCATACTGAAACCCTAAAAGATAAATATACACTCCCATCGAGACGATGGGAGTTTCCACCTTTAAAAAACATTAAAAAAAGCTATTTCATATTATTTTCCTCTTTGGCTTGATGAAACTGAAGATATCTATCAGGGTCATACTTTTGCTTGTTTTTAT
>Ga0265293_10003415_pt1 | contig 29539 bp, 23 predicted proteins | sample Munlanlewell138R_FD_192505 | JGI IMG/M metagenome (GOLD analysis project Ga0265293, IMG submission 192505) | Leachate microbial communities from a municipal landfill in Southern Ontario, Canada - Leachate well 138R | ecosystem: Engineered > Solid waste > Landfill > Unclassified | place: Canada... | reverse complement strand
ATCCCTCTAAACAAAGCGTTTCTCGACGCCGACGACACAACCGAACAGGATGCCAATGGCAACCAACTGAATCTATTCAACTTTTAACCGGACACTAGTGATTAAAAGTTATAACTGAATGCCACGCCGTAGGTGGCAGGTTTTGCCGCAAAGCGGGAGATGGCATCCTGAGTATAGAACTGGTTTGTCCAGTAATACTCATCGGTGACGTTGCGTCCCCACACCGATGCGCTCCATTGGCCATCAGGTGCTTCGATGCCAGCCCTTAAATCCAGGGTGGTATAGGCGTCGATGCGATTGTCGGCAGGGTCGCCAAAGGTAGAGTTGGCTTCGCTGTTGTAGATCATATTGGCGCCCACAAAGGCATTGAGATTGGCGCTGATGCCCCACCTGTAGTCGATATCGGCAACAAAGTGCAGATCTGGCGTGTAAGGGAGTTCTGAGCCGCTGAAATCGCCCTGGACGCGAGCGCCGTTGATGCCGGGTTCTGTTTCTCCCGTGAGTGCATTGACGAAGGTGTAAAATTCATCGACTTCGGTGTCCACATAGGTACCGGAGAGGCGAACCAAAAGTCCATCCATCGGGCTCATGGTGAGGTCAAATTCTATCCCTTGAATTGATGACTCGGGCACATTGACGAGGCGGTCGAGCTGGTTAAAGACGGGATCTTTGACAATGCCGCGCACCTGCTTGTCTTCGTATTCATAGCTGAAGACTGCGCCGTTAAACTGAATGCCCTGATCGGGGAATGACCATTTGAAGCCCAGCTCGTAAGCGAGTACCGATTCCTGAGTGACAGGGTTGTACTGCGATGCTGCTGAAGCCGGCAAAATCGGGAAGCTGCCGGTTTTATAGCCCTCTGAAATCAGGCCGTAAAGGAGCAGGGTTTCTGTTGCGTTGTGGTTGAGACCCACTCGCCAGGAGACATTGTCTTCATCAAGGCTCAGCTCTGTTGGTGTACTGCTGAGCTCAAAGGCCGAGTTGAGTGCGAGGCATTCATCCGGTTGGGCGATGTAACCGCTGGGCGCCAAGCCTCTGAGGACATCGGCAAAGAACGGAAACGTGGCGCGCATACCCAGATCGTGGCCGATCAGGCAGGCGCTGTAGTCGTTCTCGTTTTCGGCATAGCGGGCGCCGGCTAAAATCGTGGTTTTTTCCGTCACGCTGTATTCCACGTTGGCGAAAATGCCGATATCGGTGATGTCCTGGGTAATAACACTGCTGGAATCGCCGATCCAGGGGCCGCCGGGAAGAATGGCGGTGTTGGTGGAATCGCCGGTGAGAATATTTTCGCTGCCTTTGACATCGTTGGTGGCGTAGTTGGCGCCCAACAACCATTCGGCGTTATCGGTACTTCCTGCCAGGCGCAGCTCCTGCGAGAAGCTTTCGACGGAGCCAACCATATTAATGCCCGCATTTTTAAGGGGGCTTGAGTCCCGATCCATGGCGTAATCTTCTTCAAACTCCGAGTAGGCCGTAATACTGGTCAGCGTAATGGTATCGGTCAATTCAAAGTCGGCGCGCAGGGAGACCTGGTAGAAATTGTCGTCTCTGGACAGGTCTCTGTCGTGATCCCAGTCGGCATCGCGGGCATTGTCGCCAGCGTTGGTCAGGGCGTTAAACGCATCGATGCGGCGCTGGGTTTCGGGAATATCCGCCAGCAGCGCGGTGGCGGGATCAGCGATTTGCAGGGCTAGCCCCTGAAGCTGGCCGGCCTGGGTGTCGGACTTGTCTGTCCAACCATTCAAGCCCAAGAGGACAGTGGCTGTTTCAGTAGGCTCCCAGAGTAATTGTGCCCGTCCTCTGAAAACCTGTTCTTCACCCAGTTCCTGATTGCTGGTGGTGCTTCTCTGCCAGTCGTCAGAGTTAGTGCCACTGAGGGCAACACGGCCAGACAGGGTGTCGCTGAGACCACCGCTGAGGAAGCCTTCGTATTCAACGCGATTAAAGCGCCCGTAGGAGCCTTTGACGCCGGCTTCAAAATCCTGGGAGGGTTTTGCCGCAATATAGTTGATGGCGCCGCCCGTGGAGTTCTGGCCAAAGAGGATGCCCTGGGGGCCTTTGAGAACTTCCACGCGCTCCAGGTCGAGGGTGACGCCTTTGGTAAAGGCGCCGTAGGCGAGGGGAACCTCGTCCACGTAAACACTGACAGCCGGGCTTGCGCCGGGAGTATAGTCGTTAAAACCCACGCCCCGCAGTGTAAACAGGGGAGTGCCGTTTTGGCTGACCGTATAGGTCAGGCCTGGCGTGACCTTGACCAGATCTGCGACATCGGACACTCCGATATTGGCGAGTTGTTGCCCCGTGGCGGCTGAAATCGACATACCGACATCGTTAATATCCTGAGACCTTTTCTGGGCGGTGACGATGATTTCCTCCAGTTGAGCAAAGGCAGTGCAGGGCAATAGGGTCATTGCGAGGGCAGAGGTTAAGAGTTTTTTTCTTGAGTTAAGCATGGCTTTGTTCTCCTTGGTTTTATTGTGTTGCTCTGAGTTTCACTAGAAAAGGTTCTAGTGATTTTTCTGTCATTATAAAAGTAATGACTCTTTTGTCATTATTTGGGCGGGTCAGAGAAGCCCAAATCTATGAAATTCTTTAGCCGAAGTTGTTGCTACACCATGGGTGGTTGCCAACAATTTTTATTCAAGTCAATAGCTTAAGTAATGATTGTAGCCAGTCGCCACTTATTAATCGCCAAGCCTGAGTTATGACTTCATTGGAGCTTTGGCTTCGCGGTCAAGCCGGTGGGCAAGGCCTGATCAAAGCAAATGTACTGCAAAAATACGCTCGGGTAAACCCTGCCAAACTTTGGTTCACTCTGAGTCAGAATCAGATGCCGAAACCAGCTTCAAACATCCTATGGGCTTTTTGATCCTGTGTAAATTCTATTAATCTGATTTTTAATATCTGCCAAATAGATGGCTGGTCTGTCACGGCCTTCTCCCCGGCAATAAAAAACCCTATTCTCCTGGCCGCTCCTTGGTCAGGGGAATAGGGTGCTGAGTTGGGCTTTCACGGGATTAGAGAGAGCGACACATATGTCATTGCCGGACTTTCAGCGCGAAAACCTGGGCTAAAAGCCGTTAAAAGTTGTAGCTGAAAGCAACGCCGTAAGTGGCGGGTTTGGCCGCAAATCGCGCAATCACGTCCTGGGAATAGAACTGGTTGGTCCAGTAATACTCGTCGGTGACATTGCGACCCCACAGGGATGCGCTCCACTGTCCATCAGGGGACTCAATGCCCGCCCTCAAGTCCAGCGTGGTGTAGGCGTCAATACGGGTATCGGCAGGATCGCCAAAGGTGGAGTTGGTTTCGCTGTTGTAGACCATATTGGCGCCGACAAATGCACCGAGGCTGTCGCTGATACTCCAGTGATAATCGACATCGGCAACAAAGTGCAGGTCTGGGGTGAACGGCAGTTCTGAGCCGCTGAAGTCGCCCTGGGCGCGAACACCGTTGATGCCAGGTTCCATTTGCTGGGTGAGGGCATTAAAAATGCTGTAAAACTCGTCCACTTCCGTATCCACGTAGGTGCCGGCGAGGCGAACGATAAGACCATTAATGGGGCTCATGGTCAGGTCAAATTCAACCCCCTGAATGGAGGATTCGGGAATGTTGACCAGACGATCGAGCTGGTTGAAAACGGGGTCTTTGACAATGCCGCGCACCTGCTTGTCTTCGTATTCATAGTTGAAGACAGCGCCGTTAAACTGAATGCCCTGGTCGGGGAAAGACCATTTGAAGCCCAGCTCATAAGCCAGCACGGATTCCTGGGTTACCGGATTGTACTGGGACGTGGATGAAGCGGGCAGAATCGGAAAGCTGCCGGTTTTGTAACCTTCGGAGATCAGACCGTAGACAAGGAGGTCATCCGTGGCGTCGTAGTTGAGGCCGACCCGCCAGGAGACATTTTCTTCATCGAGGCTCAGCTCAGTGGGGGTAAAACTGGTTTCAAAAGCGGAATTGAGGGCGACGCAGTCATCGGTGTCGGCGACAAAGCCGCTGGGTGGCAGACCCCTCAAAACATCGGCGAAGAAGGGAAATGTGGTACGTATTCCCAGGGTGTTGGAGGTGATGCAAGCGCTGTAGTCGTTCTCGTTTTCTGCGTAACGTGCTCCCGCCAGTGCGGTCAGGTTTTCGGTAACCATATATTCGACATTGGCAAAAATGCCCAGATCCTTGATGTCCTGGGTAATGTTGGTGGTGCCGTCGTCAATCCAGGGGCCGCCGGGCAAGGTGGCGGTGTTGGTGGAAGCACCGGTGAGAATTTCTTCCGTGCCGCTGACATCGTTGCTGGCGTAATTGGCGCCCAGCAACCATTCGATGTTGTCGGTACTTCCCGCCAGGCGCAGTTCCTGTGAGAAGCTCTCAACGCTGCCGACCATATTGATGCCGGCGTTTTTAAATGGCGTGGCATCCCTGTCCATGGCGTAGTCTTCTTCAAATTCAGAATAGGAGGTGATGCTGGTGAGTGTCATGGTGTCGGTGAGGTCAAAATCGGCGCGAACTGACAATTGAAAGAAATTGTCATCCCGGGAAAGATCCCTGTCCTGATCCCAGTCTGCCTTGCGGGCGTCATCGCCAGTGGTGGTCAGCGCCTTGAACTGATCAATGCGGCGCTGGGTTTCATTGACATCAGCGAGCAGTGCCTGGGATGGATCTGAGACCTGCAGCGCCAGGCCGCGCAATTGCATGGCTTGGGTGTCGGATTTGTCAGTCCAGCCATTGAGGCCGAAGAGTACAGAGGCTGTTTCAGTGGGTTCCCACAATAACTGGGCGCGTCCTCTAAAAACTTCCTCTTCGCCCAATTCCTGGTTGCTGGTGGTGCTTTTCTGCCAGTCGTCGGCGTTGGTGCCGCTGAGGGCAACCCGGCCAGACAGGGTGTCGCTGAGGCCGCCGCTGACAAAACCTTCGTATTCAACGCGATTAAAGCGGCCATAGGAGCCTTTGACGCCGGCTTCAAATTCCTGGGAGGGTTTTGCCGCAATATAGTTGATGGCGCCGCCGGTGGAGTTCTGGCCGAACAGAATGCCCTGCGGGCCTTTGAGAACTTCCACGCGCTCAAGATCAAGAGAAACGCCTTTGGTAAAGGCACCGTAGGCGAGGGGGACTTCGTCCACATAGACGCTCACGGCGGGGCTTGCGCCAGGGGTATAGTCGTTGAAGCCGACGCCGCGCAGGGTGAACAGGGGGGTGCCGTTTTGGCTTGGCGTATAGGTGAGGCCGGGGGCAACTTTGACAAGATCGCCGACATCGGATACGCCGAGGTTGGTCAGCTGATCCCGCGACGCGGCGGAGACAGACATGCCGACATCGTTAATGTCCTGGGATCTTTTCTGGGCGGTGACAATAATTTCTTCCAGCTGGGCAAAGGCCGTGCAGGGTAAAATCGTCATTGCCAACCCTGAAGTCAGCAGTTTTTTTCTTAGGTTGCTCATAGTGTTCTCCTTAGTTTTTAGGGTTATCACATGTGTGATTGGGTGCTATCACTGTATTAATGATTTAAATATCATTATTGCGGGAGGCCTAATTGGGCGTTGAAGGTTGCGGTTATAACCTCAGGCCAAAGATGGCGAAGCATCAGTGTTCTGCGGCCGGAAGGCTTGGTCGCCGGCCTGGGTTGCCAACGCGGCAAAAGGCTCCAGTTGCTTCGCTGCCTAGGTCGTCATCGAAGCAACTATTAACAGTTATATCAATAACGCAATATAAGCCATATTAATAAAATGATCAATATAGAAATTTGATGATTTTCTACCTATTTTTGGTAAGGGTGCGAAATTAAAGGTAGGTTATTTTCTCGATTTCTTTTATGGCGGCAGAGGTGGGTCAATGGTATTACCGGGGATGTGTCGGCAATTCACCGGGTTGCCAATCTAAGCCTATGAAGCACATCAAGAGTCGCTCATTTTTGCCCGTAGTTGCGAGGCGTAAAAGCCCTATCGGGACGCTAGGGTTTTTCACTGGATTAGTAGTAAGGATGCGAAATTTAACAGGGGTGTTCGACAATACTTTTTTGCGCGGGGTTAGCTACAGCGTACACTGGGCTATCCAGTCGTGGATGGCGGCATTGTGCTGGCGATGCCTGGACAGGGCAAAGTAGAAGGTGCGCTTCATATTTCTGCCCGGCAGTTTAAGGGGCACCAGCTCGCCGTGGCGAATATTGTCCTGAATCACGATTTCAGACAGGCAGCCAATGCCCAGACCCGCCTTGACTGCGCTCTTTATGGCTTCGTTGTGCCTGAATTCGAGAAAGATATTAATGTCTGGCAATAATCCAGAGAGCGCATGGTCGAAAGTATATCTCGCCCCGGAATCCGGTTCGCGGAGTATCCAGCGCACGGTTTTGATGTCTTTGTCGCTGAGTTTTTTCTTGTTGGCGAAAGGGTGATCTGGGCTGCAGAAGACAATCAGTTCGTCTTCGCGCCAGGGTATCAGTTCCAGGCTGCTGTGCTGCACTTCCCGCTCAATCATCCCTATATCGACCTCGTAATTGAGCACCTGGGAGACAACTTCCGGTGAGTTGGCGACTTTGAGTTCGACATTAGCTTCGGGATGTTTGGCCAGGTAGCTGGCCAGGTAGCTGACCGCCATATGGTTGCCGATGGTAATGCTAGCGCCAACCTTGAGGTGGCCGATATTCTCGTGGCCTTTGAGGTTCTGTTCAAATTCTTTGGCGTGGTTGGCCAGGTCTTCCGCCTTGGCGCGCAGTGTGTGTCCCACCTCGGTGAGTTCGAGTTTCTTCCCTGGCCGGTTGAACAGTGCCACATCGTAGTTTTGTTCGAGGTTGTGGAGGGCGGTGCTGGCGGCAGATTGGGAGATATGGAGACTTTTCGCCGCATGGGAAATGTTTTGATATTTGGCAATGGCCAGAAAAATTTCCAGCTGTCTCAAAGTATATTTCATTGTAGCTTGTCCTCTGTGCGCGGTGGACGGGAACATTGGCCGTGATTAATGGCTATCTATTAAATAGATATATTAATTCATAACAATCTAATTTACATATATTTAAAAAGATCTTAGCATGCGCTCACTTTAATTAAACGGAACATCAGTGGCGGGTAGCTTTTTATCTGCTGTACGGTTCAATATCTCAGAGGTCGATTATGGCAGAGCAAAAAGCAACCAACGTACATTGGCACCACGGTGAAATTACCCGCGAAGACCGCAACAGGCTGATGGGGCAGAAGGGCGCAACCCTTTGGTTTACCGGGCTTTCAGGCAGTGGCAAAAGCACCATTGCCGTTGCCCTTGAAGAAAAGCTCTACGAGCGCGGCAAGCTTTGCTACCGTCTTGACGGCGACAATATTCGCTTGGGTATCAATAAAAATCTGGGCTTTTCTGCGGAAGATCGCACTGAAAATATTCGCCGTATCGGCGAAGTGGCCAAATTGTTTGTCGATTCCGGCGTGATTGCCCTAACCAGTTTTATCAGCCCCTACCGCGCTGACCGCGACCAGGTTAGAGCGCTTCACGACGACTCTGATATGGCATTTATTGAGGTCTTTGTCGACTGTTCGCTGGCTGCGGCTGAGGAGCGCGACCCCAAGGGACTCTACAAAAAAGCCCGCGCCGGTGAAATCAAAAACTTTACCGGCATCGACGATCCCTATGAGGCGCCGCAAACCCCGGAAATTCACCTGCACACAGATCAGATGACCCTGGATGAAGAAGTCGATGCTGTGATTGCCTATCTGGAAAAAAATGGTTTTCTGGCCAGCGAATAAGCTGGTTTAAGCAATAGGGCTGCTGTTTGGCAGTCATAAGCGAATGACGTATTCCACTATATTTTTAAGAGGAGAGTAACCGGTGATTAAACCCCACGGCTCAGACACATTAAAACCGCTTTTTGTCTACGACACCGAAGAGCACCACAGACTGACCCAGGAGGCGCAAAGCCTGCCCTCACTGCTGCTCAATTCTGCCGCCGCCGCCAATGCGGTGATGCTCGGCGCAGGCTACTTTAATCCCCTGGAGGGTTATATGAATCTCGCCGACGCTCTCAGCGTCGCCGAACATATGCGCACCACCGACGGCCTGTTTTGGCCTGTGCCCATTGTCAATTTGGTGGAAGACGCCAGTGGTATTGCAGCTGGCAGTCGCATTGCCCTGCGCGACCCCAATACGGAAGGCAATCCGGTAATGGCGGTGATGGATGTCGATAAAGTGGAAACCGTCTCCGATGCTCAGATCGAACTGATGGCCAGGGAAATTTTTGGCAACATGGATCCTCAACACCCTGGGGTGGCCACCTTCACCAAGTTGGGGCGCAACCTGATCTCCGGCAAAATCAAAGTGCTGAGCTTTAGTTATTTTCAGGCGGATTTCCCCGACACCTTCCGCACGGCGGTGGAAATTCGCAACGAAATCAGCGAGCGCGGCTGGGACAAGGTTGTCGCTTTCCAAACCCGCAACCCCATGCACCGCGCCCACGAAGAGCTGTGCCGCATGGCCATGGAGCGCCTCAACGCCGATGGTGTTGTGGTTCATATGCTTCTGGGACAGCTAAAAAAAGGCGATATTCCGGCGCCGGTGCGCGATGCCTGCATTCGCAAAATGGTGGAAGTCTATTTCCCCAAAAACACCGTTATGGTGACGGGTTACGGTTTTGACATGCTTTACGCGGGTCCCCGTGAGGCCGTATTGCACGCCGTATTCCGCCAAAATATGGGCGCCACCCACCTGATTGTTGGCCGCGACCACGCCGGCGTCGGCGACTACTACGGCGCTTTTGACGCCCAGACCATCTTTGACGACAAAGTCCCTGCGGGTGCCCTGGATATCGAAATTTTTCGCGCCGACCACACCGCCTTCTCGAAAAAACTGGGGCGGGTGGTGATGATGAACGAAGTGGACGACCACAGCCCGGAAGATTTCATTATCCTTTCCGGCACCAAGGTTCGCCAGATGCTCGGTAATGGCATTGCGCCGCCGCCGGAATTCTCACGGCCGGAAGTGGCGCAGATTCTGATGGATTATTATCAGTCGGAAGATGCTGACGCCTGAGGGTAAAGAGTAGCCGCCGGATTTTTGTGGCGACCCGTTAAAGAGGCAGGAGGAAAACAGTGGCCGATTACGATGTGTTTAATGGCGATGCCGATGGTATCTGTGCCCTGGTGCAACTGCGCCAGGCGCAGCCCCGTGACGCCACCTTGATCACCGGAGTTAAGCGGGACATCAGCTTGTTAAAGCAGGTTTCTGCCCAGCGCGGTGACCGCATCACGGTTCTGGACATCGCCCTGGAAAAAAACATTGATGCCCTCAATGCCGTCCTGGCGGCGGGGGCAGAGGTGTTTTATGTGGATCACCACTTTCCCGGTGATATTCCCCAGTCGCCGCAACTCGCGACCCTGATCAATGAAGCCGCCGATGTCTGCACTAGCATTCTGATCAATGGCCATCTCAACGGCGCCTTTGCCGCCTGGGCGGTGGTTGGCGCTTTTGGCGACAATCTGCGCAAGTCTGCCGAGGTTATCGCCCGCAAGCTGGCGTTAAAAGACACCCAGATTGAGCAACTGGAAAATCTCGGCATCTATATCAACTACAATGGCTACGGCTCGGATCTTGATGATCTCCATTTCAAGCCCGATGTGCTCTACCGGTTGGTGAGTGCTTATGCCAATCCCCTCGACTTTATTGGCGATAGCCGCGAACATTTTCAAAAACTGGAGCAGGGTTATCACGACGATATGGCGGCGGCGCAGCGCTTGCAAGCCCATCGCGTCACCCCCCAGAGTGCGGTGTTTATTCTCCCTGACGAACCCTGGGCGCGGCGGGTCAGTGGCGTTTACAGCAATGATCTCACCAACCAGTTTCCCGAGCGTGCCCACGCGGTGCTCACCGAAAAAGCCAGCGGCAATTTTCTTGTCAGCGTGCGTGCGCCCTTGACCAACAAGCAGGGCGCGGCGCGGCTGTGCAAGCAGTTCCCCACCGGTGGCGGACGGGAGGCGGCGGCGGGTATCAATGATCTTCCCGTGGAGATGCTGGCTGAATTTATTGATAAATTACAGCAGACCTATAACTAAAAACTATCCGATGGCCAGAGCCCCAGGCATAAGGGGTTGGCCTGCACAGACCGACGCTTTGCCTGTTTTTTTGCTGATCACGATTTTTTCTGCGGTTGTTTTTTCATTTGTGTTGTCTATGATGGTTTAGTTGTCTAACTATCTAAGGAGCTCAAATGGAAGACACTCTCGGCACCATCGGACATTACATCACCTTTTATGGCGTCAAAATTGTTATTGCCGTCGTCATCTTTTTTGTCGGTAAAAAAGTCGCCAAATGGGTGAGCGAAGTGGCGCAAACGGCGATGATCAAAAAGCAGCTCGACCCGGCTCTGCAGCACTTTGTGTCCAGCCTGGTTTACTACGGTCTGCTGGTTTTTGTCATTATTGCCGCCCTCAGCCAGGTGGGTATTCAAACCGCCTCCTTTGTCGCCATTGTCGGTGCTGCGGGTTTGGCCATCGGTTTGGCACTGCAGGGGTCGTTGGCCAATTTTGCCGCCGGGTTTCTGATTCTGATGTTTCGCCCCTTTAAAATTGGCGACTATGTGGAGGTCGCGGGAACCTCGGGCAGCGTGGAGAAAATTCAGATCTTTACCACCGAACTGCAAACCCCGGACAATAAAAAAGTCATTATTCCCAATGGCGCCATCACCGCGGCCACCATTACCAATTATTCCGCCAATGATACTCGCCGTGTCGATCTGGTGTTTGGTGTTGGCTATGGCAATGATATCGACAAGGCAAAGGCAGTACTGCGGGCGGTTATTGATGCCGATGCGCGTATTCTCAAGGAGCCGGCCGCCAACATCGCGGTTTTGCAACTGGCGGACAACAGCGTCAATTTTGCGGTGCGCCCCTGGGTGAAGTCCGGGGATTATTGGGATGTGTACTTTGACCTGATGGAAACAGTGAAAAAACGCTTTGACCAGGAAGGCATCTCAATTCCGTTTCCCCAGCGGGATGTCCACATTCACCAGGCAAGCTGATCGTCTTTGTCCGGCTGCGCCACCCCGGGCGAGCCGGGCTTTACTCTGAGGAGAATAGCAATGGGTATTTTTTCGTGGATCATTCTCGGTTTGATTGCCGGCGCCCTGGCCAAATGGGTTTTGCCGGGGAAAGACCCCGGAGGCTTTGTGGTGACCACCCTGATCGGTATCGGCGGTGCGTTTGTCGGAGGCTTTCTCGGCTCTTTTATTGGCAAAGGTGGTGTTAACGATTTCAGTATCGGCAGCATTATCACCGCCATGGTGGGCGCCATTGTCCTGCTTTATCTCTACCGAGTTGTGAAAAAATAACCCACCAGGCCGCTGGCACTTGAGAGCTGTCAGCGCTTTATTGCAATCCCGGTTGTCTTTGCAGGCGCTGGCGCAGGCTGCCCTCTCTCTGTTCGAGGGTTTTGAAAATGCCTTCGATGGCGCGTTCGGTAACATAGTCCTCCAGGGTCACCGAATCCGCAGTACTGGCAGGACTCTCTCCCCTTGGCGTTTCTACAGCGTCAACAGGCACCTCGCCTTTGGCAATGGCACTAATATCGCCGAGATCCTCCTCCATGCCCTTGATCATGTGGTGGATATTGACAGCCTGGTTGTAGATTGTCGTGGCGCCACTTTTATCAAGGGCATCGGCAATGGCAGGCCGCAGTGCCTGGTTGAGGCTGGCGCTGGTCTGCTCGCGAAGGTAGTCGGTCACTGCGGTTTTATCCCCGGAAAACAGTTTTTCAGCGTTGCCGCTGGCAATGGCGTCGTTGAGGGCGGCCTTGAGAATCGGGGCTGCGCCGGGTACCACAGTGGCAGCGGCCTGGTTGATGAGGGTGTCGAGCAGCGCGGCCTGGGGATCCTGGTGAAGAGCCTGTCCCACAGCCATCGCCAATCCCAAAGGGGGCGGCAACAGAATTTTCACCAGGGGGTTGTCCATAAAGCCCCCTGCCGCCGCCAGGCCGCTGAGTATGGAGTCGATACCGTTGCCAAACTGGCGCAGGAAATATTCCGCCATGCGCTGGCGCAGCCTGGTTTCGGCGGCGCTGGCCATGGTGTTGTAATCCGTTGGTGTACAGGCGCTGAGTACAAAACCAGCGGTAAGGCTGACGACGGCAAGGCAAATAGCGCTGGTGGTGTTTTTGAGAAAAGGACGCGGCATAGGAAATACCAGCAGAACAAGAAAGGCTCCGATGGCTACAACAGTGGCCGCGGGAGCAGGGCGCGGCGCGCAATTCTAACCACTCTTGGCCGCCGCAACCACAGAATTTCAGCGCCAGAGGTGAGAGGTTCAGTCGGCGAGTAAATCCCGAAGCTCTTGCAGTTCCCGGCGAATGGTTTCCGCGTCCGCCTTGCGATCATTGCGGTGTTCCAGTTGTGGCGGGGCGTCCACCGTAAACTCCTCGCCGTTGAGTACTTTTTTCAGTAATTCCCGGTAGGCCTGGGCGTAGGCCGGAAAGGTCAGGTTTTCCGCCACATGGGACATGGCGTACCAACCCACGGTTTTACCCGCCACATAGACAATGGGGTGCGACCACTCCTGGGCGTTTTTCGGGCTTGGGGCGTTGGCGGCTTCCAGATAGGCGCTGCGCACGTCGGGAATGCCGTATTCGCTCAAACCGGCTTCGCAGGTGGTGAGCATTTTGTGGACAGTGGGCAGGTACTCGGATTCCTCGATGACCTTGCGGGCAGCGTTGAGAATATGCTGGCTGCTGTAGGGTTGCAGGGATTCCTTCCACAGGCGCTTGGCCTGGTTGAGCACCTGGGTGTCGCCAAAAGCAGCGTGAAACTGATTGTGGTAGTTGATTCTGAACAGGCTGAAGACCTGATTGATGGCGTCAATCAGGGCGTCGTCGCGGCTTGCATCCGCTGGCCTAACTTGCCCAGCTGCGGTCGGTGAGGTCTTCGACGATGCTGCGATCTCTTGTGCGGACTGATTCAGCAACTCTTTGAGGTCTTTCATGGGTTCCACCTTCAGCGCCGTGGCGTGCCCACTGGCGTTTCACATGTTGGAGAAATTTGGTGTTCCAGGAGCTGTGAGCCTGGCCGTTCTCCCGCCAGAACAGCACAAATTCGGGAATTTGGCGGGTGGCGAAATCCCGGGGAATATTGGCCAGTTGCAACACTTCGAAAAGATCTTCGCTGGGGCGCCAGTCTTTATTCATGGCGCGGGGTTCGCCATCATTTTCAAGGGTGGCGGTAAAACGCGCCCACTGGGTTCTGACGTGGCGGACAAAATCTGAATTCCAGGTGCTGCGCACATCCCCCCGCTCGCCCCAGTAGAGCACAAACTCGGGAATGGCGTCCTCGATAAAGTTGAGATTGATGCCCGACTGGCGGTTGAGCAGTTCGACAGCATCCTGGGAGGGCTGCCAGTCTCTGCTTATGCGGCTCTCCCGGCTGCGGCGGGCGCTGCGGGTTTCCTCTTCCCGCCACAGGCGCAGGGCGTGTTTGAGGAATTTGGCGTTCCAGCTGTGCTGGGGGTCGCCCCGCTCCGCCCAGTAGGTGACGAACTCGGCGACCTGCTGGTAAATAAAGTCCCTGGGAATGCCGTACTGATTGAGCTGCGCCACCACATCGGGGGCTGGCTCCCAGTTGTGGCTGATCTGACGGGTCATTTTTTTCGCCGTTGCGCCGGAAGTGGCAGGGGTTTTGCTGTCGGGGCGGGCTGCGCCGTTGAGGCTGCAACGAAATCTGTCATCCAGGCCAAAGGCTGAGGAGCCGATGGCGAGAACCCCCTTATCCTGCAGGCTGGCGCTGATGCGGCGAATATCACTGGCCTGCCAGAAGGGCAACAGCAACAGCAGTTGCTTGCAGTCCAGCTCCAGCCACTGATGTTGATCGCCGCCGTGAGTAAATAGCTGTATTTCGCCAAGTAATTGATATAGCAACGCTTCCTCCAGCCCAAGGGTGGCGGCAAGCTGGGGGGAGAGGCTGAGGGATTTTTCGGGTATCAAAGACATGGCGGCTAATGTAGCAGAAAGCGGCGGGTGTTCGTAGTGCGCTGTGCCCGTATCTGCCGAGCTGTCGTCGCGATCATTGCTGTTGTGGCTTCGCGAATACTGCAACAGCCCCCAGGGCGTTATACACTGTCGCTGGATTAAACGTGCAGGGAAACAACGTGAGCAAGAAAAAAGCCAATGCCTTTGTCTGCAATGACTGCGGCGCCGATTACAACAAATGGCAGGGTCAGTGCAGCGAGTGCGGCGCCTGGAATACCTTGGTGGAGATTCGCCTCGGCAGCGCCAAAGCGGCGAGCGCCAGTCGCCGCAGCAGCGGTTTTGCCGGCGCTGCCGACGGCGCTGTCAAAACCCTGGAAGACATCAGTGTCGATGAAATTCCGCGCCTGTCCACCGGCACCCACGAGCTCGACCTGGTGCTCGGCGGTGGCCTGGTGCCCGGTTCCTGCATTCTTATCGGCGGCGAGCCCGGCGCAGGCAAAAGCACGCTGCTGCTGCAAACCCTGTGCGCTCTGGCGCAGCGCCATAAAACCCTCTATGTCACCGGCGAGGAATCGCCCCAGCAAATCGCCATGCGCGCCCAGCGTTTGGGGCTGCCCACGGATCAGGTGCAGGTGATGGCGGAAACAGCCGTGGAAGCGGTGTGCGCCATGGCGGAGAGGCTGAGGCCGGATATTCTGGTGGTGGATTCCATTCAGGTGATGAATCTGGAGGATATCGCCTCCGCCCCCGGCAGCGTTTCCCAGGTGCGGGAAAGCGCCGCCATGCTGGTGCGCTACGCCAAACAGACCAGCACCGTGTTACTGCTGGTTGGCCATGTCACCAAGGACGGCAGCCTTGCGGGTCCCAAGGTGCTGGAGCATATGATCGACTGCTCGCTGATGCTCGAAGGCTCCCAGGACAGCCACTTCAGAACCCTGCGCAGCCACAAAAACCGTTTTGGCGCCGTCAACGAACTCGGTGTCTTTGCCATGACCGAAAAAGGCCTGCGGGAAGTGGCCAATCCGTCGGCAATTTTTCTCCAGCGCGGCGACGACATCTCCTCCGGCAGCACGGTGATGGTGATCTGGGAGGGCACCAGACCCCTGCTGGTGGAACTGCAGGCACTGGTGGACGACAGCCATTTGGGCAACCCCCGCCGGGTTACGGTTGGCCTGGATCACAATCGTCTCGCCATGCTGCTGGCGGTGCTCCATCGCCACGGCGGCATTATGGTGGGCGACCAGGATGTGTTCGTGAACGTCGTCGGCGGTGTTAAAGTGGTGGAAACCAGCGCCGATTTGGCGCTGTTGCTGGCGGTGATCTCCAGTTTTCGCAATCGCCCCATTCCCAGGGATTGGGTGATTTTTGGCGAAGTGGGTCTCGCCGGGGAGATTCGCCCAGTACCCAATGGTCAGGAGCGCCTGCGGGAAGCCGCCAAGCACGGCTTCAAGCGCGCCATAGTGCCCGCCGCCAACGCCCCCAAACAGGCCATCAAGGGTATGGAAGTAATCGCCGTTAAAAAAGTGGCGGATGCCCTGGCGGCCATGGAATAGGCGCAAACCCCCTGGTGCGGTCTACACTTAGGAAGCTGGTTAATTCTGTTTTCGTCACTCCCGCCTGCGCGGCAATGACACTAATCAGGGTCTCCTTAGGCAACAGGCGAAACCCAGCATCACTTGACCAGAGAAAGCAGATAGGCAGAGAAAGCGCGATGAATTCAGCAGTCCATATTCCTTTCGACAACAGCTACCTCAACGTTGCCGACAAACTCTACGCCCGCCAATTGCCAACCCCGGTTAAAGCGCCGGGGCTGATTCGCATCAATCGCCAGCTTGCCGAGCTGTTGGGCATTGATGTTGACGAACTGTCCTCCCCTGCAGGTATTGAAATACTCGCCGGCAATCAAATTCCAGTGGGTGCAGATCCCATCGCCAGCGCCTATGCCGGCCACCAGTTTGGCGGCTGGAATCCGCAACTCGGGGACGGTCGCGCCATCCTCCTCGGCGAAGTGGTGGGCAAAGATGGCTGCCGTTATGACATCCAGCTCAAGGGGGCGGGGCAAACTCCCTTTTCGCGCATGGGGGATGGCCGCTCGCCACTGGGCCCGGTGCTGCGGGAATACATTGTCAGCGAAGCCATGGCCGCCCTGGGGGTGCCCACCAGCCGCAGTCTTGCCGCAGTGACCAGCGGAGAGCACGTGTTCCGCGATCGGGTTTTGCCCGGTGCCATTCTCACCCGGGTCGCCCAAAGCCATATTCGCATTGGCACCTTTCAGTATTTCGATGCCCGCGAAGACCAGGACACCGTCAAAAAGCTTGCTGATCACGTCATTGCCCGCCACTATCCCCAGGTCAAGGGCACAGAGAACCCCTATTTGGAACTTGTCAAAGCGGTGGTTGCCCGCCAGGCGGAACTGATCGCCCACTGGCAGGCCATTGGTTTTATTCACGGCGTCATGAATACCGACAATATGCTCATCAGCGGTGAAACCATCGACTACGGCCCCTGCGCCTTTATGGATAGCTTTCACCCCAAAACCGTATTCAGTTCCATCGATACCGGCGGTCGTTACGCCTACCAGAATCAACCCGCCATCGCCAAATGGAACCTGATCTGGCTCGCTCAGGCGTTGCTGCCGCTGATTGAGGACGAGGGCTCGCAAAAAGCCGTTGAACTGGCAAGCGCCGCCGTGGAGGCTTTCACCCCTCATTTTCAGGGAGCCTGGCAGCGACGTTTTCACGCCAAGCTGGGATTTGTCGACATCTCCGCGCAAGCCACCGCACTCATCGAGGAGTTGCTGACATTGATGGCGGAGGAAAAGCTCGACTTTACCCTCTGCTTTCGCGCCCTCGGCGACCGGCTTGGTGCAGCGACAGGCGGCAATCCCCAATCTGTGGCGGAACTCTACAGCCTGCCGAAAAGTCTTGATCACTGGATCGAGCGCTGGCGCGCAGCGCTGGGCAACCAGGGCGGTGCAAACAACGTGGATTATGAAGAACAGTGCCGAGGGCGCATGTACGCCGTCAACCCGGTGTTTATTCCCCGCAACCATCTGGTGGAAGAGGCCATTGCTGCCGCCAATAATGGCGATTTTCAACCCTTTCACCAACTGGTTGAGCTGCTGGCCGCCCCCTTTGATTACAAGGGGAGTCAATCCCGTTACGCCCTGCCGCCCCGGCCTGAGGAGATGGTGCTGCAAACCTTTTGCGGCACCTGAACAATTATCCCTATCGTTGAGCTTCGCACATGAAAACATTTTCCCTGGAAGGCCGTCCCTTTATCGCCCTGAATAACCTCCTCAAAATTGAGGGCATGGCAGAGAGCGGCGCCAGCGCCAAACAGGCGGTGGCCGATGGCCAGGTGCTGGTCAATGGCGCAGTGGAATTGCGTAAGCGCTGCAAAATTACTGCGGGGCAGGTTGTCGAATTTGACGGGCAGAAAATTGCGGTGGTCGAATAATTCGAACAGGTTGATGGCTTGTTGGTGATAGGGTAGACAGAGATGGCAAAAATCATTCTGATTTTATCCGTGATGGTGCTCGCCCTTGCCGCCTGTTCCAGGCAGCAGCCAGTCAGCGGCGAAACCATCACCGGAAAAAGTGCCATAGCCACAGGGGACAACAGCCGCAACGCCCTCGATTGGGCTGGCACCTATCAGGGTGTGCTGCCCTGCGCAAGCTGCCCTGGCATAGAAACAACCCTGGTGCTTAACAGTGATCAGCGCTACCAATTGACCCGTTATTACCGCGACGAAAAGGACTCACCATTTCAAGAAACCGGCAGCTTTGCCTGGGACAGCAGCGGCGGCGAAATAATACTCCAAGATGGTAGCCGCTATTTGGTGGGAGAAAACCAGCTTTTTTTGCTGGATCAACAGGGGGAGCGCATTGAGGGCAATCTGGCGGGCAACTATCGGTTGGCAAAGATTCGCTGATTCAGGGAAAAGGGTTGCGGCCAGCCAGAAAAATTCTGGTTAAACCGGCAGATCATAAACAGATTCTCAGAACAGTGAGCCGTCATCGAAAAGATAACTCCAGTCTTTTCGCAGTGCAATGCGGTCACAGAGAATGATGGCGCCGTAACGAACCTCGACTATTCCCTCGGCGTCCAGCTCCTTTAATGCGGTGTTGAGTTTCTGGCGGGATGCGCCGACGACCATGCTCAACTCTTCCTGGGATATGGGTATGGTGATTGTTTTGGCATTGGCGGCGCGGTGATCGAAACTAAACGACATCATATAAATCATTTTTAGGACGCGCTCTTTTAACGATAGGGCGCTGTGGTCGAAATCAAAAAGCCTATACAGGCTAAACCTCAGGCTGAAGGTTTTTAACAGCTCCCTGGCTATGATCGGGTAGCGATCCAATAAGACATCAAAGTCGCTATATTTAACCGTGCGAAGCTGCATCGCTGTTACCGCAGTGACATCCCATTGCGCAGGAAGGTTGCTGAATAATTCTGAGAGTCCTACCCAGTCGCCATCACTGACAAAAATAAGCACTTTTCCACGCCCCTGGTAGTCATGGGAGCAATATTTGGCTTGACCATTTTGGAGCTGATGAAGGGCTGTTGGTTTTTCTCCTGCTGTCAGTATGCGTGACCCTTTGTCTATATCCCTGAAGGTGCTGACGGCGTCAATTGCATCTTTTATATCATTGGGCAGAGCATCATAAAAATTATTGATGTAGCGAAATGCGGTCATTGCTTGCCTCTTGGCTGAGTGTGCGGACTATATCCTACGCTTGATTCCGTCATTTGTTGAGTCGAAAGTGTCACCGGGGTGACAGACTACCTGTCTGGATAGCGGCTATAGTAATCCACAATGGTGTAGCTTGTGGCAAGACCATTGGTTTTCTTTGTCTGAAGTTCAAACATTGGCTGCTAATGGAGTGTTCATCACTTTCGCGCGGGAATACCATTAATGAGAAGTTCCCAAAGCGCATCAATGGGATGCAATAATGTTTTTAATGTCTGCGCCAGAGTCCGATTCGTTACCACAATCAATTTCCATCAAATGATAAAGAGCGTGCTGTGATTATTTCCGAAAGCGTCATAAGAATTACCCTGCGTTTAAGCTTCGTTTTTAACCTGATCGCCGCGTATCTGGTGGCTGTTCCCGGCAGCATGCTGGCGCAATTTGCCGGTTTTACGCTCTCCAGTTCGGCGCTGCACACAGGGCTCGCGGCATTGATGGTGGCGGCTCTTGGTCTGGCCTATGGCTGGATGGCGCAACAGCCAGTGATTAATCGCCCAATGCTGGCCTTTGGTGGCTTGGTGAAAGGTTCTGCGTTTGCCCTGTTTTTCGTTCAATGGCTTTTTGATGCGGTCACTGGCAGGTTTGTGCTTTTTGCTGTGGTAGACATAGTGCTGGCAATTATCTGGTTAAGCTGGCTTTTCAAAACCAGGCAATAAACAATAAGTCCACAGGGTTTTTCCATGGCCGATGGCTACGATTTTCGTTTTCCCTAGGGAGAAAAATCGCAGCTTTTCAAAAATAAAAATGGCCTCTCTTGCCCTCTTGTTTGCGATAGAACGCAAAGAGTTTCTTTGCAAATGACACCCATTGGCTTGATTTTTTAGACGCAATTTTTGTCAATCTGTGTTGCTGTTTTTTGGCATTCTTCTTTTTTTCTCTAATAAAAATAAATCATTAAAAAATAATCCTTTGTCACCCAGGTGACAGCCTGCTAGTTATTTTTAATATTAACCTATACCCGTTGATAGTCCGCTCGCTGTTTTGCCGGCGCCTGAAATTTTATAAAAATTCGGCTCTTTTGGTTGGCGCGCGGCTATTAATAAAGTTGATATTGGTAGAACCCTACCGGTAGGAATTGCTATTCAAGTCGAGGGGAAATTTTATGAAGAAAAAACCTTTAGTCGTTGCCTCATTGCTTATGCCTGGCTTGCTGTTGGGCACTACAGCTGCGCAGGCTCAGTTGCAGGAAATTGTTGTCACCGCGAACAAGCGGGCGGAAAGCGCCAACGATATTGGTCTGTCCATCAGCGCTATTTCTGGCGACAAGCTGGCGGAGCAAAAATTGACGACCCTGGAAGAAATTACATCCTCGGTGCCCGGCCTGGTGTTTGCCACCAGCGACCAGAATACGCCGATTCTCACCCTGCGCGGCGTGGGCTTTAACGAGAGCTCCATCGGGGTTTATCCGGCCACCAGTTTGTATGTGGACGAGATTCCCCTGCCGTTTCCGGTAATGGCCGCTCACAGCGCCTATGACCTGGAGCGCGTCGAAGTGCTCAAAGGCCCTCAGGGCGTACTCTTTGGTCAGAACTCCACCGGTGGTGCCGTCAACTTTATTGCCGCGAAACCGACACAGGAGCTGAGTTATGGCGGCGATCTCAGCTATGGCCGTTTTAACAAGGTGGAAGCCAATGGCTTTGTCAGCGGTGGTTTGACAGACAGGATCGCTGGCCGCCTCGCAGTGCAGAGCACCAAAGCCGATGAGTGGCAGCGCAGCATGACCAGCGACCGCGAAAACGGCGAAGAGGATTACACCGCGGCGCGACTGTCGCTGCGCTTTGAGCCCAGCGACAACGCCGAAATCAATCTCAACATTAACGGCTGGCGGGACAAGTCCGATCCCCAGGCGTTTCAGTTGGCCGCTGTAACTCCCAGAGCTTATGGCGAGGCGCCAGAAAATGCCGCAGCCCAGTTTGCCCATCCGTTGACCGACAACGACAACCGTTCGGCGGAGTGGACAGGTGACCTGTCCGGCGACAAGGAGTTTATTCAGTACTCATTGCGCGGCGATGTCGACCTCAATGACAGCATGACATTGACCGGTCTGGTTGCCCACAGTGAATACGAGCAGGATCAGGTTCAGGACGGCGACGGCATGTACCTGGTGCTGTCTGACTGGCGCACCATCGGCGATATCGACTCCACCTTTGCCGAACTGCGCCTGGCGGGAGACTATGATTCCTACCGCTGGGTGGTGGGCGTCAACTACGAAGACAGCAGCACCTACGAATCCCAGTACCAGAAGTTTGAAGGCAACACCAGCAGCCGTGCTGGTACCCTGTTTATTCACCGCCTGGACTCCAACCTGGAGCAAGAAATCAAATCCTATGCGGCCTTCGCCAATGTGGATTTCGACGTCACCGACAGCCTGACCCTGAAACTGGGTACCCGCTACACCGATTATGAAATCGATGCCTACAGCTGTAACGGCGCCTCCGCCAACATTCCCGGCCTGGTGCCCGACACCTCCGGGGCGACGCCGACGGAGGTGGATGCAGGCAGCAACCTGGCGGCACTGTTCAATATTCTCGGTGCGGCATCCGGTGTGCCCTTTGACCCCATTGGCATTGGCGGCTGTATCTCCCTGAACGACGTCGGCGTGCCCGGCTTTCCCTTCATCAACACCCTGTCGGAAGACAACGTCTCCTGGCGCGCAGGCGCTGACTACCGCCTCAACGACGACGTTTTGCTCTATGCCAATATTTCCAAAGGCTACAAAGCGGGCAGTTATCCCACATTGTCCGCCAGTGATGCCATCCAGCTGATTCCGGTGCGCCAGGAATCTGTGCTTGCCTATGAAGCGGGCTTCAAAGTCACCGCGCTGGAAAATTCCGTGCAGTGGAATGGTGCCCTGTTCTACTACGAATACGACAACAAGCAGGAAAAGGGCAAGATTGCCAACGCCATTTTTGGTCCCTTGAGCCGCCTGGTGAACGTGCCTGAAGCCAGTATTTCTGGGATAGAGACCGATGTCACTGCCCGGCTGACGGACAATCTGACCCTGACCGCTGCGGTGACCTACCTGGATTCCGAAATTGACGAATACACCGGCTATGACGTATTTGGCCAGATCGTCAATTTTGCTGGTGAGGATCTGCCCTACACGCCGGAGTTTACCTACAGCCTGGATGTGGATTACCGCATGCCCTTGAGCCAGGGCGGTGTCGTGTTTATGGGCATGAACGTCATCGGTCAGTCCAACTCTGAAGCGGTATTCAATGGCGATGATCTGCGCTTGAACCCGGTGGCGGTGGCGGCGAACGCCCACAAGGCGGTGACCGATGACTTCATGATGGTGGACAGCTACGCCACCCTGGGGGCGCGTCTGGGCTATGAGTCTGAAGATACCCGCTGGCGGTACATGCTGTGGGGCAAGAACCTGACCGATGAGTACTACTGGAACAACGTGGCGCCTGCGGCAGAGTCCATTGCCAGGATTGCGGCGCGGCCACGCACCTACGGTATTACCCTGGGCTACACCTATTAATTGAAGCACTTGGCAGCTGCACGGCACCTGTGTCGTGCAGCTCGCTATCAAAATTTCACTATTCAAAGTAATCGTTGTGGTCATGGTTAGCGGTTGATGACCACAATTTCCTCGGCGTCATAGCGCACATTATAAAAATTCTGAACAGGGGCAGTGATGGATCAGAAAATCCACACCACAGATTTCGAGGCTGGCTTTTGGCGCAAACGCTACACTATGGTTGTTCTGTGCGCCTTTGCTATCTTTATTTGTTATGCAGACAGAGTAAACATATCCGTAGCCATTATCCCCATGGCGGCGGATCTTTCCTGGGGAGCAGAAACCCAGGGGCGAATTTTATCAGCATTTTTTGTCGGTTATTTTCTCACCCAAATTGTTGGCGGCTGGCTGGCCGACCGCTTTGGCGGCAAAGTTATTTTAGGCATCGGCGTTTTGTGGTGGTCCCTGTTCACACTGGTGACGCCACCGGCTGCAGCACTCGGACTCACAGTTCTTCTGATTTCCCGTATTGCCATGGGTATGGGGGAGGCGGTGTCGTTTCCGGCTGTCTACAGTCTGGTGGGGCGCTGGATGCCCGTTGCCGAACGCTCGCGAGCCATAGGCTTGAATAATAGCTGTGTCCCTTTGGGGACGGTATTTGCGCTACTGATTACGCCCATCATTGTGGGCGCCTGGGGCTGGGAGTGGGCATTTTATAGTTTCGGCGCTGTGGGATTTTTGTGGTTTCTGTTGTGGCAGCCTTTGGTGGCGGCAAGTCCGGAAAAGCACCAGGGGCTGTCTGATTTAGAGCGCCGCGAAATTGAAGCTGGAATTCCGCCAGAGTCGCCGGGTTCTGCGCCAACGCTGATGGCTTTGCTCAAGCAGCGGGCGGTATGGGCGATTATTGTTGCCCATTTTTGCAATAACTGGTCGCTTTACGTTTTGCTTTCCTGGCTGCCGACTTTTGTCAATAAAGGCCTTGGCGTCGACTTTGCCTCTGTGGGCGTGTTGACAATGCTGCCCCATATTTGCTCATTTTTTGCGATGAATTACGCTGGCCGTGTCGCCGACAAAATGATAAGTCGTGGCGCAGATGTTACCCGTGTCAGAAAAACCATGCAAACCATTGGCTTCGGCGGGCTTTTTATTGCCTTTATGTTGGTGGGTGAAGTTGAGAGTGTTGCAGCGGCCATTACTATCATGTGCCTTGGCATGACTGTTGGTGCTTTCGTCACAGGAGGCTTTCTCGTCAACCATATGGATATTGCGCCGCGCCATGCGGGAAAGCTCATGGGTATCACCAATACCGCCGGAACAATACCAGGTGTTATCGGTGTTTATATCAGTGGCGTCATTCTTGAAGTAACAAATTCATGGATTCTGGTGTTTCAGGTTGCTGCCGGAGTGACATTGTTTGGTCTTGTGTTTTATTTGATGTTTGCGTCATCTAAAAAACTCTATTGAAAAGGCTGTAGGAGATTGCAAATTGGAAGCGGTTTTGTCACGCAAGTGACAGCTTTTTGACAACTAGACTGTTAGATTCAGTTTATATATTGCAGAATTTTTTTAAACGGCATTTTCCAGTATTTTTTTGAAACAGGTGTCTGAACGATTAGGGAAATTCCGATTAATGTCATTCCCGCACAGGCGGTAATGACGAAAGTGGAATTAATCAGAGTATCCTTAGAATTTTTAGTTAAGGAGTTTAAAAAATGGTGAAGTCCATTATTAATTTTGGCGATGTTGCCGACGAGCATGACAATCGCCACAAACTGAAAAAAGATGCGGCATCGAGGGACTCGATCGCTCTGATGCTGTTGATCCCCGAGCAAAACGTGGCTGGCTGGGTTTATCCCACGGTGAATGGTGAAGGCGTTGCCGTTACCGCAGTTTGTCTTTTTGGCGATGCCTTTGAAAGTCCCATATTTGAGCAGTTTTCAGAAGCTGTCCCTGCTGAGATGGATTTTTATGATTGGAAAACAGGGGGGCTGACCATGAAAATTGGTGAACCCCATCGCACCCTGAGCATTTCCTGGCGTGGTGACAAAATTAATTTGGATTTTGAATTTGAAGCGCTGCATCCGTCGTATGCATTCAGCATGGGGCCGGAGGGATCGCCTCCCTATTATGGCGATGACCGAACCGAGCAACACGGTGTTATTACGGGCAGGATTGAAGCTGCCGGAAAGAGCTTTGACTTCGAGACCATTATGGTGCGCGACCATTCCTGGGGGCCGCGGGTCTGGGGTTTGAATCAGCACCATAAATGGATTCATGCCGCCACCAAAGAGACGTCCTTGCATTTTTTTGAAATGCAATCCTTTGGCAAAACCCATCTTCAGGGCTTTTTGAATAAAGATGGCTTGATGAGCCAGATCAAAGACGTCGATTATGATTTTGCCCTTGATGATAATTTGACGCTGAAATCAATGGATATAACGGTGACGGATATGGAAAACCGCACGGCAACGGCCAAGTGTACGGTTTATGCCCATGTCACAGCCACAGATCTGGAAAACCACGCAAAAACCGCTAATGATGAAGCGGATGGTAATTATAGCTTTGATAAGGATCAGTTGATTGAACTGAATGAAGCGGCGATGAAGGTCACCATTGAAGGCAAGGAAGGTGTGGGTTGGGCAGAATTTTCCTGGAACCGGAATTATTTTCTCTACGCTAGAGAGTACGCGTATTTCAGAAAATAGTGGCAAAACTTTATAGGCAAGCGGTGACAATAATTTGTGGGAACGAGGCGGGCTGGCGATGTTGCGGTTAGGCTGCAATTGTGGGCCAGGCTCGTTCCTGCAAGAGAAAGGGTCAGGATTAAGCGTATGTTGAGCGTCAACAAAAACAACTTTCAGGGCATTGGCGGAGAAGCGGCCAATAAGGATTTTCCTTCACAAGCCTGGATAGAGTCTCTCTGTGAAAAATATCCTTGTGAAAAAGAGCTTGAGAAAATTCTCAATCGCAAGTTAAGGCGCAGAGTCAGTGTCAATTTTTCGCCAGTGAGTCTGGAAACCCTCTGCGATGGTGTTGGCAAGTTGTTGGCTGTGCAACTGAACGAGCCGTTTGAAATTAAAAATCCCCGCTGGTTGTCGGGGGGCGCATCGAAAATGCAGATGGCTTTTGACCTCGAAAGACGATCGCCGCAAGGGGGTGCCACCCTTGTGCCACTGGTGCTGAGAATGGAGCCTGCAGCCTCGATTGTTGAAACCAGTCGCCTGCGCGAATTCCAGCTGCTGGCGGAGATGAAGGGTGTCGTTCCCGTGCCCGAGGTTTTTGCCGTCGATCCTGACGGGGATTTTTTCCCCTATCCCGCGTTGATTTGTGGCTTTGCAAAAGGCGTCACCAAACCCTCTGATGCGGAAAGCCGTGTTTCAGGTATTGGCGTCACCTTTGGCAATCAATTCCGTGACGCGCTGGGTCGTCAGTTTGTTGAGCACCTGGCAAAAATACATACCTATGACTGGCGCGGTGAAAATCTCGGCGCTTTTGATATTCCCAGGATAAATTCAAACCAGGGTGTTGAGTGGAAAATTAACCTGTGGCAACGGGTATGGGAAGAGGATGCCAGGGAAGAAATTCCCCTGCTCACCTTTGTCGCCCACTGGTTGCGGAAAAATATGCCCCCCATCGATCATGTTTCCATTCTTCATGGCGATTACCGCAGTGGCAATTTTTTGTTTGATGAAGAGAGTCTTGAAATTACCGCCTGGCTCGATTGGGAAGGCGGCCATCTCGGCGACCGCCACGACGATCTCGCCTATGCCGCCTATTCATCCTGGGGGTGCAGGTCTGAAGATGGAAAATCTTTTCTGGTTTGCGGCTTTATGCCGGAAGCCGAGTTTTATGAGCGCTATGAAAAAGCCTCCGGCCTTTCTGTGGACAAAAAACGGCTCGATTATTACCGAATTTTTAATGGCTACAAAATGTGCTGTATAGGCCTGGCGACCGCATACAGGGCAGTTGCGGGTGGAAAAACCCACCAGGATATTGCTCTCACTCACGCCACAGCGGTCTGTTATCCCATTCTTGACGATTTAAGAAAAACCCTTGAGGCGATTGTGTGATATGGAACTGCGTCCCGAACTGCAACTAAAAGCCGCAATAAAGGCTCTCAAAGATACTATTATTCCCGCAGTGGATTCTCGCCACGGGGTCGCTGTGGAACAGGCAAATCTGGTGCTGCACAGTCTTGAAATGGTTGTCGAAAATTTACCCAGGCAATATGGCTACGATCGCCATGAACTGGATTCCTGGGTTTCTCTGGCTTCGGAGTTAATCGCCGTTGTTGAAGGGGGTGAATTGACGGGGCAGGCTGTTGCTGCCCTCGAGCCGTTGCTGCAGCACCATCGGGATACATTGGCGAGAGCGAGAGCGGAACCTGCCGAGCTTCACCAGGGCATTCTCGCGATGAGAGAAACAATCAGCGCTCTTGTCACTGCGGTTCTTGACGATGGCTCTAATGAGGCACAGGTGAAAATGCAGCACTATTTGTTTTCATCGGCAAAACAACAATTGCTGCGGGAAAGATCCTGGCTCGCGCCCATGGGGCTTGATCCAGAGCTTTCGTCATTGCCGCCCATTGAAAGCTTGCTTGATGCTGTCAAAACCTGATGTGTCCATGGGGATATTTTTATCAGGGTATTTTTTGCAATCCGTTGGCCTGCCAACAGGGGTGATATTAAAAACCGCCAATAATCAGTATGAGGTGTAGATTTATGAACGATCAACAGCAAGATAAAGACCTGAGAACGACGTTGCTCGATATGATTATCGAGCCGGATGCCTTCAATCATCCCCGAGCAGAAATTGAACCCCTTCAGCTTAAGGCGGCCAATGCCCATTTTGCCAAATTGAAGGATCGCATACCCATTCTGAAAAGGCGCGCTGAAGAGGAAAATATCACCGAGATAAAGGATTTCAGTGATCTGGTGCCTCTGCTTTTTTCCCACACCAACTATAAATCCTATCCCGAAGTACTGCTGAGAACGGGAAAATGGGAGCGTCTTTGTGCCTGGCTGAATACCCTTGCGGGTTCAGATGTCACTGACAAGGATGTCAGCGGTGTCAAGGATGTTGATGAATGGATTCGCCGCCTGGGCGAGCAGGGCGTACCCATTCTTGCCACCAGCGGCACCACCGGAAAATGCTCTTTCCTGCCGGCAACGGACGAGGATGTAAAACTCAAGAAACGTCATTTTAAGCATGTGATGGGCTGGCCTTACAAAGTGGCCACCAATGACCGCTCCGTTTTTATTAGCGGACCCATCGAGGGACCAAACAGCGCCATTGAATTTGGCCAGTTTGCCAGGGATCTGTGGTCGAAGCCCGATGCTTTTTTCAATTTAACCAAAGTGCCCTTGCGCATTTCCGAAGTCAGCAAGGCTGCACAGCTTAAACAAGCCATTCTTGAGGGGCGCGCCAGCCAGGAAGAAATGGATGCCGCCAATGAAGCTGCGGCGCAAAGCGCCAAGCGCGCGGCAAAGGAGCTGGACGAATTCATCGATCAATTGCTCGCTCACCGTCACGAGCCGGTGTTCGTCAATGGCCTCTGGGCACAGCAAATGCTGATTATCGAGCGGGCGAGGAAGTTGGGGATTCCAGACGGCGACTTCCATCCCGACAGCTGTATTCTGGTGGGCGGCGGTGTCAAGAATGTCAGTCTACCCCTTGACTACAAGGAGCAGGTCAAACGCTTTTATGGCGATGTCCACCATCTGGGCGTTTACGGCATGACGGAGCTCACCCAGCTTATGCCCCGTTGCGAAGCCGGGCGTTACCATCGGCCGCCGGGCTTGATATGGCTACAGCTCAACGAGCAAGCGGATAAACTGATTAATGCCGACGAAGGCATTGTCGAGGGTCGCTTTGCCTTTATGGATCTGTTGCTGACGGGGCGCTGGGGCGGTCTGATAACGGGCGACAAGGTGCAAATTGACTGGTCGGAAACCTGTGCCTGCGGACGGCCGGGGCCGACCATTCTCGATACCATCGAACGCTTCAGCCAATCTGGCGCAGAAGATCATATCGGCTGTGCCGGCACTATCGACAGCTATGTGAGAGGTGCAATGGGATGAGCAATGTTGCCGATACCTTATCTACAGAAGTCCCCCATATTGTTCGCGGCAATCTGATTACAGGTGGTGGCCAGGATTACGGCCGCTTCACCACGCCGCCTCTGGCAGTGGATCAGCTGCGCTGGCTGCGCAATACAGCGCCGCCAGCGGCCAATATTCCCGTTGATGAAATCATTGATATTTTAGTGACATTGGGCGACTGGCTGCGCCGGGATCCCGAGGGTACGGTGGATCAGGCGCTGCAGACCAGTTTTGCCACCAACCCCTTAGAGAAAGGCGTGCTTGAGCGCAGCTTTAAATCCCTGGGAGATTATTTCGATCGCCAGGGGATCGAGTTTCAGATCAATCAGGAGTTGGGGGGCAAGGACGTTCTCGACGGCTGGCGCGACGTGGTGACACCGGATGGCCGCAAAGTGGGCATTCGCGCTTTTCCATCGCGAATGCTCCATGTTATCGCCGGTAATGCGCCAGGGGTATCGGCCATGACCGTTGTTCGCGGCGCCATCACCAAAAGTCTGAACTTGATCAAATTGCCTTCCAATGATCTTTACACTGCTACGGCATTGTTGCGGGGATTGGCCAAAGTGGCGCCCGGGCACCCGGTAACCCAATCCTTTTCAGCGGCGTACTGGCGGGGTGGTGATGCAGCGGTGGAAGCCAAGCTGTTTCAGCCCTTGTTTTTTGACAAAATCGTTGCCTGGGGTGGCGAAACCACCATCCGCTCGGCAAAGAATTATATTGGTCCCGGCCTTGAACTCGTGTCCTTTGATCCGAAAACGTCAATTTCATTTATTGGCAGAGAGGTTCACCGCGACCATGAAACCCGCCAGCGTGCTGCCGACGCTGCGGCGCGGGATGTTACAGTGATGGATCAGCAGGCCTGTGTGTCCAGCAGGTTCCAGTTCGTTGAAGGCAGTATTGAAGAAGTGGACGCCTTTTGCGAGGCCATGCTGCCGCGCTTGAGTGTGGAACGCCCTTTCAGTTCCATTTGCGGCAGTCCCCTCGGCGGAAGCATTCGCGAAGAAATTGAAGTTCTGCGTGACCTGGAGCCGGAATTCAAAGTGTTTGGCAAGCTGGATGGCAGTGGTGTGATTATCCGCTCCGACGAACCTGTGGATTTCCATCCCGATGGCCGCGTGGTCAATGTGGTTAGAGTGGACAGTCTCAACGATGCCATTCCAAGAGCCAATTTTGCCACGCAAACTGTAGGCATATTCCCCGACAGTCGCCGTCAGGAACTGCGCGATGCCCTTGCTGCAAGAGGTGTGCAGCGGGTCACGGCGCTCGGCAGTGCCGGGTTGGTGTATCCGGGATTGCCCCA
>Ga0265293_10003413_pt1 | contig 29546 bp, 19 predicted proteins | sample Munlanlewell138R_FD_192505 | JGI IMG/M metagenome (GOLD analysis project Ga0265293, IMG submission 192505) | Leachate microbial communities from a municipal landfill in Southern Ontario, Canada - Leachate well 138R | ecosystem: Engineered > Solid waste > Landfill > Unclassified | place: Canada... | reverse complement strand
ATGAACTGGCCTTCCATGCGTTCCTGCTGAAGCCGCAGCATCATCACCACGTCCGCGTTATCGAGCGCCGCGTCGAAATCGTGGAACGCCGCCGCGCCCATGCTCTCGATTTCGGCGGGCATCAGGGCGGGCGGCGCGCAGACGCGCACGTCCGCGCCCAGCGACTTCAGGCACAGGATGTTGGAGCGCGCGACCCGGCTGTGCAGGATATCGCCGCAGATCGTCACTTTCAGGCCGGAAAAATTGGTGTTGCGCGGAATCGACAGCGCTTGCCGGATAGTCAGCGCGTCGAGCAGGGCCTGCGTCGGGTGCTCGTGCTGCCCGTCGCCCGCGTTGAGCACGGGGCAATCCACCTTGTCCGCGATCAGCCGCACCGCGCCGGAACTGGAATGGCGGATGACGATGGCGTCGGCGTGCATGGCGTTCAGCGTCAGCGCCGTGTCGATCAGCGTTTCGCCTTTCTTCACGCTCGATTGCGCGACGGCCATGTTGACGACATCCGCGCCCAGCCGCTTGCCCGCGATCTCGAAGCTGAGCAGCGTGCGGGTGGAGTTCTCGAAGAAGGCGTTGATGATGGTCAGCCCCGCCAGCCTGTCGTCCCGTTTCTGCGACTGGCGGTTGAGCGCGACCCATTGCTCAGCTTCATCCAGCAGGAACAGGATTTCATGCGGGGCCAGCCCGGCGATGCCCAGCAATCCGCGATGCGGGAAAGCCGCCCCGCCGGAGGGATAGCGGCCTGGTTCGGTCTGGTCTGCCTGTGGTTCTGGCGATGTCATCAAGGGCAGGGCCATAAGCCCGTCTTTCGCCCCGCTCAAGGCCTTTGCCAAAAGCCCGCCAACCCCTATCGTGCGGCCCAGCCGAAACAAGGATGCACAATGGTCTTCGCCCGCAAGTTCTGGAAGCTGCTCGTCGCGATCAAGGACGGGCTGGCGCTGCTGTTCCTGCTGCTGTTCTTCATGATGCTCTATGCCGCGCTGACCACGCGCCCCACTGCCGCAAGCATCCGCGAGGGCGCGCTGCTGATGCGGCTCGACGGCGCCATCGTGGAGGAAGCCTCGCTGCCGGACCCGTTGCAGACGCTGCTGGCAAGCGAAGCTCCGGCGCAGGAATATGCCGCGCGCGATCTCGTCCGGGCGTTGCGGCTGGCGGAAAAGGACAAGCGCGTGAAGGCCGTGGCTGTCGACTTGTCGCGCTTTACCGGTGGCGGCTTCGTCAGCCTGCGCGACGTGGGCGCGGCGATGGACCGGGTGCGCGCGGCGAAGAAACCGGTGCTGGTTTATGCCGTGGCCTATACCGATGACGGTGTGCAACTGGCGGCGCACGCCAGCGAAGTCTGGGTCCACCCGCTCGGCGGGGCTTTCGTTCGCGGCCCCGGCGGCAGCAGCCTCTATTTCGCGCAACTGCTCGACAAGCTGAAAGTCACGGCGCACGTCTTCCGCGTCGGGACATACAAAAGCGCGGTGGAGCCGTTCATGCTTGACCGGATGTCCGATGCCTCGCGCGAGCAGTTGAATGCGCTGGCCGCCGCCATGTGGGACAACTGGAAATCGGATGTGGCGCGCGCGCGTCCCAAGGCCGACATCGCGCTGGCGACGGACGATCCCGTGGCCTGGGTCAAGACATCGGGCGGCGATATCGCCAAAGCCGCGCTGGCCGCAGGGCTGGTCGACCGGATCGGCGACGAGAGGGAGTTCGGCAAACGGGTTGCCGCGCTTGCGGGGGAAGACAAGCTCGACAAGGCGCCTGGCGCCTTCGCGCATACTCCGCTTGCCACCTATCTGCGCGGCCACCAGCGGGAAAAGGGGGGCAAGGCCATCGGCGTCGTGACCGTGGCGGGCGATATCGTCGACGGCGATGCCGGACCGGGCACGGCGGGAGGCGATCGGATCGCGGCGCTGTTGGACGACGCACTGGACGACGATCTGGCCGCGCTGGTCGTGAGGGTCGATTCGCCGGGCGGGTCGGTGCTTGCGTCGGAGCAGATTCGTTCGGCTGTCGCCCGGCACAAGGCCAGGGGCATTCCGGTGGTCGTCTCCATGGCCAACATGGCGGCCAGCGGCGGTTACTGGGTTTCGACCACGGCCGATCGCATATTTGCCGAGCCGGGCACGCTGACCGGCTCCATCGGCGTCTTTGCCGTCCTGCCCTCGTTCGAGAGAGCGTTGGGACACTGGGGGATAACGGCCGATGGGGTGACCACGACTCCGCTGTCCGGCCAGCCGGACCTGGCCGGCGGGCTGAATCCCGCCGTGAAAGCCCTGCTCCAGACCAGCGTGGAAGGAACATACAGCCGGTTTCTCGATATCGTCGGCCAGTCGCGCGGCAAGCCGCCGGCGGAGATCGACCGCATCGCGCAGGGGCGCGTCTGGGATGGCGGCACCGCGCGTCAGCTTGGCCTTGTTGACGAATTCGGCAGCATTGACAGCGCCCTGGCCTACGCGGCGGGCAAGGCGGGACTCAAGGACGGGGAATGGCACGTCCGCCATCTGGAGACCCCGCCCGATGCGTGGGTTGCGCTGCTCCAGCAGTTCGGCGGTCAGTCGCGCGACGATAGCGAAGCGCGGAAGGGCGCGATGGACTGGCCCGCGATTGTCGCGGAAGGCCAACGACAGACGTTGCTTCGCGCCTTGACGCAGGCGCGCAGGCTGGCAACGGCGCGCGGGACGCAGGCCTATTGCCTGGAATGCCAGCCTGTCCGTTCGATAACGCCGCGCGAGGAGGAAGGATCGCTTCGCATCCTGGCGCGGTTCGAGCGGTTGCTGGGCATCTAATCGGGCGGAACCGGCGTCTCTTCCGGCCCGCGTCCCGGCTGGTCGATATCGGGCGATGGTTTGGGTGTTTCGGGCGGAGGCGAATCCGGGGGCGGCTCCACGGGCCGGGGCGGGGCTTCCGGCGGGGACTGCGGGTCCACCCTGTCGGGCGGGATATCGGGTTGCGTTGCCACGAAATGTGCCTTTCCTGTCGTGTCAAACCCAGTTGGGAACGGCCTTTGCCGTTGGCAAGTGCGCCGCCCTTGCCCTTTCCGCCCTGTGCTTATAAGGGCCGGAACTCGGAATTTTTTGCTTCGTCGGACCGCGGGCGTGGCGGAACTGGTAGACGCGCTGGATTTAGGTTCCAGTATCGCAAGATGTGGGGGTTCGAGTCCCTTCGCCCGCACCAGTTTCCGCCGGCCGGCACGGGGAAGAGCAGTTCAAGGAAGGCTTCTTTCAACATGCAGATTGTCGAAACCAGCAGCGAGGGGCTGAAGCGCGCCTATACCGTGACGATCCCGGCCCGCGACATCACTGACCGGATCGAGGGCGAGGTCAGGAAGATCGCGCCGCAAGTGCGCATGCCCGGCTTCCGCCCCGGCAAGGTGCCCGCGAACCTCATCCGCAAGATGCACGGCCCCGCGCTGCATCAGGATGCCCTCAACACCACGATTCGCGACGCGATGGACAAGCTTGTCGCCGACCATAAGCTGCGCCCCGCGATGCAGCCGGAAATCTCGCTGGGCGAGGGGTATGAGGAAGGCAAGGACGCTGAACTCTCCGTCGCGCTGGAAGTGCTGCCGCAGATCGAGGCGCCGTCGCTCGATGGACTGAAGCTGGAAAAGCTGGTCGTGCCGGTAACGGACGAGCAGGTGGACGAAGCCGTCAATCGTATCGCCAGTCAGCAGAAGCGGTTTACCGACGCCAAGAAGGGCAAGAAGGCCGAGAACGGCGACCAGTTGGTGATAGACTTTACCGGCAAGCTCGACGGCGTGGAGTTCGATGGCGGCAAGGCCGAAGGACAGGCCATCGAGCTGGGCGCGAACCGCTTCATCCCTGGGTTCGAGGAACAGCTCGTCGGCGCCAAGGCGGGCGAGGAACGCCAGATAACGGTGACGTTCCCGGAAGATTATCCGGCCGAGAACCTCAAGGGCAAGGAAGCGACGTTCGATATCGTCGTCCATGCCGTGAAAGTCGCGGGCGAGACGACCGTGGACGAGGATTTCGCCAAGGAACTGGGGCTGGAAAGCCTGGAGCAGCTTCGCGGGTTGCTGCGCGGCCAGCTTGAGCAGGAAACGGCGGGCCTGACGCGCACCCAGATGAAGCGCGCGCTGCTCGACCAGCTCGCCGCCGGGCATGATTTCGCCGTTCCGCCCTCGATGGTCGAGGCCGAGTTCGAGCAGATCTGGCAGCAGCTTCTCCATGAAGCAGGCCATGAGGAAGACCCGGAAGCCGCCCGCAAGGAGCTTGAGGCCGAGCGCGACGATTACCGCGCGATCGCCGAACGCCGCGTGCGGCTGGGTCTGCTGCTCTCCGAAATCGGGCAGGCGAACAGCGTCGAGGTTTCGCAGCAGGAAATGCAGATGCTGCTGGCGCAGGCCGCGCAACAGTATCGCCCCGAGGACCGTGAGCGGTTCCAGCAGTATGTCATGTCCGACCCCGTGGCCGCCGCGCAGCTTCGCGCGCCGCTCTATGAGGACAAGGTCGTCGATTTCCTGTTCGACAAGGCCGAAGTGACCGAGCGCGAAGTGACGCGCGACGAATTGCAGGCCGCGATCGAGGCCGAGGAAACCGCTCCGGCCAAGCCCGCGAAGAAAGCGGCGGCGAAGAAGGCTCCCGCGAAAAAGGCAGCGGTGAAGGCTGACGACGCGGACGCCAAGGCCGAAGATGCGGGTGGAGCCGAAGAAAAGAAACCCGCGAAGAAGGCCGCTCCCAAAAAGGCGGCGGACAAGCCCGCCGCCGAAAAGGCCCCTGCCGAGAAGCCGAAGAAGGCGCCCGCCAAAAAGGCCGTGGCGAAGAAGGCTGAAGCCTGATCGCGCTTTTCGCGTTCATGCTTTTTGTGAGGCCCCGGCGCAGTCCGGGGTCTTTGCGTTTTGGATGGGGGCGTCCGATGGCGGCGATTTCCCCTGCCGCGAGGGCGGGCCATTCACGCAAAACGGTTAATGCCCTTGAACTCCCGGCGGTCAGTCGCGAGATAGGCGGACCAGATAAACGAGGACATCCATGATCGACCTGTTCGGCGCCAGTAATACGCCCAGTAGCACGCAAGGCAAGTTCACCACCGATCCCGTCACCGGCGCGCTCGTTCCCGTCGTCGTCGAACAGACCAGTCGCGGTGAACGCAGTTTTGACATCTTCAGCCGCCTGCTGCGCGAACGCATCGTTTTCGTGACGGGGCAGGTGGAAGACAACATGGCTTCGCTGATCGTCGCCCAGCTCCTGTTCCTCGAATCCGAGAACCCGAGCAAGGACATCTCGATGTATATCAACTCGCCGGGCGGCGTCGTCACGGCGGGCATGGCGATCCACGACACCATGCAATACATCAAGCCGCGCGTCTCGACGGTGTGCATCGGCCAGGCTGCGTCGATGGGCAGCTTCCTGCTGGCCGCCGGTGAGCCGGGCATGCGCATCGCGCTTCCCAACGCGCGGATCATGGTGCACCAGCCTTCGGGCGGCGCGCGCGGCATGGCGTCCGACATCGAGATCCAGGCGCGCGAGATCCTGCGCATCCGCCAGCGGATGAACGATCTCTATGTGAAATACACGGGCCAGAGCCTGACCGATATCGAGAAGGCGCTGGATCGCGACACGTTCCTCGAGGCGGAGGAAGCCAAGGCTTTCGGCATCGTGGACAAGGTTTTCGAAAGCCGCCCCGAAGCGGGCGACGCGACGGAAGACGCCGCCAAGGAATAATCAACCCTCACGGTTCAGGGCCTCGAAAGGCCCATGGGCTATGAGGCGGGATTGCCAATTGCAGCCGCCGGGTTAAGTTCGGCGAATCCGTCCCTTGAGGGCACTCGGAAAAGAGCATGACGAAATTGAGCGGATCAGACGCCAAAAGCACCCTTTATTGCAGCTTCTGCGGCAAATCCCAGCATGAGGTCCGCAAGCTCATTGCCGGTCCCACCGTGTTCATCTGCGATGAATGCGTGGAACTGTGCAACGACATCATCCGCGAGGAAACCAAGGCGGGCATCGCGGGCAAGAAGGACGGCGGCGTTCCTTCCCCGCGCGACATCTTCGAGACGCTGAACGATTACGTGATCGGGCAGGACCGGGCCAAGCGCGTGCTCTCCGTCGCGGTGCACAACCACTACAAGCGCCTCAAGCACAGCGGCAAGGGCGGCGACGTCGAACTGCAGAAGTCGAACATCCTGCTCGTCGGGCCGACCGGATCGGGCAAGACCCTGCTGGCGCAGACTCTCGCCAAGACGTTCGACGTGCCGTTCACCATGGCCGACGCCACCACGCTGACCGAAGCGGGCTATGTGGGCGAGGATGTGGAGAACATCATCCTCAAGCTGCTCCAGGCCAGCGACTACAACGTCGAAAAGGCGCAGCACGGCATCGTCTATATCGACGAGATCGACAAGATCAGCCGCAAGGCCGAAAACCCCTCGATCACGCGCGACGTTTCGGGCGAAGGCGTGCAGCAGGCGCTGCTCAAGCTGATGGAAGGCACGACCGCCAGCGTGCCGCCGCAGGGTGGGCGCAAGCATCCGCAGCAGGAATTCCTGCAAGTGGACACCACGAACATCCTGTTCATCTGCGGCGGGGCCTTCGCGGGGCTGGAAAAGATCATCGCGGACCGCTTGCAGAAGCGCTCCATCGGCTTCGGCGCGCACGTTGCCGACCCGGACAAGCGCAAGGTGGGCGAACTGCTCCAGAAGGCGGAGCCGGAGGATTTGCTGAAATTCGGCCTGATCCCGGAATTCGTCGGCCGTCTGCCGGTCATCGCCACGTTGGAGGATCTCGACGTCAATGCGCTGGTGCAGATCCTCAGGGAACCGAAGAACGCGCTGGTCAAGCAATACGCCAAGCTGTTCGATCTTGAGGACGTGCAACTGACGTTCACCGACGACGCACTGGAAGCGATCGCGAAGAAAGCCATCGAACGCAAGACCGGCGCGCGCGGCCTGCGCTCCATCGTGGAAGGGCTGTTGCTCGACACCATGTTCGATATCCCGACCGAGCAGGGCATCACGGAAGTCGTGGTGGACAAGGACGTGGTGGAAGGTCGCAAGGAACCCGTCCGCGTGCTCAAGGCCAAGGAAGAAGCGGCCTAAAGTATCACGCGGAGACTGTATCGCCGATCCGGCCGTGCTCGCAGGAGTGCGGCCGTTTCCGTTTGGTCAGATCGCCGAATGATGTTCCAGCGTGCAATCGGCCTCGCCCGTTTCGATCTGGATCGTCACATGGCCGATGCCGAAGCGGTGATCGAGATCGTGCGCCAGATCGCGGAGGAAAGCGTCGCCCGGATGCCCGGCGGGGATCAGCAGATGGGCGGTCAGCGCGGTTTCCGTGGTGCTCATCGGCCAGATGTGCAGATCGTGGATCGCGCGCACGCCTTCGCGGCTGGCGAGGTGGCGGGCCACGGCGTCGTGGTCGATCCCGTCCGGCACGGCCAGCATTCCCATCCTGAGCGAATCGCGCAGCAGGCCCCAGCTTCCCCAGGCGATCACGGCGGTGATGAGCAGCGAAGCCAGCGGGTCGAATAGGCTCTCGCCGGTCCATAGCACCAGCACGCCCGCCATCACCACGCCCACGGATACGGCGGCATCGGCCATCAGGTGCAGGAACGCGGCGCGCAGGTTGAGGTCGCTCTTGCTACCGCGCGCGAAGAGCAGGGCGGACAGGCCGTTGATCGCGATCCCCAGCGCCGCCACCACGATCATGGCCGTTCCGTGCACCGGCGAAGGCTCGAAGAAGCGGCGCACCGTCTCGATCAGGATCGCGCCCAGCGCCACCCACAGCAGCGAGGCATTGGCCAGCGCCGCCAGGATCGAGGAGCTTTTGAAGCCGTAGGTATATCGCTCCGAAGGCGGGCGGCTGGCGAGCACGCTGGCGCCCCACGCGATGAGCAGGGACAGCACGTCGGACAGGTTGTGCCCCGCATCGGCGATGAGGGCCATCGACCCGCTGACAAGGCCAGCCGCCACTTCCGCGACGACGAAGCCCGCGTTGAGGAACACCGCGATGGCGAAGGCGCGGTTCGGAGAGGCGGGCAGGGCGTGCGAATGGCCGTGCCCCGTGTGGTCATGCTCATGCCCGTGTCCATGATCGTGATGTGCGCCCATGGCTGCCGTCTCGCACAGGGCGAGGACAGCGGCAAGGCGGTGCGATTTCGTGGTGCGCGAGGTATGGTGCTGCGCTAGGCTCAGGACTCATTGATCAGAGCCAGTAGCAGCATGTTGCGGCGATTGAGATGGCGGACATGAAGGTGTGGGAGCAGCGATCATAGCGTGTTGCGACCCTGCGCCAATCCTTGATCCGCCCGAAGACGTTCTCGATTTTGTGGCGCTGGCGATAGAGGTGTTTGTCGTAGTGGTACTGGACCTTGCGGTTCTTACGCGGGGGAATGCATGGGGTGGTTCCTTGTGCGAGCAGCGCGGCGCGGAACCAGTCGCTGTCATAGCCTTTGTCTGCCAGCAGTTCCTTGGCGCGCGGGAGTGCCGGGAACAGCAGGAATGCGCCCTTATGGTCGCTCATCTGGCCCTCTGTCAGCATCATCACGATGGGGCGACCCTCGCCATCGCAAACAGCATGCAACTTCGAGTTCAAGCCGCCTTTGGTGCGCCCGATACATCTGGAAAGAGCCCCCCTTTTAACAGGCTGGCCGCTGTGCGATGCGCCTTGAGGTGGGTCGCGTCGATCATGATCCGCTCGGGCTCTCCGGCCTCACCCGCCAGTTCGGCGAATATCCTGTTGAACACGCCCAGGCGGCTCCAGCGAATGAACCGGTTGTAGATCGTCTTGTGCGGACCATAGCCCTTGGGCGCGTCGCGCCACATCAACCCATGCTTGATGACATAGATGATGCCCGACACAATCCGCCGGTCATCGACCCTCGGAATCCCATGCGACAGCGGAAAAAATGGCTCGATCCGGCGCATCTGCGCCTTGCTCAGCAACAACGGTACATCCATCGGCAGCGCCTCCTCGACGCTGCCATTGAATCAACCAATCAGGCCTCTTGCAAGCGATTTAATAGGTCCTGAGCCTACAGTGTATTGCGGTCAGTAGCTATGCACTTATCAAACGTAAGTGGATCTCGCGCGGCAGTTGTCCCCGCTCGGCATTTTCAGGGATGAGCCTGCGCGCAGAACGTCGCATTTGTGCCAGATCGTGGATTTATAGGCGAAAAATGGCCTTTTCGGACACATGTCAGATGCCAGAAATTTTTCAATCTGACCTAATTGAATGCCAGCTTACGTCGACCTGCGATGGTATCATGACAGGCGCTGTAGCACGCCATGTAGCACAAATTATTTTTTCAATCCTCAGAACCAGAGGAAAGAAAGTCGCATAAGCAACTGAATTATAATGAAAAAATGGTGGACGCACTAGGGCTCGAACCTAGGACCCGCTGATTAAGAGAAATTTTTCGAGCCTTTTCTGAAGTTAGACAACCTACGCTACTGTGCTATAAACCATTGAAAATGCACGTTTGATGTGTGTTCGATGTTTGCTATTATATCCCTCCGTTTCCGGTCATCTGATTACGTGGCGATTACGTGAGGAGTAGGAATGGCAAACCAGCGGCTCACCAAGAAGGTGGTCGATGCGGCCGAGACGCCGACCAAAAACGATGCCTTCATCTGGGACACCGAACTTAAGGGATTCGGCCTGCGCATCACCCCGCGTGGCGTGAAATCCTATGTCCTCCAATACAGGATGAAGGGACAGCCCGCGCGCCGGATGACGCTCGGCGGTCATGGCAATCCGTGGACGGCGGAAACCGCGCGCAAGGAGGCCGAGCGACGTCTCATCAAGATCAAGCAGGGCATAGATCCCGTCGAGGAGGAGCGACAAAAGGTCGAGCATGAGAAGCGACGTATCGCAGAAGAGGAGCGCAAGCAGCGCGAGGCGGAAGCACTGGCGTTCGACACCTATGCCGACCTGTTCGTCGAACTCTATCTGAAAGCCAGCTGGAAGGACACCTGGAAGTCGGGCGAGGGCGTGCTCAAGGCGGTGAAGCCTCATTTCCAGAAGGCACTTCCCGAGATCACGCGCAGCGATGTGGTCGAATTGCTCGACGGCTACTCTGACCGGCCTGGCATGAAGAAACTTGTCCACTCAGTCCTGCGCAAGCTGTTCAACTGGGCGGTTGATCGCGGCGATCTCGATCGTTCGCCGATCGACAGGATGAAAGCGCCCAAGACGCCGCCGGCTCGTAAGCGCGTGCTGTCACCCGAAGAGGTCGTCGCGCTCTGGCACGCTTGCGCTGACCTTGGCGATCTTTGGCGCCCATTCATTCGACTTCTCATCTGCACCCTCCAGCGGCGCGAGGAAGTGGCCGGGCTCGACTGGTCCGAAATCGACTTTGATACCGCCATGTGGCAATTGCCCCTTGAACGGGCGAAGAATGACCATCCGCATCGCGTGCCGCTCAATGCGCTCGCGCTCGTGGAGCTTCGTTCCTTAGGTGAGAAGGCGCGGGGACTCGTATTCACCACAACCGGCAAAACGCCCGTGTCTGGCTTTTCGAAGGCCAAGAAGAAGCTCGACGAGCTGATGCTCAAAAAGCTACGTGATCGGGCCGAACAGCGTGGCGAGGATCCCGAAGAGATCATGCTGGCGCCCTGGCGTTTGCACGACCTGCGCCGTACCGGTGCAACCAACCTTCAAGCGCTGGGCGTTCCGGTCGAAGTGACTGAAGCCATTCTCAACCATATCAGTGGCACGACCTCCGGTATCGCCGGCGTCTATAACCTCTATAAGTATGAAGATGAAAAACGCCGGGCGCTGCTAACTTGGTCCGAGCAGCTCACCCGACTTGTCAGCAAGAATGATGGAGCGCGCAATGTCGTGCCCTTTGTCCGCTATGCGCCCATTGTCGCCGTTCAAGCTTCGGACTCCGGATTCCGGAACCTGCCGTTCGCCGAGGGTGCCTCGTAGGTATGGCCGAAAGACGGGTCGTTGGACAGTCCGGACGGCAAGTAATGGAACCGGCAAGCTTTAAGCGGCCATTGGTTCAGCCGGTAATCCCGCGCACACCAAGCTGGGGGCCGCTTACTTATCAGAGTTGGACATCAGCCCTGCCCAGCCAGCATTATCTCTTTGATCGCGTCGATCCCTTCCTGATACCAGAACCACACCCCGCCAAGCAGGATAGCCATCCCCTTGCCCGGGTTCTTGAGGTTCTTGGATTTCCAGGCTTTCTGAAAAGTGTGTGATGTGACGTTCGGCACGCCCTGGGCCTCTAGCCGTTCCATCGCTTCCTTTTGCCGGAACTTGGGGCGCTCAACCTGCTTGATCGCAATCTCGATGTTGGAGCCCACCGGATTATAGGTGACCGCCTGGTCGGCGTTTTTGGCGTTGTTGGTCACCTTCGGAGTCACGTGAACCCGGAATGCATAATCCGGATCGTTGAAATCCCCGGATGACATGGGCTCTTCAATCAATGCATTCACAGCCGCCACCGACTTTGACACCAGGCCAACGCCCTTGATCATGTTCGGCGATCCGAGGGTCAGGGCCTGCAATTGGATCGTGAAAGCGAGATCGTGCGAGAAGTCGAACTTGGGTCCGAACTTCTCTTTGGCGTACCGCAGGAAGTTAAGGGCCGCGGCCTGTATTTTGGACTGAACCTCGGCGTTGATGTCCTCGTAGGAGCGGTGTTCGACCTCGTTCCTGATCGCGATGATGTAGCGCAGGTTGTTGACCATCCCCTTGGTCAGAGCTGCCTCAGGCCGGCCAAGGCAGTAGGTCAGCTCCCAGTATTTGGGCTTCCCGTCGATCAGCACATCAGTGCCGTCGGGGTTTCGATAAATCGGATCGACACTCTGCGCCTCAAGATGGGCATGAACAAAGTAGGTCCATGCGATCACGCCGAGGACGATGAACGTCTCAGACCGGGTAACGATCATGTTATTGTTGTAGACCATGATCGCGGTTTTCATGATTTCGACCGCCTTGTGGACCTTAGCGGTGATCAGGTCCATTTCGCAAAAACCGAGTCGGTCGGCCAACGAAGCGATTTTGGCGTAGTGGTACAGAAGCTCATCGACCTCAGCCAACGGCGCTGCCGCGATAGCGACATACCGGGGCTTATCACCGCGCCGGATTTGGGCGATCTCCCGATGATTCATGTTGCGGTCAAGGTAGCTGAACACTGCCAGCACCTGCTGATCATTCATCCCTTTATGGGTGAGCAGACCCTTGATCAGGCTGATTTCTCGATCCGATAGATGCAGCTTCGCCATTTTGCCCCCAGTCAGGGCTTTATCCTAAGCCAACTTCGCGATGTCTACCGTCTGGGATGCCGCTCGTGTCCACGCATGAAATTGAGCCGCTTGGACCGGCAGTTCTCGACCAACATGCGCCGATCGATGGCCACGCGTTCGAAGGCAGCTTCTGCCGGAACCTGCCGCCCGCACGACCCTCCGCCTGCCGTCAGCAACGCGCCTTACCTTCGGCCGTTACGCAGCGAGTGGTCGCACCCTGAAAGCGGACTTTCGAAATTGGCTGCCAAATAGCTCCGCTCAGCACGCCCAGCTCGCATCTGAACCCTTCCCCGTGTCCTGCAACAGAATCGAATGATGTTTAACTTCGACGAATCCCGCAATTTCGCTATCAAGCCGCAATGGAAGGAGAAGCCACGACTAAGACCGTAGCGGTAGGGTGTGCCTGCTGCCGACAGCGATTCGTCACAGATGTTCAATCGTCCCTGACATGACGCCCCAGCAGATCATCGAGAACGCGAGAATCCCGGGGATGCAAGGCATTCTCGTGCTCGGGAGTTTTGAGAAGCGCGTCACCGTTTACGCTCAGCAGGTGCGAGCGCTCAATCTCGTTGACGCGATGCTTTCGGAGAACCTTGTCCGGCCAAGAGGCGGCAAGGTCGCGATCATTGGCGGAGGCGCTGCGGGCATCACGGCCGCGGTGGCGCTCGCGCGAGCCTGCCCCGAGCTCGAATGGCTGGACCTCTTCGAGCGGAGCTCAGGCATCCTTGCGCTGCAGCACGGAAGCCGCCGCTTTCTTCATCCGCATTTCTACGATTGGCCGGCGGCGGGATCCGACTCCGAAGATGCAGGCCTCCCGATCATGAACTGGACTGCTGGACCGGCCGGGGATGTCGCCGCAAGGCTGCGAGCTGAGTTCGAGGCAGCGCGGCACAACTCCGTGTTAACACTGCACCCGGACCAGACCGTGACCAAGCTTGTGCCAAGCACGCTTGGCCCAATCAGGGTCGTGGTCGACAAGGGCTCTGCCGTTAGGCGCATCTACGATGTCGTCATTCTCGCCATCGGCTTTGGCCTTGAGGCTCATCTTGACGGCGAGACGCCGACATACTGGGCACCGTCGGGCTTGGCGGGACCTATCCATACCCAGCTTCAGAACCCGTTGTTGTTCGTTTCAGGCAATGGCGATGGGGGCCTGGTCGATTTCCTCATGGCGGCCTTCAACGCGCTCGAGCATCATGAGATCGGCGCCATGCTCATGGGTCTCGATCTTGGATCGGCGCGCGCCGAACTTGAGGCGATCGAGCAGGAGGCGTGGGCAACAGGAGCGGATGTTGACCTCCTCGCCGCTTATCGCGCCCGCCTTACGCCGATCATGCCCGCGGCCGTATGGCACGCGATTGCCGAAAGGCTGCGCCCTGCAGTGCGCATCCATCTTCATACCCGAGAGCCGCGCCTGCTTCGACGGACAAGCGCGCTTCACAATCGCCTCGCCGTCTACCTCGTGCTAGAGGCCGACCGCGGGATCGGCAGCAATGCGATCACCGTCACCACCGGCGTGGAGTTCGAAGGTGACATACCGAAGCGCGGGGCGATTACCCTGGCCGGGCAGGCTCCATTCGAGCCGTTTCGCCGGTTTCTTCGACTTGGCCCCGACTCAGCGCCCAACCTCGAGCCCTTCAAGGATGTTCTTGCCGGCTACCCCGGAGCGGTGAACCCGCCACTCTCGGCGACCCGACCCGAGTCACCGGCACTGACGGCAAGCGCGGCAGCGCGGTTTACGGGTTTAGGCCCGGGCCCGGCGGTGGAGCCGGATCCGGCGGCGCCAGCGCCGGCCGCGGGACCTCTGACTATCAGCCTCGCTTCTGGCGCGGCGGGCGCTGTTGTCTGGTCTTGTGAGCTCGGTCCCGACGATGCAGGCCAGATCTGGTCGGGAGGAAGAAGCGTCGCGCTCTATAGTGAGATCTCTGCCGTCGATGCTGCTCCGCTCGCCGCGGCGCTCGCTCGGCTCGGAGCTCATGCCTCCGGCTTCACGCTCTACACGAAGGATGCTGCTGGCTGGCGCGCAAGCTTGGGCGCTCTTTGCGCCAGCAAGGCGCTGCCGGGCCCTGATCTCGAGTTTCTCTGTCCCGTCGCTGAGTGGCAGGATGCTGCTGTCATCGGTCGGGCTGTCCAGCTCACTGCGCCCTTGCTCGCGGCAACCATACAGAGCCGGCTCGATCGCGAGGCTCTGCGCCAGCTGCACGCCGTTCTTTACGAGATACTCGGTCCCCCGGCGGCTCCGACTGGCTGGCCCATCGAGCCAGCCCTTCGCGCGCGTCTTTGGGATCGATGGAGCGAGTGGCATGACGCGCTCGCGGCTGATGATGCGCTTTGCCGGCGCTTCCTTCGCCTGCTCACCTCGGAGGACGATCGGGAGCCAGCGGCCGAGGCGGCGCTCGTTGGGCTCGGGCCGAAGACGCTGCGGCCGTTCATGACGAAATCGACGATCTTCGCTTTGGCTTTCGCGGTCGGCTCGGGAATGCCGGTGTCGCCGACGGGCGTCCATCCGGGCAACGTCGCCTTTGATTCGCTGACAGGCCACAGCTGCGGCGTAAGCTGGATCAATGAGCGCAGGCTCGGTACGCGCTGCGCTATGGATCAAGCCTGGACCACGGGCGTGGTGCTGCTTTCGCAGTTGCAGGAGGCGGTACGGATGATGGAAGGTGACCTCAGGATGGATCGGAGCATCTCAGACGCGCCAGTAGTCGGCACCATCTCGGTCAGCGAGGAGCCCCTGATCATCGGCGCGGATGAGGGCTTTGTTGCGGCTCTCGAGGCGGGCGAGCCGGAACTGCAAGAATATCTTCAGTCGATCTTCCTTTGGCGCAATGAGACGGCGGCGTCGATGCTCGAGGAGGTGGCTGATGACGCAGCGTGAGCCTCCTCCGCTGATCCTGCTCATGATCGAGGCTGCGCAAAGCATAGGGGCGGTCGTGACGGAAGCTCCCGAGCAGCTCATCGGATCACGGTTCAACTCGGAGGTGCTTAGCGACGCGATCGCCGGCAGTACAATTGGTCGGCGGGAGAGCGATCTCCCGCACCACGTCGCCGCCGCGACCTTGGACGGCATCCCCGTGCTGTTCGGCATGCTTGATGGATCAGCGTCGAAAACGAGCGTTGATCGGCAGATGCGTCGTTATCGCAACCAGGCGACCATCGCCCGTTCGTGGCTTGGCTCCGATGCGCCGAACCTGCAGCTGTTCGTATCGGCGCCGAGTGGGGCCTTGCGCGATCCGGCATGGCGCCAGCTCGCGGCAGAGATCGAGGCAGACGATCGGACGTGTCGGAAGCTCGTCTGGCTTTTCGAGGGATCACCCACGCTTGACGACGCCAAAGGCTTTTTCGAGCGCACCTTCATCGCTCGGCCTTGGCCAGCCGAGCAGCTCACGCAGCAGCTCGACAGCATGGCCAACATTAGTCTGCCCATCGGGTGGGAGGAGGCTATCGAGGATCCTGATCTCGACTTCAGCGGGCTTGTCGAGCGGCTCATCGAGCTGGAGCGGGGAGCGCCGGCATGAGCGATCTTTACCTGCGCAGCGTCGAGCTTTCGAACTTCCGCATCTATGGCGACAGCTACGCCTTTGAGCTTCCGGACGGGCCGGGTGTCACGCTGATCACCGGGGCGAATGGCCTCGGAAAGACCAGCTTCTTCGACGGCGTGGAGTGGGCGCTCACCAATCAGGTCAGCCGCTTTCAGGACATTCCGACGGACGCTCGGCGCAAGGAGCCCGACCCGCTGACCCGCATCGGCGCGCCCGCGAACAGCCACCGGGTGAGCCTGCAGTTCAGCGACGGCGATCCGATCGACCGTGGCGCCGGCTTCGTTCCGGATGAGGGCGCGATCGCGGCGCTTCTGAAACGCCCGGAGTGGGCGGAGATAGCCAATCTCCATGGCTACCTCTCCATCACCCACTTTCTGGGACAGGCAGCGACGCAGCGCTTCTCTCTTCGCAAGCCTGAGAAGCAGTGGGAAGCCCTGAAAGGTCCCGCTGGCGTGGACCGCATAAACGCGCTCCGTGAGCGGATGAGCGGTCTGGGCGTGCGACGGGCTTTCACTCGCGCTCTGGAGGACCGGACGAAGAAGCTCAGCGAGGCGTCACAGGCGCTGACAGCTTGGACGTCGCTGCTTGCCGAGCGCGATCGTGCCAGGCAGCTTTCCTCCTCAGACGAAGCTGTTCCACCCGCAGCGCTGCGCAACGCTGTCGAGCTGGCGGGGGCTCAGGTCCTTAAGCTGGTGCCTGGTGTCGATTGGAGCATGCCGGAACCATCCACGCCTTCGGAGGCGCTGCTCGAGGCACTCGCCGAGCTTCTGCGCGCAATCGAGCAGCGTAGCGTGGCCGACACCGAGGCCGTCGACGCGCTAGCAAAAATTGCGGCTGATTTCGACGCAACTGGCGCGGAGACGCAGACTCTCCGGAGCAGGGCCGACGATATCGAGCAGCGCCGGGCCGCAGCCGTCGAGAAGCTTGCGGAAGCCGAGGCTACGCTCTTGCGGGTGACAGCGAATTTGGCCGCCACCGAGCGCCAGGCTGCGCAGGCGCAGGCCCGCTCGGTGATCCTGACGCGAGTGCGGACCGCTCTTCGTCAGCTGGAGGATGCGCAATCGCGGCGTGGAGACGCGGCTGAGCAGCTTGAGCGCTCGCAGGCTGAGCTTGGCCGGGTCGAGGTCAGCATCGCTGCTCTGCGGGAGGGCCTTGCGCGCGCGACCGCCCAGCGAGCCGATCGCCGAGCTTTAGCGGACCGGGTCACTCTTGCGCGGCGCAGGGCCGAAGTCTCGGGAAAGCTGACTGCGACCCGGGCGGAGATCGACCGGCTGACGCCGCTTCTCGCGAGCAGGCAAGCGGCGGACCTGCGGGCGCAGCGCGAAGCTCTGGTCGGACGGGAAGCTGCTGCTCAGACCATGATCGCGCGCATCAACGCGGATCTGCGCGCGCACGACGACCGCACGCGGGCCATCTCCGAAGCCGTTTCGGTGATTGCGCATCGGCTGGGGCATGACGATGTCACCTGTCCCGTCTGCGCCTCTGAGTTCCCGCCGGGGCGGCTTGCCGCGCTCGCCACCCAGCAGAGCGCCGCCGATGCTCGGCCTGCATCGCAACTGGCCATGGCGCTGGCAGAGGCCCGGGTGGAAAGCGAAGGGTTCCGGCGTCAGATTGTGGATGTCGAGCGCGCCATCGCCGAGCTGGAGCAGCTGCAGGCATCGATGGCGACTTTGCGTGCACGGGAGCAGGAGCTGCGCCAGCAGCTTGTCGAAGCGGGAGGTTCGGCAGACGGGGTCTACGACCAGTCCGAGACGCTTTTTCTGGAGCAGGAGCTGGTCGAGACTGATGCGAAACTCGCCGCCAGCGACACTCCTGAGCAGATCGACGTGCGGCTGAAGGAAGCTGAGGCAGTTCTGAAGGCGGAGCTGACGAAGCGTGGCACGCTCCAGCAATCCAGGGATGCAGCCGACGAGGACGTTGAGGCGGCACGGACCACGTTGCGGCAGCATGCCGAGATATGGACTGACGAGAAGGGGCTACTCGTCGACCTCGATAATGAGCAGGCAGCTATCGAGAGCCAGCTTTCCGACCTCTCCTCACGGATATCCGTCGAACGTGCCGCTGCCGATGAGGCTCGCTTGGCTCGGGACTCCCAACGTGAGACTGAGGTTCGGGAGACCGAGGCGCAGATCGCGTCCAACGCTCGTCTCGATAAGTTGGCCAACACTCGATCTGCGCTCGTCAAGCGGTGGATGGATGCTGGCCAGAGCGGGGAGCCCGACACAGCGCGGGTGGCTCAAAGACGCGCCCGGATCAAGGAACGTTCGGCGCAGCTTGAGCAAGTGCGCGCGACGCAGCAGCAGCTTGTTGCCGGCTATCGCAAGTGGATGAGCGACGAGCAACTGCGGGGGCTCGAGGCACGGATTGCCGAGATCGTGCGTAACGAGAACACCACAACCGATCTTGAGGTCCGCCGGCTGCTGGAAAGACGCGCTGAGGAAGCGCGTCGCGAGCTTGAGTTCACGCAACGGGCGCGGGATCGAATTGACGCCGTTGGAAGTCAGCTCCAGGAGCGAGCGGAGTCCTATGCTGACGATGTGTTGGCGCCGCTCAACGCCACGATCCAGCGGTTTGCCCGGACGCTGATGACCTGGGCGGATGCATCGATCATCTACCGCGCCGAGCATCATGTGACCCGTTCCGAGCTGCGCCCCGGGATCCTGCGTAGCGAGGCTGACGGATCGGTGACGCAGCTCGAGATGAATCCTAACCTCTACTTCAGCGAGGGCCAGCTCTCGGCGCTGAGCGTGGCCGCCCTGCTCGCGGCCAGCACAACGTTCGGATGGTCCCGCTGGCGCGGCCTGCTCCTGGACGATCCCCTTCAGCACAATGACGTGATTCACGCGAGTGCGTTCATGGACCTACTTCGGCAGATGGTGCGCGAGCTAGGCTACCAGGTTATCCTGTCCACACACGACAGCTCCGAGGCCGAGTTTCTGGGTAGAAAGTGCCGCAGCGCTGGCATTCCGTACCATGTTCACGAGCTGGTGCCACAAGGAGAAGGTGGCCTGATTTCCAACGTCGCTTAGGCGTCCTCCCCGTTTTGACTGATGGCTGCTCCTAACGATTCGCTCCGAGAAGCTGTCAGTCCGCTGTCGGCACAGCTATTGCCGGTCTAACTCCCAGCCCAAATGGCGGCTCGTGCCGAAACCGGCCATCCCCCGTCCTTGAGCAGGCCGGCAGCAGTGCGCCCTTCCTCCGGCCGTTGAAGCCCCCCGCGGGTTCCCCGAAAGCGGACGCCCAAAACCGCGTCATTCTATTCTGTAGACACAACCCCATTCGCCAGTCATCTTCAGGATATCCATGCGCCATCCCGGACAACCAAAATCGACTCCAGCCTGGTATCGAAACCGAGGTTCATCCTACATCGAGAAGCAGTTTTCAGCTGAGCTCGGCGACTTGGCTGACCTAATCGAGAGCGAGCATTGGTTCGGAGACGCTGAAAAGCACGGGCGATATCGGGTCGATTTCATCCTGAAGGATGCCCGGCTGATCATCGAGCTTGATGGTCACGAATATCATTCAACCAAAGAGCAACTCGAGAAAGACGCGATCCGACAGAGATATCTCACGCGCGCTGGCTATTCGGTCATCAGGTTCACCGGACGGGAGATCAATCGCAACCCCGCCGCTTGCGTGCGCGAGGTACGACAGATGTACAAGGAGCGCATGCAACGTGCGCCGGCGAAGTATCGCGTGCTGTACATCGACTACCAATTTCTGATCCGCCAGATGTCGAAGGCGAAGCGATTTTACCAGGATCTCCATCCTGACAAGAGTCTGCAGATCCCGAGCCTGGATGCATTCATCACCCATGCCGTGGGGTGGCTGCACGAGAAATCCTTCATCACCGCGTTTGTGTTCGTCACGCCCGAAGAGGAATACTACATAAAGCCATCGGACGGGCAGACGAGGGAGTACGACAAGGGTGAGGTCCGGATCAATGTCGTGGCGCATGACCTCTATTCTGCCGAACTTGGGGTCCACATGGAGAGCTACGCGCACCTGTTCGACGAGTTTTTTCTAGTAGCGGATGATCCCATCTACGTTCTTCCGCTCCGGTCGGTGCTGCCCGCTAAGCTCAGTGATCACGGTCTTGTCAGTCAGAGCTTCGAGTTTCTGGCAGGGGGCAAGCTGCTGCGAAAGGGAAACGACGAGACCGCTTTTGTTGGGACGGATCTCGCAAAGGTCCGCTGGCAAGACGTTTGGTATCCGATTGGCACAGCAATGGGACTCGATCCCTACGAGCTCTGAGCCATAGTTGATTGTTTTTCAACGAGCCGCCCCGCTTGACACAGCAGCTCGGGCCGACATCTGTCTTGAAGGCGCTGCCTCGATCCTGCCAGTCCGAAACCGGCCCAGCTTCTGTCGTTCTGCGATGCCGGTCGGACAAGCGCCGGACGGCACCTTCCGACAAAAGCTGCCGGCCGACATGTCCCCTGGGAAAGGCGGGAATGTCCCAAAGGCCGTCGCCCCCCCCCTGACACGACCGGGTAATGAACGAACGGCATGTTTCAGGGAGAAGCATGGAGCCGTCTAACGACTGCCATGTCGGCGGTGCCGCACCGACCCGATAGCAGCCTCGGGAGCACTCGCCACATCCAGCTCCGGCAATGAAAATCGCCGTGACCTCACAGCGACAAAATGGCAAGCCTTTGATATGGAGACCATCTGGAAAATAATCCGCATCATCGGACTGTATGTCGCCTTCTTTATCGCCAGCGCGATAATATCGGCGGTGTTATTGGATAGCCTGCCCGACGCCGCCGAAGGGCTCTTCATCCTGTTCGCGCCCGTTATAGCCATAGTCTGGTACGAAAAGCGTCGAGCAACGAAAATGCCCGCGAGGAACACGCCTGCAAGTAATAAAGCCATCCGGCGACGTCGGTTGGCGCCTGACAATCGAGAATTACAAGATCCGGAGATGACAGCGCGCCCGGAGTATCGTGACGACATCACTCCCGCACATCGTCCGATATCACAAAAGCCCGTCGGATCAGGCAACGCCGGAACGGGCAATGCCGGAACGGGCATTGTAGCCGCAAACACCGTGCCCCCCCGGTCGAGGGTAGCTGACCAGTCGACATCACCCAATGATCCCGTGCCGTCCAGGACCCGAGAGCTCAGAGAGCGGCTCTTTGGCGACGATTCCTCCATTTTCGATCCAAAGAACACGGACCGCGTCCAGGCGATCGCCTCGCCGCGATCTGCGGCAGGGAGGGAAGACGAAGCTAATGGTCCCATGGCATCCGCGCCTTCGCGGGCATTTCGGCCTCAGCAGGATAATGCCGAGCTTGTTCGTGTCGGCAAGGCTGCCCGGGAGGCGCTCGAGGCTGCTTCGCTAAGGCGCGCTGCGGAGGAACACGCGGGCGCGCGGCAGGTGGAAGGTTCGTCCTCCACGGAAGGTCCGATCGCGAACGAAGTGGCACCTTCGGCACTCGCCCGTCCATCACGCATCGAAGAGCTGCGGCAGAAGCTCTTCGGGGGCGACCCGCGGCCGTATACGCCGCCTACGCCTGCAGAGCTGCGTCCGCCCAATCGTGCGGCGGGCTCTGCCGTCAAGCTCCAGGGGTGGGTGCGGAAAGGGAAGAAAATAACCATCGCAGGGCGCGAGATCGACGGCATGGTCTATGTGGGGACACCGCCTAAAATGAACTCGCATGACTACGGCGAGAAATGCCGCACCTATATCGATCCCTCCCTGTCGGTCGCTTCGTCCGGCTCTGACAGGAATGGCGATGGCATGTCATACTGGCCTGGATATTCGAGCATACCCGCCGTCTGCAGAGCCACCTACCTCGATTGGTTGGCAGGAGGTCGCCGCGACGGGAGTGTCAATCCCGGCTATATGTTCCTTTTCTTCTACGGCCTGGAGCGCCGGTTTCTGGTTGATCAGCCGCCAGAAGACGAGAAGCGGGAGATCGTGGCCGAGGCGGAGCGCCTGAAGGCCCTCTTTGCGCAGAATTATTCCGTGCAGAGATATCTGGGGGAATTTCTGGACATCGCCCGCGTCGTGGCAATGGGCGGACTATCGCTCGACGATCCGGCGCTCAAGCAGAGCATCCTTGACAATCGCAGCTGGGATTTGCCCTTTTCCCTGAAATTCACGCTTGGCGGAATGATCGCCGAGGGCAAGGCGTTCGATGCGGAATGGCTGCATCTATGGCTGCTATGCCATCCGGAGCGCCGTCTCCGCACGCCGGCTGAACGCTGCAGCGAAGAGTTCAAAGCGCTCTTCAGGCTGAAATTCGATGCGCTGTATCCCGATGGCCTGAAGGTTCGAACGCCGCGGAAGAAGCTGGCAATGAACTATCGTGCGGCTTCGAGCGAGTTCAGTTGCTCGGTCAATCTTACGGCGGGCGAAGACAAGGATATCGCTGTCCCCGACGTGACCGACTTGCGTTCACCGATCCAAAAAGCGCAGATCATCGCGGATGAGGCAATGGACGAACTCGACAAGTTTAGCCGTTACCTCGGGCGCAATGCGGACGGCAGAGGATCGATCGAGGCACAGGCCCTTCTGCCCGCCGAATTGTGGGGACTGTTCCCTTCATCAGAGCTGGCGGACCTCAAGGAGTGGGCGCGCGGGCAAGTGACAGGAGGCGGGCTCGTCCCCGCGCTGGAGGTCGTTTCTCGTCTTGAGGGCAGTGCTCCCGATAAAATCGGCAAACGCCAGTTGACCGGTGCGGCGGATGCGCTTGCCCGTATCGGCTTCGGTATGGCGCCCGATCCGAGATTTTCGCTACGCGGGCCCAGGATCGACGAACCTGTCGTCATTTTCGATCTCGGCGAAACGGTCGAGCAACTGGAAGTTGTCTCGTCCGCCTTTCGGGCGGCATTGTTCGAGTTGGCACTGGCGACCTTTGTTGCGCATTCGGACAGCAAGATCGTCGAAGCAGAACGGCGGGCGCTGCGAGATAAGGTCGACGCGACCGGGGGCCTCACCGAACTCGAGAGAAAGCGCCTCCATGCCAATCTGAAATGGTACCTGGAGGTGCCGCCTGACATGTCGTGGTTGCGCAGCAGGTTGAAGGAGGTGGACACCGAGCACCATCTGGCGCTTCGTGCGGCGATTGTCGTGATCGCCCACGCCGACAGCGTCATCCGGTCCGAGGAGGTGGCTTGCATCGAGAAGATCTATAAGGCGTTGGGGATCGATGCTGGCCTCGTATACGCAGATCTTCATGCCGGCGACGTTCCCGATGGGCCGGTGCGGGTCAAAGCGGCCGAAGCCGAGGTCTCAGGAGAACGAATTCCGACCGAGCCGAAAGCTCGGAGCGCTGTGCTTGATGCAGCGCGCATCGCGGCTATCCGGACCGACACCGAGCGCGTTTCGAACGTGCTGGGCGAGATATTCGCGGCGGACGACGATGCGGGCGACGAGGCGCCGCGCGCACATCCGCTTCCATCGGCATTGGCGGGGCTCGACCACAGGCATGCCGCCCTGGTCGGTCTTCTCGTCCAGCGCGAACATTGGAGCCAAGAGGAGTTCGCTGACATTGCCGGAAAACAGGGTTTGCTGCCCTCCGGTGCTCTGGAAGCCATCAACGAGTGGGCATTCGGAAAATTCGATGAAGCCCTGCTCGATGAGTATGAAGGTTATGATGTGTCTCAGGACGTCGCGGAAGCGTTGCGCCCCGAGATGGTGAAGGGGGATAATTGATGTCGAAACTAAAGCCACGCGAGCGCGATTCGATCATTCAGGCATTGCGCGCAGGCGTCGTTCCCAAGTTAGGACTTCGTCACATCCAGGTCGGTCGCGCTCGCGAGATCGAGGAACTCGTCAAGGACATGGACCGGATCGCCGATGGTGGCTCTGCAATCCGGTTCATCATCGGCGAATATGGATCGGGCAAGACCTTCTTCATGAATCTCATACGTCTCGTGGCGTTGGAAAAGGGGTTGGTTGTAATGTTTGCCGATCTGGCTCCCGACCGGCGAATTCATGCCACCGGCGGGCAAGCGCGGGGCCTCTATGCCGAAATGGCGCGAAACCTCGCCACAAGGACCAAGCCAGATGGTGGCGCGCTTGCCAATGTCGTCGAGCGGTTCGTCAGCCAGGCCCAGCATGATGCCGAAGCGAAAGACCAGCCGACGGTCGAAATCATTCGTCAGCGGCTGGCGCATTTCGAAGAACTGATCGGGGGCTTCGACTTCGCGCAGGTCATCCGCCGCTATTGGGAGGGGCATGAAACGGGCGATGAGGAACTGAAGTCGGCGGCGATCCGCTGGCTGCGCGGTGAATTCGCTACCAAGACGGATGCTCGCAAAGCCCTTGGGGTCCGCACGATCGTCGATGATGCGAGCGTCTACGATCATCTTAAGCTGATGTCGGCATTCGTGTGCGAAGCAGGCTACAAAGGCTTGCTCGTCGGCCTCGATGAGATGGTCAACCTTTACAAGTTGACCTCGTCGCAGGCACGCAACGCCAACTATGAGCAGATCCTGCGCATCCTGAACGACGTCCTGCAGGGCAGCGCGGAAAACCTGGGCTTCCTTATGGGAGGAACACCTGAGTTCCTGATGAATACGCGCCGGGGCCTCTACAGCTACGAAGCGCTGCAATCGCGCCTGGCTGAGAACAGCTTCGCCCGCGAGGGACTCGTCGATCTCTCCGGACCAGTCATCCGGCTTGCGAGCCTCACGCCCGAAGACCTTTTCGTTCTCTTGGCTAATATCCGCGCCGTTATGCAGGGGGGCAACGCGACGCTACCGGACGATGCCTTGGAAGCCTTCATGGTCCACTGCTCGGACAGGATCGGCGAAGCCTATTTTCGAACGCCGCGCAACACGGTCACCGCTTTCGTGAACCTTCTGGCGGTTCTCGAGCAGAACCCCGGTGTCGAATGGTCGGATCTCATCGACAAACTCGACGTCGCCCAGGATGACGGGGACGATATGAGCGATGTGGATGAGACGATCGGCGCGGCTCCAGAAACAGAAGAGCTCGCCAGCTTCCGTCTGTGAGCACTGCCTTCGACAAGCTCGCCCGGCCGATTCAGAAATGGATTCGCGCGCAGGGCTGGCGTGAACTGCGCGATATCCAGGCGCGTGCGACGCATGTGCTCATGGACGGCAATGCCGACCTGATCGTTGCCGCGAGCACTGCTGGAGGAAAGACCGAAGCCGCGTTTCTCCCGCTGCTGTCCCAGGTTCTCGATGATCCGTGCGAAATATCCGGTTTCGACATTCTCTACGTCGCGCCGTTGAAGGCGCTCATCACCGATCAGGCGCGCCGTCTCGACGATATCTGCCGCGAAACCGAACTGCCGGTCGTCCCTTGGCATGGCGATGTGCCGTCCTCGGTCAAGACTCGCGCCATCAAACGGCCCGGAGGCGTATTGCTGATCACGCCGGAATCGCTCGAAGCCCTCTTCATTCGCCGGGGACTGGAGATACCGCGGCTGTTCGGTGCGACACGAGCCGTCATTCTCGACGAATTGCATTCCGTCCTCGACACCGAGCGCGGAATTCAGATGCGCTCACTGCTTGCGCGCCTTGAGCAGTCACTGAACCGCCCGATCCGCCGCGTCGGCCTCTCGGCCACGCTCGGCGATATGGAACTGGCAAAGGCGTACCTGCGTCCCGATAGTCCCGGGGAAGTGAGGGAGGTGGTTGCCGCAGGCGGCGGGGCGGAGTTGCAGCTCCAGTTGCGCGGCTATGTTGCCGGTGACAAGGATGATGACGGGCCATCGGCAACAGACGCCATCGCCCTCCATCTCTTCGGACACCTCCGGGGCAGCGACAACCTGGTATTCGCAGGCGCACGCCAGGCGGTCGAAATCTATTCGGATCGATTGCGGACGCTGTGCGAGAAGGAACATCTGCCGCAGGAATTCTACCCCCACCATGCGAGCCTCTCCAGGGAGCATCGGGATTTCGTCGAACGGCGCCTGAAGGACGGCAACGCGCCCACCACGGCGATCTGCACCTCGACGCTCGAACTTGGCATCGACATTGGCGATGTGACCTGCGTCGGACAGATCGGCGCCCCCTTCAGCGTGGCCTCCCTCCGGCAGAGGCTGGGCCGGTCAGGACGGCGTCCCGGCAAACCAGCCATTCTCAGGCAATATGTCGTTGAGGCGAAGCTCACGCAGGCGAGCAACTTTTCCGACCGATTGCGGCTTGGCCTCGTGCGGGCCGTCGCGATGATCGAGCTGCTGCTCGATGGCTGGTGCGAACCACCGCAACGCGGCGCGTTGCACCTCTCGACGCTCGTCCATCAGATCCTGTCCGTGATCGCGCAGCGTGGCGGCGCTCGCGCGCAGCAGCTTTACGGAGATCTGTGCCGGAAGGGGCCGTTTCGGCAGGTCGATGTTCAGCTCTTTCTCGATGTCCTCCGCGCATTGGGAGGCCCGGAGACGGCGCTCATCGAGCAGACCGATGACGGATTACTGCTGCTTGGCGCGATGGGCGAAAAGCTGGTTGAGCATTACAGTTTCTATGCCGTCTTCCAGACGCCCGAGGAGTACCGGCTGATATCCGGAGGCAAGGAGCTGGGTACCCTGCCGATCGACAATCTGATTGCTCCGGGGATGCTGCTCATTTTCTCGGGACGGCGATGGCTGGTGCTTGAAGTCCATGATCGCGATCGCATCATCATGGTCTCACCCGCCAAGGCGGGTGTTCCCCCGCTCTTCGGAGGCGATCCGGGCAACATCCATGATCAGGTGATCGAACGCATGTTCGATATCCTCGAGAACCAAAATCGCCCGATCTACATGGATGCCGCCGCGCGGGAATTGCTTGAGGAAGCCCGAAGTCACTACGCCCGATTGCGGTTCAATCCCGGCCGCATCGCGCAGCTGGGCGAAAATGCCGCTGTCCTCGCCACGAGAACCGGTTCGATTCGTACCACAACGCTTGCTCTGGCCCTGCGCGCCGCCGGATTTACGGTGCAGACGCACGATGGCTTCCTCGAGGTTTTCGGGAAAGACGACACGCCGCCGCTAATCGATGCGCTAACGGCACTAGCCAGCGGCAAGGCTGCAGATCTCTTCACGCATTCACCTAACTTGCTGTTTGAAAAGTTCCATCTCCATCTGACCGAGGCATTGCTGCAGCAAGATGCGCTTTCAGCGCGGTTGGACGCGGGCGGATTGGCTGAACTTTCCCGCTCAATCCTCGGGTGACCGAAAGGCCGCTATGTTCTAGCGCTTGAAGGTCAGCTATTCAGGCGCGAGCCGCCATGTGAAATCCAGCACGTCCGTGGTTCCTATCGGCCACCGTGGCCGGAGGAGAACGAACATGGCAATGTCAGACTTTGATCCCGCCGCCGCTGAACGGCGAACCTCCGCGCCGTGCAGATTTTGCTAGGACACACGAAGATTGAAAACACCGTCGGCTATCTGGGGATGGACGTGGAAGACGCCCTGACACTCGCCGAGAATACCGAAATATGAAGAATCCGGCTCCTCGGTCCTTCCGAGGAGCCGGTCGGCAGGGCACCTCATTCCGGTAATTGCGCAGCGAGCCGGTAAACCGCTGAAAGCGGACGTGGAGGGTTGTACCAAGTCAACGAAGCGCCCCATATCTGCTCCGCGCCGGCGGTACGGGAACGAGACGTCCCGGACTATTGGCGGCATCTGCCGAACCCTTTGCACGAGACTGGATGCTGGTCGAGGAATGCGATACCGAGAATGGTTGGTCGCTCGGAATGGTGCGGAAACAATGGACATTGTGCGTTACGAACAGCGTCTGCGGCGTGCGATGATGCACAGCTCTGTCGCGGAGCTTGACGAGCTTCTGAGCAACGAACTCATATTCACCAATCAGGATGGCGTTCGGATTTCGAAGGCCGACGACTTATCGGCCCACAGCTCTGGTCTGCTGAAAATAAACAAGCTCGACCACCGTGGCGCTCCAAAGTTGCGTGACCTCGGCGACTTAATAGTGGTTTGCGTCGACACCGAACTGGCTGGGAGTTTCGACGGCCAACCCTTCGAAGGCATTTTCGCCTACACGCGCCTTTGGCACCGTAAAGGACAGCGATGGGAGGTCGCCGCCGCGCATTGCTCACCCGTGGTTCACAGAGGCTGAACCAGCGATAGCATTCGACGTGACACGCCCGCTCTCCTCCAACAGCCAGATGGCAACGACACCTGTCAGAGCTATTGCAGGCTGGACGAAAGGTCGCCTTTGCGTCTCGCGTGCCAGAACCTACCAGACCGGAGACGGCTCATGTGCGAAGGCACTTGGAGGGAGGGCTCTTGGCGGTAATTAACGCGTGGCCGGCACGCTCTTCGATCATCAACACGACTTCGGTAAATGCCGACATGCCCGAGCAGACGCTGTTGTCGTATGCGACTACGAAAGGCGCCATCCAGAACTTCACCTCCGGTCTTGCTCAAATGCTGATCGAGAAGGGCATGCGCGTGAACTGCATGGCGCCCGGCTCGGTCTGGACGCCGCTGATACCCTCGACCATGCCGCCCGAGCAGGTGAAGGAGTTTGCCGCCAGCTAGAGGCGAGGGCTCGAATATCTCACTTGCTCCAGATTAAGAAAATCAAACGCCAGCAGGACTGGAGGTCGATGTTCGTGTTCTACAGCGCCTGTGTGGCGGGCGTGGCCGCAGCAGGGCTCACCCCCGTCGTCTATTGTACATGCGACTCTGTCGCGATCCTTCATGCCGGCAGATCGGGGGCGAAAACAACAGCCGTCGCGGTATGCCGCAGATGCGATAACGCTACATGCGATGATCGTCGCCGTTGCGCAGGGCAGCCGGCGATGCTTCATATAGCACCAGCGTGACAGTCCGCACATTTCCGGGAGCGTTGGGGGAAGGCCTTCCCCTGCCGTTGAGTCGCGCTGCGCGCGTCTCCCCGGACCCCTTCAACGGGGCTGCCGCCCCGTAACGCCCCGCCAGAGTGAGAGTGCGGCCAGCTGCCCGTGACGGGTTGAGTGCGGCGAGAGAGGCTCGTCGCCGGCCCGTCGCGGAGACACGCGATGGCATATGCACGCACCACCCGATCCGCGCATCCGCGGACGAACCTCTATGAACAGATCACCAACCGCATCATAGCGGAGCTGGAAGCCGGCCGCGTTCCCTGGGTTCAGCCCTGGAGCTCGACTGGGACCAGCATCGGCTTGCCCCATAACGCCGTTAGCCATCGCCGATACAGCGGCATCAACATCCTGACGCTTTGGGACGCCATAGTCTCGCGCGGCTTCGCCTCCCACGCTTTCGTGACCTTCCGGCAGGCCCTCGCGCTGGGCGGCCATGTGCGGCGCGGGGAACAGGGGATCGGTGTGATCTACACGCGCCGCTTCGTTCCGAAGGAAGAACGTCGCCGTGCTGACATCGATGGTCGCGAGCCCTCGGGCGGCATCCCCTTTCTCAAATGGTTCACAGTCTTCTCGGTCGAGCAATGCGAAGGCCTGCCTGCGCGCATTTGCGAACCGCCGCCGCCCATCCCGGAGGGGCTCATCCTCCCTCAGGCCGAATCGCTGATCGAAGCGACCGGCGCCGATTTCCGCATCGGCGGTCCGTCCGCCTTCTACGCCCCGGCCCAAGACTATGTGCAGGTGCCGCGGCCCGACAACTTCCATGATCCGATCAATTGGCACCGGACGGCCTTCCATGAGCTCGGTCACTGGGCGGGCGGGTCCTCCCGGCTGAACCGCGACCAGACCGGCACCTTCGGCTCTGTCGCGTACGGTAAGGAGGAACTCATCGCCGAGATGGCCGGCGCCTTCGTTTGTGCCGCGCTCGGCATCACGCCCACGGTCCGGCACGCAGATTACCTCGGCTCCTGGCTGGAGATCATCCGCGAGGACAATCGCGCGATCCTGCGCGCAGCCAGTG
>Ga0265293_10003412_pt1 | contig 29552 bp, 28 predicted proteins | sample Munlanlewell138R_FD_192505 | JGI IMG/M metagenome (GOLD analysis project Ga0265293, IMG submission 192505) | Leachate microbial communities from a municipal landfill in Southern Ontario, Canada - Leachate well 138R | ecosystem: Engineered > Solid waste > Landfill > Unclassified | place: Canada... | reverse complement strand
TATTTGTATGGCTTAATTTGCCAAATAGTCTTGCTCCTCCTATTATCGGAACCTCGCTATTTTGGTCTATTCCAATTTTTCGGCTGTAGAATAGTCTTACGCTTCCAATGTTTAAATCGTAATAATTTTTCCCTTCCAGAAAGAATTGTCTTTTTTCGGGGTAGTAAAGCGAAAATCTCGACAGATTTATTTGTTTCCTGTCCGATTCTACCTGGGCAAAATCGGTGTTGGCAGTGAAGTTTAATTTGAAAGTCGGGGTAATATCAAAATTAACTTCGCCACCAATTTTAGCAGTATTAGTAGGTTTATCGTTGCTTAGTTGTGAGCCTGCAAGTAGGTATGGCTTAATTTCAATTTTAGTGCCTTGACTAATATTATGAAGACCTGAAACTTTTCCCCCTTGCGATATTTTTTCAATATCGTACAATCTTGACCAGCCTTGCCACATCAACTGTTCTTTTTTTCTGCGGATATTCCTTTCAAAATTTATTCCCCAAACCTGTGAACTGTCTTTAGTAAATTTCAATGTAGAAAAAGGGATAACCATTTCTACAAACCACCCCTGTTCATTTTTGAGCACGGCTAAATCCCACACTCCATTCCAATCTTTATTAAAATCTTTGCCCTCATCGCCCACCCAAATATCGGCTAAAGCCCCGTTGGGATTTGTAACGAATAAATAACCGTTTCGATTGTCATTGAACGGACTAATCATAATTTCTATATTATCATCGCTTCCCCAACTAAAGTCACGGCTCATTTGCTGAGCCGAAATTTTATCTGGTTCACTATCGAAACACCAAATTCCAATATACATTTCGTTGTTATTGTAAACAACAGCAATCCGTGTTTTTTCGGTTGCTGGCATTCCTTCGCTTTGTTCTCTTTGTGTAAAATTTTCAATCGGAACTGCATCAGACCAGCAAGGTTCATTCAATTGTCCGTCAAGTTTAATTTGACCAACAAAAGGTATTGCAATAAGTGTATCGGGCTGTGAATGTTGTCCAAAAAGATTGTTGTTCAATACTAATATTAAAATACAGATAATTAGTTGTCTCATAATGTAATAAAGTCTCAATTCCATTTCATTGTTTGATTGCGGTGTCTTTTTTCCGCTTGTGCATAACTCCCTTGTATGTACAGTAAAACTGAACTATTGCTAGCGTATTTGGCATGTATTGTACAGTTTTTACTGTTTTTTATTTCATAGCTTTTTGTCATAATTTTCTTTTTTTTATGGCTTCAAAGTTAAACATTTTATAAATCATCGAAGGGTGATTTTATTTTTTGCAGACTTTTATCGGTGACATGGGTGTAAATTTCGGTGGTTTTGCTGCTTTTGTGCCCCAGAAGCTCCTGGATGTATCGTAAATCGGTGCCTGATTCGAGCAGATGAGTTGCATAGCTGTGCCGTAACCAGTGTAATGTTACCGGTTTATTAATTCCACATTTTTTAAGGGAACCTTTTAATACTTGCTGTAAACTTGTCGCTGAGTACTGTTCTCCCTTTTTTTGCCCTTCAAACAACCATAATTGTGGTTTGAATTTTTTGTAATAATCGCGTAGTAGTACAATTAACTTTTCCGGAATGGGTGCTATCCGGTCTTTGCGTCCTTTGGCGTTCTTTATTATCAGCAAATGGCGCTTCGAGTCAATATGATCGGGTTTAAGATTAAGCAACTCGCTGCGCCGAAGTCCACAGGCGTAAATCAAACTAAGCATGGCTTCATGTTTTATATTCCCCGGCGCTTCCAGTATGGCTTTTACCTCTGCTTTGCTCAACACATTGGGAAGTTTATGTTCAGGGCGTGGTCGCTCAATTTTTTCGGTTTCAATTTTGGCATGCATCACTTCCCTGAAAAAAAGCTTCACTGCATTAACCGTCTGGTTCTGATATGCAAAACTGAGGTTGTTCCGGATAATCACATCATTAACATAATTTACCACATCCTGATTTGTGATTTCTGATACGGGTTTTTTGGCTGTAAAAAGTAAGAAATTCTTCAAAGTTCCGATGTAGGTTTTAATGGTCGCCTGGCTGTAGCGCTTATGGATCATCCATTTGCTAAATTCTTCAATTTTACTTTCTGTTTCAGGGGAAAGTTTATCTGCCACACCCCGGTGCACGCTGGTTTTATCTTTTGGCTTATCATGCTCATTTATTAAGCTTTTTGCATTTTCCTTTAATCCGGAGTAGTCCAAAAACGCCACCGGTGAAAGTCTCTCGAAAACCTCGCTCAATTTAAAATCGCTTTGCGGGATGTACCAATACGCCTGGCTCTGGCTCCACCTGGCTCCTTTGAGGGTTTTTACTTTGCTGATGAGGCCGTAATCCTTCTCAAAACACAGGCTTACCACGGGTGTGCCGTGGTGGGTGTGGTTAGCCAATGTGATAACGGGATTCCTCATCTGACTGATTAATTAAATTGCGCGGCAAACTTAAAAAATATTTCATTGAGAATGAACAATTCTTCATTTCTTTTGAAAATTTCTTTTCAAACCCAAATCTGTCGCATCTCCGCCTGCCTCCTTCCCATCGGTTTCCGTTGGTTGCCCGGTTACACAGCTTCGCCAGGTCAGTTACAGTGGGTAACTGCGGATGGCACGCCCAATGTGTTGTAGCTGTGCACTTTACGGAGCCAAAAAGCAACGTCAGTTCGGGCAACTTTTTGCAGCGGGATTTGCCACATTTTGCTCAAAAAATGTCGGTCTCTGGAACAATTTTAAAGGTGCATAGCTCAGCATCATCGGATTAAGTATTAGACGCCAAATGTAGGAATATTTCTTTTAGAATGACGGAAAAAAAAAGAGGGCAGGGCGCAGGGCGCAAGGCGCGGGGCGCGGGGCGAAGGGCGCGTGGCGCAGAGTGAAAGACGAAGGGTTGTAAATAGCAAATTTAATTTCATCAATTTTTCGCAAAAGTAAATCACCACTCACCACTCACTTCTCACCTCTCATCGCTCATCGCTCATCGCTCATCTCTCACCACTCATCTCTCATCTCTCACCACTCATCTCTCATCGCTCACCGCTTCCTTTTTTAATGATAAACCCAACCTGCTGCGTGGTTCGCTCGTCGGGAGGGATGGCGTAGATCCATTTCATGATGTTGTTGAAGGAGCCTTCGCCAATGAAAGGGATATCTTTTTTTGTGAAAACGAACATGAGGATATTAAACTCCTGCTGTTTGTCCGGGGTCTCAATCTCCAGGTAATAGCCATCGCTGAAGGCAGCGTGCAGCGGCAAGGTTACCGTTTCGCCTGCGGCAAAAAGTTTGTCTTGTACGTCGCTGTACTGCGGATGCGCCCGGTCGCGCCAGGGATAGAGCAGGTAAGATTCTTCGTCGGTGATGTTGAAGATTTTCAGATAGCCGGGCTTAGCGGGCGTTACCTGAAACTTCAGCAGGTCGGCATTTTTATACACTTCATCGATGCCTTCCACGATAAACACGAAGCCGGGGTCGCTTTTTTCGCGGTGGCGGTAGATGGTCGCCTCAATCTCTACCTCGACCACCATGTTGCCAAATTCGTTGAAATACTTCTTCTCGTTCAGGATTTCGTCCACAATGATTTCGCCGCCCGTCTCGATGGAGGAGATGGCCTGGAAGATTTCCTGAAAGCGGGTGTTGTCACCAAACTTGTAGGAGAAGTCGGTAAACGAAACCGTTTCGGCTACGCCTGCTGCCGCCAGTGCGTTGCGCTTGGCATCTTCGATGGCTTTGTTGCGCGTTTGCTCGGGCGTGAGGTCGTGCGAGATGGCGCTGCCGGTGGCGTGCACGGTTTTGGGCTTCTGCGCCATGAGGAGCGCTGGCATCATAAAAATGGCGGCCAGTAAAAGTAGTGTCAGTTTTTTAGTCATTATTTATCATTTATCCGCCAGCCTTCCCAGGTGTCGGCTATGCTGTGGCTCACCTGTACGGTGGGGTCTTGTTCTTTGTTGTTTACGCGCAGCGACTCAAGCGAAACTTTGTTTTTGACATCGTTGGCAAGCTCATTCAGCGTAACGTTGCCTTTGGTATCTTGCAGATATTTAAGCAGGAAGTAGGTGAACATGCCATGTTGCTTCTCTTTGTAGGGCAATGACGACTGTTCGCCGCTGCTTGCCGCAAACACCACCATATTGCCTTCCACCATTTCGCTGCGTGGTTTTACCTTTACGGCGCGTGCGGCCAGCAGTCCGGCATCGCGGCCGCCGCCACTGAAGCAGGCATCCAGAAAAACCAATATCCGCCTGGCTCCTGTTTCGCTGAACATTTTATAAACATCTGCCAGCTTGATGGCCGCGCTGAGGTTGGCGCCTGAAACATCCACCGGGATGATGTAAGGTTCTTTGGTGCTTTCGTCGGGCAGGCCGTGGCCGGCATAATAGAAAATGATCTCCGCCTCGGCAGACGTTTTGCTGGCCAGCTTGGCGATGAGGTCGATCTTTTGCACCATTTCGCCGGCGGTGGCATCGGTGAGATAAAACAGATTTTTCTCTTCCACACCCAGCACGCTGCGGGCATAGTCGCGGAATACTGCGGCATCGTTGCGGGCATACTCTACGTTGCTCTCGCTGTTAAGCCCGCGCTGGTAGCGTTGGTAGTCTTCGTTGCCGATCACCAGCGCATAGCGGAATGGTTTATTAATAAAACAAACCGGAATATTTTTATCCACGTCCGAGGTGAGTGAGGCGATGGCGATTTCTACCGGCGCCGTGGGTATTCCGGTGATGACAACCTGGTTTTTGGCAATGAGGTTTTCCTGTAGGCTCACTGTGAGCAGCGTGTCGTTGGCATATTTGCCATACGATTCAGAAATTTTTACCCTTATCGGGATGGTGGTGCCTACAAAGCGGCGGGTGGCTGTAAAGAGGAAATCTATTTCGCGCGTTTCGCCACTGGCGAGCCAGCCCAGGTCGTAATGGTCGGTTTCGCCCAGGAAGAGGCAGTTAGGCTCAACAAATTCCGGGTTCACTTTTACCTCTTTGGCACCGCCGGCGCCGATATTTTGCACCAGCATCTTCAGGTTGATGGGATAGTTGAGCTTGATGTTGCCGCCATCTTCGGTGCTGAACACCGCGTCGGCCACCACCACCAGCGGCTTGGCAAAATGGCGTGTTTCTATTTTCATCTCCAGCGGAAAAGCGTCGAAGCCGCGGGCTTCCATCACTTTCACAACAAATTCGGCGTAGCCATCCTCGGTGTTGCTTTGCGCTTGCATGGGCACCACCACTAAGTTTTCGGTTTCGGCAGGCAGGTCGCCCAGCTCCTGCACTTCGTCGAAAGTGATGCTGCCATCCGCGTCGGTTTTTAACGTCACACGGACTTTCACATTTTGCGCGGTGCCCTTTCCGATATTTTCGACTTTAAAGGTGATGCTGCAAGCCTCTCCGGCGTTGATGATCTTATTATCATTTTCATCAATAAACTTCTCTTCTTTAATAATCAGATCGGGAAGCTCCTTGATGTTGCCCGTTTGCTGCGGCTTAAAGGTGATTTTGCCGGCACTGCTTTTTGCCGAACTTACCTGCGCTTGTGCCGGAGCTGTCAGCAGGCAGATGGCGACGAAGAATAAATACAGTTTTTTCATATCTGATAGGATTTTATGATGGATGATTATTTGAGCCGCAGCCGGAGCGTGATCATGGGCGCCTGTGCTATCGGATCGTAGTAGGAGCCTACCATCACTTTGCTTTGTGCGGCGGCTTTTTTGTTGACGGCGGCGGCATGAAGCCCGCTCCAGATAATATCGCCAACCCAGATTGCTCCGGCGGCGATAAGAAAAATGTTTTGCATGTCCTTTTGGTCGGAGGCGTCCTGGAAGAGCTGGTCGCGCTCGCCGGCGGTGGTAGCTTCCTTATAGTCCTGGTAGCTGTTGTAGGAGGCATTATTAAAATAAAGTGTAGCCCCCAGGCAACCATACCCTGCCACGCCGACGAGCCAATAGGCGCCGCCATCGGCAGCGTAGCTGTTGCCCCAGCCCGGCAGCGCCAACGAACGCAGCATGGCGCCGCCCACACTTTTCTGTCCGCCGGTATAGCTTCGGTCGGGTTTTGTTGCGGCTGTCTTTTGCCCCATCGGTTCGGCCGTTACCTCCACCACAATTTCGTCGTCGATATAGATATTGTCCTCGGCCAGATTCCAGACGATGCGTTTGTATTTGCCGCCATACACGTTGGGGCCTACATCTCCCGAAAGGGCAAAAGCACGGATTTTGGTTCCTGCGGTAGTGGCAATTTCTACCGAAATCTCATAAGCCTCGTTGGCTTTGGCTTTGTTAAGATCATAAGTAATTACCAGTTTCTCGCCTTCCATAAAAAACTTCACGTTTTCTACTTTTACTTTTGATTGTGCCAATGCAGCATGATTAAAAAAGGTTAAACCTGCTATTATCAAAAGAGGTACGATTGATCGCGTAAGTTGTATGAAATTTCTCATCGGTTTGCATTTTTTGATTGTGAATAGTTCAATGGAAGAACGCTTTTATTAGCTTGCGAAACTCTTGGCTTGTCTTTATCCGTGGGAGATGGTGGTGAAGTGTAATGGGATAACTCAGCTTGTTTGCCAGCGCGGTTTCTAAGTATTAATTTGATGCACCAGTTGGCATCAAAATCGGAGGTGTACAGCGAACCCTCAAAAAATAGTAAGTCTCCATAGCCAGTGTAGGCAGGCCCGGCATCGATACCACACGGGAAACTATTGACGCCCTGGTTGAAAACCCAATATCCTGCAATAAGATCATAATCGGCATCTATAAAAAAAGGCTGCTCAAGATAAATTTCGTTCCACGTTCCGGCTACTGGCGATAGCACATCCTGTTCATAAGAAATCGCTTGCTCAAGGTAAATCGAGTAACTTTCGGGATAGCTGCTGCCGGGAAAGAAGTGCATAGAAACAATTTCATAGCCATTGTATGGCTGCAAGGAAGCTTTGTCGAAATAAAGCAGTGGCATATATGGGCCAGTCAGGTTGTAACCCACATAGTCGTCCGGTACGCCTGTGCCCCAATAAAGCTCAGTAGCCGCTTGCTGGGTGATGGTAAAAGTCATAACATCTCCATAAGTATAACCATTGGAAGAGGTGTTTACAAATGCTCTGAAATACCAGGTGCCGGGCGTAAGATTGGTTATGGTGCTTTGGTAGGCGCCGGCTGCGGATGAAGTTCCTGCTTCTGTCTTCTGGTTGGCGTTTGTGGGCATGGGGTTGGTGCTGTAAACAAATCCGTAGCCAAACATATCATCTGGCTCGCCGGCATCGATGATGGCGCCCGTAAGCTCAACGGAGGAGTTATCAAAAACAGTGGCTCTGCTCGTTTCAACGGCTGCAATCCTTACCAGCTCTAGGTCGTGGCACGATTGAAAAATTAGCAGAAGCAGTGTTAACAAAAGGAGCGGTGTAAATTTCATTTTCATAATGACTTGTTATTATTTGATAATGAATGATATTACTGTTTGTGATGGAGCATTTCATTATCCGAAATGCGCAATCAGATTTTTATCAAAAATATTTTTTTTTTTTAATACTCATCTCTTATTAATAAAATTTGCATAGGTTTGTATTTCGAAATTTAGATTTACGAACAAACAAATAATTCTCAGACCTATGAAAAAATTTAACTTTCTTTTGGTTGTCATGCTGCTGCTGATGGGTGGATTGGTAACAATTTCTTCCTGCAAAAAGGATGACGATTCGCCTTCAAAAACCAAGATGATCTCCGGCAAGAACTTTTACGTAAAGTCGATGAAGATCGATCCTCCCGTTACTTCGGTAACCGGCGTCACCGTTACCGACCTCTATCCTTTTACGCCTGATTGCGTCAAAGATAATTTTATCACCTACAACGAAAACGGAACTTTTGTTGAAGACGAAGGCGCCAGCAAGTGTGAGCCTGGCGATCCGCAAACCATCAACGGTACATGGGAATTTTTGAGTGACGAAACACAGCTCATGATGACCTATGATACTTTGTACCAGCTTTACAATCTCGACCACCTCACCAATTCCATTTTGAAATTATCCTTTAGCCAAAAAGCAAATTTTGGGGAAGGCGAAAAGCTTTATCACGTCATTATTGAATCGGAAGCGCGATAGAAATTTAAGAGCAAATTCTATAAATCATTCATTTTTTTTAACCTAACAATTTAAGTTTATGAGAACAAATGTTTACCGTTCATTTCTGATGATGGCGCTGGTGGCCATAGTAGCCATGCCAATGTTGCAAAGTTGCAAGTCGTCGAAACCAGCTTCGAAACCCGACGGCGAAGAACTCATCACGATGTATTGCTCCGGTCCTGAATATTTCAGCGACAGCGAGTATTTCAGAGCCAGCAATGTAGGCGAGAGCCAGGGCCAAAGCATGGCCAAGAAAAAAGCCATGAGCAATGCCCGACTGGATTTGGCTGCTGCTATCGAAACGCGCGTGAAAGCCGTTATCGACAACTATTTTTCGAGTTACACCACCGGCGATGCCATTCAGGACGCCGAGCGCTACGAAGGTCTCTCGCGCGAGGTGATCAACCAGGAGCTTAGCGGCATCCGCACCATTTGCGAGCAGTTCACCAAAACCAAAGACGGCACCTACAAAGCTTATGTAGCCATCGAGCTGGCCGGCGAGGAAATCCTCAACGGCATGCAAAAACGTATCTCCGACGACGAAAAACTCAAAATCGACTTCCAGTACGAGAAGTTTAAAAAAGAGTTTGAGAAGGAGATGGATAATTTTAAAAATCAATAGTTTTTTAATCACTGCTGCCTTGACATGCCGGCCTGTGCGCAGACGGCTGTCGGGGCAGTTTTGTTTTTGTTAAAAATGAAAAAGCTGCTGCTAAGCGTCCTTTTGGTTTTTCTGTGGTTTTTGCTGTGGGGTCAACCGCCCGACGAGCCGCAGGTGGAGCGTGCCTACGAATCGTTTCAAAAAACCTTCCGCTCCGAGCAGCAGCCCGTCGAACCAGGCCAGCGGTTTCGCGGTAACATGGTACCGCTGCAGCCCGTGGTTTCGCTGCCAGCCTGGTTTTTTGCACCTGCCGCCGCATCACAATTTATCGGTATCTCCGATGCGCTGCCCGACAGCACCGCCGCCCGACAGCAAGCCATCCTGCGGGCATTGGCAGTGGCCGCTTTCGCCAATGGTTGCAAAGTGCAAAACATCAGCGACAACTATTACAACGACCAGGACGGACGGAAGATCCTTAGCAAATTCAACTCCTTTACCAGCCTCACCGCCAGCGGAAAATTAAACTATGAAGTTTTACAAACCTTTATGAGTGCCAATGGTGAGGCCATCGTTCTTTTGCTGGTGAATCACGACGACGCAGGCGCCACACCGATAGAGAGCCACCTGGAATTGTTTCAATCGGAAACGGGCGACCACCTCATGACCCGGCTGATGTTCGACATCGCTACCGACACCCTGCAACAGCTTCCGGCGCAAGCCTCGTGGCTGCTCAAAGAAAATAGCAAGAGGTCCGACATCAATTCATATCTCGACAACACGCCGCAGGTGCTGCCAATGGCACGTTATCGCTACGCCAGCGGGCTTCCGCTTCCTGAAGCTGTGGCCGACGCCTACATTTTCGACCTTACCAATGGCCTGTGGTGTGGCTACCTCAGCGCTTTGACAGTGAATCTGGAACAGATGCAGGTGTTTAGCTCACAGGTAAAATACCTCGACGAAGATTATAACAACCAGTTTCAGGATTTGACGCGTATCGTATATCACGAAAATATCGCTTTCAGGCTCCACGGAATCACCATCACCGACAACCACCTGAGTGTGGTATTAGAGAAAACCAACGCTTCTGCCTCTTTTTGATCAGGGTAAGTTTTTTTTATTTTTGTCTTGTCATCTAAAATAAACCTCATTATGAAAACAAAACTTTTAATACCAGTATTTCTTTGCATAATGGCAGCCTGGCTTGCGGCACCATTGCAGGCACAGACCTTTGAAGAATACAAGCGTCAGCAGCAGGAGCAGTTGCAGCAATACGAGCAGCAGCAGGCGCAGCAGCTTGCTGCGTTGGCGGCGCAATTAACCGAATACGTCAGGCAGCAGGATGCTGCTTACAGCAATTACCTAAAGCAACGCTGGGAGGAGTTTCAGGTATTCCGCGGGGAGGCTCCGCCGCAAGAGCCAAAGCCCGAAGAGGCGCCGGTGTTTACACCTGAACAACGTCAGGAGCCACCGCAGCCCATTCCAGCTAAGGCACCGGAAGATATCAAAAAGAAACCCGAAACTCCACAATTTGTCAAGCCACGCATCGTAAAACCAGAGCCTCCAAAAACGGATACACGTCAGGCGGACTTCATTTATTATGGATTGCCTGTGGTGCTCGATTATGACCCGGCTATTGCCCGAGCTGACGTGGCAACCCCCATCAACGAAAATGCTGTGGCCGATTATTTCGACCGGATGAGCCAGACCAACTACAACCAGTTGCTTTCGCAGATTTACGAATACAGCGGGATGATGAATCTGAACGACTGGGGAACCTATATGCTCATCAAAAAAATGGCGGCGCAGCTCACCGCCGATGTCAACAGTCAGCGTCTGCTCACCTGGTACCTGATGCTGCGCTCCGGCTACAAAGCAAAGGTGGCTTTCGCCGATAATCAGATATTTCTGCTCTTGCCCATCAGCAATCAGGTGTATGATGTGAATTATTTTACCATCGACAACCAAAGATATTATGTGATGGATGCCGCGGTGACCAACGTTTTCACCTACGGAAAAGATTATCCCGAGTCGCAAAAAACTGTCAGCCTCGATTTGGTGCGTGCCGTCGATCCGGGCACAGAACCCAAAGAACGCATCATCAATTTTTCGTACGACGGCCAGGCCTACAACATCCCGCTCAGCTACAACCGGCACGCCATCGACTTTTATAACGACATTCCGTTGGCCGACGTGCGGGTTTACTTTGATGCCATGGCGTCGCCCGAAGCCAAAACGTCGATGACAGCGGCCTTTGCTCCGCTTATTCAAGGATTGGATGAGCTGCAGGCCGTGAGCTTATTATTGCATTTTGTGCAAACGGGCTTTGTTTACCAAACCGACGACGAGCAGTTTGGGCGCGAGAAGTTTTTCTTTGCCGAAGAGGTGCTTTATTATCCTTACTGCGACTGCGAAGATCGCTCGGTGCTTTTTGCTTATCTGGTAAAAAGCCTGACGGGACTGGAAGTTGTCGGGTTGAATTATCCGGGACACATGGCTGTGGCCGTAAATTTTTCGCAGCCTGTCGGGGGCAATTATGTGATGGTTGATGATAAAAAATTCGTAGTTGCCGATCCCACCTATATCAATGCTCCGGTAGGCCTGGCCATGCCCGAGTTTGCCGGTGTATCACCCGTGGTGGTACCCATTCACAACAGTTTCTTTACCGATCAACAGCACGACGCACTGTGGCAGGAGGTAATTGCTGCAGGCGGCAGCCGCGGCGACAACAGGAGCGATATGATCGTCAGCAGCGATGGCTCACAACTGGTGACGGGATATTTTACACAGTCGTTTCGGCTGGGTGTGGTGCGGGTTGAAGGCGGCGAGCAGCCCGCTATGTTTGCCATGAAAACTGACAAAGATAACCAGCCGCTGTGGTTTAGCAACAGCCAGGGGACAGGCATGGCGATAGCTTACGGACTGATCAGCGACGATAAAAACAACGTGTATGTGGCGGGCACCTACAGCGGCGAGATGGAGATAGATGGACGAAAGATCAGCAGCAACTCCGATGTAGCAGACGTTTTTGTAGCTGCCTATTCGCCAACAGGCAAATTGAAGTGGCTGCAAAAAGCCAACATCGACACGGCCAACGCGCAAGGCATGGCAACAAATCAGAGGCTCGCTTATTTGATTCGTTTTAATAAAGATGGAAAAGCCCTTGGCAACGAAGTTTTTCCGGGCACCAGCGATTTCGACAACTTCGGGATCTTTGTAACCAAGGCAGGAGAAGTGGCCGTTACAGGAGCTTTTGGCGAAACCACAGGTATGAATATTTCAACCGTCTCTTACGCCTCCACCACCGACTTTGATGCTGTGCAGGCGCTCAAAAGCGAAAACGACCGACTGATCGACGAGCGCTATGAAAAATCTATCGCAGGATTATTTGCCGTAGTATCTGTGGCGCAAAGTAATGGGGTTGTAATTCCCGGAAGTATGGCACAGGAGGCTATCGACAAATATAATCCGGGGTTCAAAAGTAAAAATCCGCAGATTCACAAGATGATCCCCAGGATTCATTTTATCAAAAACCAGCAGGGCATCATCACGCTGAAAACTGATAATGGGAAAGATATTAATATAGATATGATGCGCGTGAGCAATGATGCCCGCCTCAAAGTGGTGATGCTTGATTCGGGCGATGCACGCATAGAGGTGCTGTCAGGGATAAAGGTCGGGAAAGCCATCTGGTGGTACAAGTTAAACAGCATCACACTTTACAAAGCCAGCGGCGATCTGCTGTTCGATTACGACAGCGACCATGCCCAGGCACGCAAAAACCTGAAAAAAGATATTTTGTATTAGTGGAAAAAAATATAACAATTTAGGTCTCCTTCGGCAGCTTTGGCTTGGCCACATCCGCAGCGATCGTGTTAATATTTCTTACATGGAGAACGCTAAAATATTGGATTGATGCGTAAATAGAAAAAGGAAAAAACGAATGGGTATCGGGGGGTGGGGGATGTTTTCTTTACGATAAAAGCTTCTCAATCCTTTGGCTTAAATTTTCTCGCATCGTGCGCAGATTCTGATATAAATCGTTCTTTAGGCAAAGCCTGATCTGCTGCCGCAGTTTGTCATAGAAGTCGTTGATAAACAAAGCAGCTTTGCCAATCAGTGGCAAGGTGATTAAATATGCTGCCGCCCAACCCCAGCTTCCGGAAATCCAACCAACGGCTACCGTTTGCAGCAGCGTCATCAGCGGGACGGTGAGTACCCAAACGCCATATTCGGTGGTAGCCCAAAACGCACGATCCCTGATTTTGCGGCGCACCACGATGGAAGGCACCACAAATCCAATAAAGAAATTTATGTATCCGTAAAGAAACAGCGGCACAGCAAAGATGGCCAGAAGAAGATTTCCACCTAAAGCCACAGGAGAACTTTTTCGCGCCACAGCGGCATCTGACAGGTGATGTTGCGCGAGCAGTTGCCTGTACTTTTCGGTTGCAGAAAAAAGCCCGGTGGCCTGCTCTGGCTGTTCTTCTTCGTAGCGCTGAAGCTGGTCAGAAAGCTGTTGTCGTTGCTTTATTTCATCGGCAGCATATCGGGTCGGGGAATTATGAAAATCAATTTCGGTGAGAGCGAAAACGCTGTCGTAATGCAGGCGGCTGGTGATATTTAGCGAAAGCGAAAATATGCGCCGCTTTAGCTCGTCGCGCAGGGCTGGCATCGCGGTGTTTTCATTTTTAGCGTAAGCGGCTGCATAATCTTTTATATAAATAGGCTTTCCAAACTGAACCAGCAGCCGGCGGTGGAAGTGGTAATAATGGCTGTAGAAAATCCCCACCGGAACGATGGCAATATCCAAAGCAAAATCTTCGTGTTCGGCGGCCATGAAGGCTATGCGCGGGATGGCTTTTTTGTGCGGTGCCGACTGGCGCCTGAAAGTATGCATGCCTTCGGGAAATATCGCCAGCGCCCGCTTATTTTTCAGCACGCGCAGCGCCAGGTCAAAAACTTCGTCGTTTTTGGAGAGGTTGTTTTTTCCGTCGCGGATGCGATAGACGGGGCTGATTTTGAGGAAATGCAGTATTTTATTGATAACAGGGTTGCCGAAAATGTCGGCACGTGCCAGCCACACGGGCTGGGGCGGTACCGTAAGCAACACAGCCATGGCATCCATCAAAGCATTTTGGTGGTTGGGAGCCAGAATGAGCGCGACATCTTTCGGGATGTTTTCCAGCCCTGACACTGTTATCCTTCGGTGGATCAGGCGGTGCAGCAAGCGTGCATGAATGCGCAACAGGTCGTAGCCCAAAGAGTAGTTTTCATGTTTCATTTCACAAGCTCTATTTTGCGTCGTGACCAAAAGGTAGCCAGCGCCAATCCGCTCACGATGTGCCACACGCCCCACCAGGCGGCAATAATGGTCATCCCGCCAAGCTCCATCTCTGGCGGAAATATTTTCGGATTAAACATCAAAGCCAGCGCAAGTCCCGAGTTTTGTATGCCCGTTTCGATGGTGATGGAGCGGCGGTCAGTTTGCGGCAATCGGGTGATGGTGCCTGCCAAAAAACCGGCTCCCAACGCAAGCACATTGTGCGCCAGCACGATGAGAAACACCAACGGCACATATTTTTTAAATTGACTAAAGTTGGCTGAAAGCAAAATGACAACCAGGACAACAAAAAATAGAATAGAGATCATCTTGATGGGCTTGACGATTTTGGCGGTGAAGCGCGGGAACCTGGAAGCAATGGTGATTCCGGCAATCACCGGAAGACCCAGCAACAGGAACACCGTTTGAAAAACCTGCTGCACGTCGATGTTGAGTGGACGCAGCAGGTCGCCGGCACCTTTGTTATAATGTCCAATGTACCAGTCGCCCCAGAGGGCGAAGTTGAAGGGGGTCATAAAAACAGCCACCATGGTGGCAATGGCCGTAAGGCTGATGGAAAGCGCTGCATTGCCTTTGGCGTTGGCGCTGATAAAGTTGGAGATGTTGCCGCCCGGGCAGGCAGCCACCAGAATCATCCCCAGCGCTACGGTAGCAGTAAGATTCAGGGAGATCACCAGCAGAAAAGTAAGTGCCGGCAGCAACACGAATTGTGCTACTACCCCGGTAATCACTGATTTGGGATGCGCCAACACATCCCTGAAATGCGAGAAGTTGATGCTCAGCGCCACGCCAAACATGATAAATGCCAGCGCGATGTTGAGGGTGTGAATGCCGGAGGCAGAAAAGTTGAGCCTTACATGGTCCAGTACATCGAGTGAGTTGTGCATGTTAGTTTTGCAAAAGAGGCAAAAATAGTATTTCTATTTTGGAAGCTAAAAACATAGAGGCGCCCGATTTGCATTTCAAAAATCACCCTTCCATATTTATCATAGCTCCCAATGCGCGCAGGTCATCAAAAAACTTAGGCCACGACTTGCTGACGCATTCGGCGCCGGCAATGGTAACGGGTGCGTTGGCTGCAAGTGCTGCCACAGTGGTGGCCATTGCGATGCGATGATCGTGGTGGGCATCGATAGCAGCTCCGGTAAGCCTGGCGCCATAGATGTGCATGTTGTCGCCATCCAAAATAATAGGAATCCCCATCCTGGAAAGTTCCTGTTGCAGCGACAATCCGCGGTTGCTTTCCTTCTTTTGCAGCCGGTACAGGCCACTCAGCGTGCTGGTTCCCCGCGCTGCTGCTGCCAACACTGCCAATGGCGGAAACAGGTCGGGGCAATGGGTACAGTCGAAACGAAAAGGCTGAGGCTTTTGCTGCCGGATGGTGATGCCGTTGCCGGAAATGCCAGTGGGAATTCCCGCTGCTGCCAAAGCTTCGATGATCTGTCGATCGGCTTGTTTGCTGTGGATGTCGAGGCCGGTAATGGTGAGATCGCCGGCCAGAGCAGCAGCCACCATCATAAAAGCAGCGCCACTCCAGTCGCCTTCGATAGCAATTTCCGTTGGAATGTAGTTTTGGTTGCCACCGATACTATAAGTATCGGACGATTTCTGGTTTATCTCTATTCCAAATTTATGAATGGTTTCCAGTGTCATCAGCACATAGGGAGCGCTTTTAAGATGCTTCACGGTAAGTTTGCTCTCACCGCCAAGCAGCGGCAGCGTCATCAGCAGGCCACTTACAAATTGTGAGCTTTCGCTGCCGTCAGCCACTACTTCACCGGCTTTCATTTTTCCGGAAAGGAGATAAGGCAATTTTCCCTTATCGGAATGGCAACGGACGCCCATCTGTTGAAGGACTTCGCAAAGGTTGCCCAGCGGACGTTTCAGCAAAGTTCCCTTTCCGGTAATGGTGAGAGGGTTGTCGAAAAGTGCGGGTGCCAGCGCTATCATCAGGCGGGCGGCCAGCCCCGATTCGCCACAGTCGAAAGTAAATGAAGTTGGCCGAAGCGTGCCTGTGATTTCAAGCTGGTCGTTTTGATGTTTCACTGTGCTGCCCAGTTGGCGGGCTATCTCCAGCATCGCGAGCGCATCATCGCAGTGGGAGGGATGATGGATCACAGATCGGCCATCAGCAAGCATGGCGGCAGCAATGGCACGGATGGTCTGGCTCTTGGAAGCGGGAGCAGCCAGAGTTCCTTCGATGGCCGATGGACTGACGGTAGCTGTCATGAGGAGAGCATAAAATTTTGAAGTTCGGTGACTGCAATCTTTTTTATCACAGCCTTACCAATACTTTCCAACAGTACAAAATGTATCTCCCCGTCTTCGCGCTTTTTGTCGGCGGTGAGTGCCCCGACGATTAATTGGGGATCGGCAGAAGTGCTTATTGGCAAATCAAGATTCCGGAGCAGACGGATGACGCGCTCATATTGATTTAGCGAAAGCGAAGTATGTTTCATCGACAGCCGGAGGGCGGCGGCCATACCGATGCTCACGGCGTGGCCATGGCTGATGCCGGCAACCTTCTCGATGGCGTGCCCATAGGTGTGCCCAAAGTTGAGGATGCGCCGCAGGTTTTGTTCTTTCTCGTCGCGTAGCACCACCGCGCTTTTTATTTGGTACGAGCGCAGCGTGATGTGGCGGATGGCATCTTCATCAAGATTTAAAATTTCCCGGAAATTATTTTCGATAAAATCGAAATAGGCAGCATCGGCTATCAGGGCATGTTTCACAATTTCGGCCAGGCCGTTGGCAAGCTCATGGCGGGGTAAAGTTTGCAAAGTGGCCGGATCGCTTAAGATAAATTTTGGCTGATAAAAGGTGCCGACCATATTTTTAAAACCCTGAAAGTTGACGCCGTTTTTGCCGCCAATGGCAGCATCGGCTTGTGCCAGCAGGGTAGTGGGGACGAATGCGCAGGCGATGCCACGCAAATAGGTAGCAGCCGCAAAGCCGGTGATGTCGCAAACAATGCCACCCCCCACGCCCACAAGCATCCCCGATCGGTCGATGTTCAGCTCGATCAGTTGCCGATAGATGTCGTGCATGGTCAGGAGCGTTTTGTGCTGTTCGCCGTCGCCGGTGAGAATTACCGGAAGTCCCTGCCAGTGGTGGCCATAATGCTGCTGAATTACTGCCTGGGTAATCACCACCGAATGTACGGGAAGGTATTGCCGCAGGTTAGCAATTGGCTCGTTCGACAAGTAGTTGGTGGCAGCAAACGGATGGGAACTGGCGCTACTCATGTTTGTTTTTAAATGGCTGATGATTGATTCAAACGATTACTTATTATGGTTTGCCAATAAATTTTTAAGACCAAAAATAAAATCCAAACATAAATAATATTTCGGTGCGCTGCACCTCAAGAAAAACTGATACATATTGAGGCCTGAGAACTGAAAACTGAGAGCTGCCGACTGGATTTCTGCATCAGGAGAGCACTTCGTATTTGAGGTTTTTGCTGTCGAAGGCCTCGCGGATGGTCTGCAACTGGTCGATGCTCTGCAGGTTAAAAGTGAGCGTAATGAGTACGAAACCAACCGGTACCGTAGTAATGGAGCGCTCGTGCTGGATGTCGTGGATGTTGGCGCGGATGCTGTCGAGGATGGTGATGAGTTGTTTTAACTCACCGGCAAGGTCGGGGGTGAGCACTTTGAGGCGCACGCGCATACCTTCTTCCATCATACCTTTTTCGATTATCTGCTCCAGGGTGCCCATGTTGATGTTTCCGCCGCTGATAACCGGAACTACTTTGCGGCCTTTCACGTCGATTTTGTGTGTGAGGATGGCTGCCATAGATGCTACTCCCGAGGGTTCGGCCAGTATCTTGGCGCGTTGCAGCATCAGATACAGGGCGTGGGATATTTCAGCATCGCTCACCACCACCAGCTCATCCACGTATTTCTGCACGCACTCCAGGGTGAGGTCGCCGGGAGTTTTCACAGCTATGCCGTCGGCGATGGTGTGCAGCGAGCTGAGGCTGCTCACGCGTCCTTGCTCCATCGAAAGCTTCATCGACTGGGCGCCTTCGGGTTCTACACCGATGATACGGATTTTTGGGTTGAATTTCTTAAGTGCTATGGCTATCCCTGCTATAAGCCCGCCGCCACCGATGGGCACCACCACATCTTGCACGTCGTCGAGCTGTTTAAAAATTTCCAGTCCAATCGTTCCTTGTCCGGCGATGATATCGGGGTGGTTGAAAGGATGAATGAAATAGGCGCCGCTCTCTTCTTTGAAGGTCATGGCTGCTGCAAAGGCGTCGTCGAAGGTGTCGCCGGTGAGCACTACTTCGGCGCCATAGCTGCGCGTGGCCATCACTTTGAGTGGCGGAGCAAATACCGGCATAAAAACGGTGGATTTTACACCCAGCCTGGTGGCGCTGTAAGCTACGCCCTGTGCGTGATTGCCCGCCGAAGCGCACACCACTCCGTTGCTCAACTCCTCGGCACTAAGCGCACTGATCATGTTGTAGGCACCGCGCACCTTGAAGCTGCCGGTCGACTGCAGATTCTCCATCTTCATAAATACTTGGGCGCCAGACATCATCGAAAACGACTTGCTTGACTCAAGAGGAGTAACTTTTACAATGTTGCGCAGCGTGGACTGTGCTTTAATAATGTCGGAAAAATCAGGTATTTGACTCATGAGATATTTTTTGTATGTAAGTGCAAATTTACTAAATAACGTCGGCTAAGGTGGCGGGGTAAGATTATGACAGAGCAGCAGCAGGGTGCTCCGAAATCACTATTAAAACAAAACAGGTTTTCGCTTGCGCGGATGGAAAATCAAGCGCTGACGTTTTGAAGCCTTTGCCTGGCTGGAGGGAGGTTATTATTGCTCCTGATGCAGCGCGGGCAATTGCCAGAAAACGCATACTGTGGCTGTTGGTGACAGTATTTTGTAAAAGGATTCAGCCAGTTCAATCGACAGCTATCATGCACGTATTTAATAAATAAAAGCGGGTATTTTTTTGGTTTTGATAATATAAACCCTACAACGAATTGATCTCGCCGGTAAGTTTGGCAAGGGTATCTTTTGCGTTGCCGAAGAGCATCCGGGTGTTGTCTTTATAAAACAATGGATTTTCTATTCCGGCGTAGCCTTTGCCCATGCCACGTTTCATCACGATGACGTTTTTGGCCTGGGCGGCATTTATCACCGGCATGCCATAGATGGGGCTGCCGGGCGTTTCGTTAGCTGCCGGGTTTACCACGTCATTAGCACCTACTACTATCACTACATCGGTGGTTGCCATATCTTTGTTGATCTCGTCCATCTCCACCAGCTTTTCGTACGAAACATCGGCTTCGGCCAGCAGCACGTTCATGTGACCGGGCATGCGTCCTGCCACCGGATGAATACCATAACGCACCTGCACACCTTTTTCCTGGAGCACTTTTTCGAGTTCATGGATGGTGTGTTGTGCCTGCGCTACGGCAAGGCCATATCCCGGCACCACCACCACCGATTTGGAGTAAGCCAGCAACACAGCCGCATCGCTCATGGTCATCTCTTTGATGCTGCCGCTTTCGTCGCCTGCTGCACCGCCAGCCTTGGCGCCAAAGCCGCCAATGATTACGTTGAGCAGCGAGCGGTTCATCGCTTTTGTCATCAGCACGGTGAGGATGCTTCCGGCGGCGCCAACAAAAATACCACCCAGAATCATCGCCAGGTTATTATAAATAAAACCGGCCATGGCTGCTGCGATACCTGTGAGCGAATTGAGCAGCGAGATAACCACCGGCATATCGGCGCCACCGATGGGCAGCACAAACATGATCCCGTAAATTACTGAAGCAGCGAAGAGCAGATAAACCAGCCAGGCGTATTCCTGCGGGGCTGGCTGCACCAACACGTAAACGGTGGCTCCCACCAGCGCGGCAAGCACCAGCATATTCACCCATTTCATCAGTTGTGCATTAATATTGCCGATCTTTCCGGCCAGCTTGCCATAAGCAATAAGGCTGCCGCTGAACGCTATCGATCCGATGATGAGGCCGAGCAAAGTTACCAGCAGCGATTCGTTTTCTGGATTGCCAAATTCGAGCAGGCCTACCAATGCGGAGGCTGCACCGCCGGTAGCATTAAAAAACGAAACCAGCTCCGGCATAGCAGTCATTTTTACACGCCTGGAGATGACCATCCCCACCACACTGCCCAGAAGTATTGTAATAATAATGACGAGCGCGCTCATCCAGCCAATGGTTTCTCCCTGAGGATTGCGATAGAGAAACAGCGTGGTGATCATGGCCAGCACCATAGCGCCGGCAGCATAAAAATTGCCTTTGCGCGCTGTGCGCGGATGGCTGAGCAGCTTGAGGCCTACCACAAAAAAGATGGCCGAAAGCAGGTAACTAAATTCGAGGACGGCATCGCCTAAAATAAAACTGACGCCGTTGAGAGTTTGTAATGTCTGATCCATGTTCGGTACTTATAATATGCGTTTGATCAATGCAATCAATGTGACTTATTAAAATTGTGATGCGAGAATAGGTGGATTTATTTCTTTTTCTTAAACATTTCCAGCATGCGGTCGGTAACTGCAAAGCCGCCCACCACATTCAGGGTGCCGAAGAATACAGCCAGAATACCCAGCACCAGCTCCAGCGAAAGCTTTGTAATATCGGTATGACCTACCAGGATAATGCCTCCGATGACGATGACACCGCTGATGGCGTTGGCGCCCGACATGAGCGGTGTGTGAAGCACCGATGGAACGTTGCTGATAACCTCGATGCCCAAAAATACCGAAAGTGCGATGATAAAGATGATGTCGCGATAGGTGTAAAAAAAGATAAATATCTCGTTCATAAAAATAGGATTTTAAGATTTTGATTCTTGTGGTTCGATAATAGATTTTACGCGTGCGTTGATGATCTTGCGGTCGTGCGTAATGCAGGCGCCCTGCACCACCTCATCGTCGAAGTTGAGGTTTAGATTTCCTTTTTCGTCGATGATCAGTGCCAGGAAATTCACCAGGTTTTTGCCGTACATGCGGCTGGCGTCGATGGGCATGGAGGAGGGATAGTTAGAATTCCCGAAGATTTTCACGCCATGTTCCACCACAGTTTTATCATTTTGTGTCAGCTCACAGTTGCCACCCGAAGAAGCCGCCAGGTCGATAATTATTGAGCCGGGCTTCATTTGTTCTACAGTCTCTTTTTTGATAAGAACGGGCGCTTTACGACCGGGAATTTGTGCCGTGCAGATGATCACATCCGATTTCACAGCATGGTCCTGTATCATTTGGCTTTGCCGCGCTTTAAATTCTTCGGTTTGTTCCACGGCATAACCGCCGGCAGCGGCATCGTCCACAGCGCCTTCCACCTCTATAAATTTAGCACCCAGGCTTTTTACTTCCTCTTTTACGGCGGCGCGTACATCAAAAACTTCCACCACCGCGCCGAGTTTGCGTGCTGTGGCAATGGCCTGCAATCCGGCCACACCGGCGCCCAATATCAATAGTTTGGCAGGTCGGATGGTTCCGGCTGCCGACATAAACATCGGGAAAAACACCGGAAGATTCAGCGCTGCTTCAAGCACTGCGCGATAGCCAGCCACTGTGGCCATCGACGAAAGCACATCCATGGCCTGGGCGCGCGAAATGCGCGGGATGGCGTCGAGGCTAAAGCTGGTAAGGCCTGCTGCGCGAAATGATTTTACCATGTCGGTGTTGGTAAGCGGCTGCAACGTGCTTACCATAACATGTTGCGGCTTTAGCTTTTTAATATCATCGGCACCCGGCGGGTTTACAGCCAACAGCAACACAGCTTGTTGCAGCAGTTGATCCCGCGACACAACTTTTGCTCCCGCAGCCTGGTAATCTTCGTCGCTGGCAAAGGCATGCAAGCCTGCACCTTTTTCGACAAAGACCTGATTGGAGTTTTCAGTCAGCGTTTTTACAGCCTCAGGAAGCAATGCTACACGCTGTTCGGGTGAAATTTCAGAGAGAACGCCTATGTTCATAGTTTCTTAAATTTTTGGGCAAAAGTAGATAACATTATTTTTAACTAACCGTATCAATTCAGGAAAAGACGGAAATTAACCTTTTTTGCGATTTTATTATTTTTTTCAAACTTCAAATCTTATTTCCGCTATTGCACCGATACCAGGTCGATGTCGAAAATCAGCACACTGTGAGGCGGAACATTGTTGGTGCCATTGGGGTAGCCCAGCGCCGAGGGGATAAAAAACGTTCCCGAGCCACCTTCCTGCAAAAGCGGAATGCCAATTTTCCAGCCTTCGATAAGATTCGACAGTGGGAAAACGCGCGACGCATTGGCGGTTTTGTCGAAAATGTTGCCATTGGTAAGATAGCCTTTGTAAAACACCTCTACCAGCGAGTTAGGTTCCGGATGTTTGCCGGCGCCATGGACGGTTATTTTGTAATAGATGCCTGAGGCATGGCGCTCGGCAGTAATGTTGTTTTGCTCCAAATAATCCTGGATGATCTCTTCATCGAGCTGCGCCTGCTTTTCGTCGGTGTCATCATTTTTGGAACAGCCAAGAAGCAGGGAGGTTGCTGCCAGGAGCATCAACAGTGGCAGCCAGCGTTTTATCGTCATCATATTTTTCTTTTTTATTAAAATACTTATCAATTTTTTTAATCGGCAAAAGTAGGCCAAAAGCTGGTTGGTGTAAGCAAAAAAAGCTGCTTTCGAAAAAGCAGGAGCAACTTTTTGCAGCTTATGCGGAAATCCGGGCGGATGTCCATTTTGTTTTTTGGATTAAACATCCACCACCAAAGCGTGTTTTTATTTTTTTCATATTAAAATTAAAATTTAATAAAATGGCATCTAAATCTGCTTTTATCAATAAACTGAAACAGCGATGGGGGATTACCTCCACGTTTCAGATCGTGCTTATTCTTATTGTTTTTGCCTGCACCGGCATGTCGGTGCTGTATGCCGAAGGGTGGGTTTACAGTCTGTTTGGCATACCTGCCGGCCTCGACTGGCACATGAGGGTACTGCTTTTCATCCTCCTCACCCTGCCGCTTTACAATGTGCTGCTTCTTTTTTATGGTCTCCTCTTTGGGCAGTTTGGCTTTTTTTGGAACTACGAAAAGCAGATGCTGCGCAGGCTGCTTAGACTGGTAATGCGTCGGCGGGAAGTGTGAGGAGAGATTTTGTGGTTGAAATTGTGAGTGTGTGCCCGTGTGCCGGCCTCCGCTGTGGGTAGTTTTTGTTTTGTCGTAATTTGAGATTTGCCATAACCTCTATCTTTGCGCCAAATTAATAAGATAAGCGTGCAGGATCATATACAAAAAATTGCCACAATGTTCCGTAGCTGGTCGGGCGAAGAAGCCACGGCCATCGTGCCATTGCCCGCCTCAGGTTCATATCGGCAATACTACCGGCTTAGCAGCAAGAAAGCCCAGGCGGTTGGTGCTTTTTACGACAGCCCCGAAGAGAATAAGGCTTTCATCAACCTTTCGCGGCAGTTTCTCAAAGCCGGCCTCAACGTCCCGGAAATTTATGCTGTTGCCGACGACCATCTCTGTTATCTGCTGCAGGATCTGGGCGATACTACCCTGTTCGACATTGTGAGCGCACACAAGCAGAATAGAGGTTTCGATGAGGAGTTGATACAAATCTACCGGCAGATCATCGACGAGCTTATCAGGTTTCAAATCATCGCCGGGCGCGACCTCGATTATTCGGCCTGTTATCCGTCAGCCGATTTCGACACGCAGGCCTACATGTGGGATTTGAATTATTTCAAATATAATTTCCTGAAGCTGGCGCAGATTCCTTACAACGAATATCACCTCGAGGAGGATTTCCGCAAGCTGGTGCAACTGCTGCTTTCGGTAGAAAGCTCCTATTTTGTCTATCGCGATTTCCAAACGCGCAACATCATGTTGCATCAGGGGCAGCTCTATTTTATCGATTACCAGGGTGGCCGGCGCGGCCCTGTGCATTACGACCTGGTGTCGTTGCTTTTTCAGGCACGGGTGGGCATGCCCGCTGCGGTGCGTGAGCAGCTCATCGATTATTACATTGCCGAAGCACATAAAGTGGCGCCGCGCAGTGTGAAAGATTTCAGGCAGCATTTTTACAAATTTGTACTTATCAGAATATTGCAAACACTTGGGGCTTACGGTTTCAGAGGCTTGTACGAGCGGAAGCAGCATTTTATCGACAGCATTCCACTGGCCATCAACAATGTGAAATGGCTGATGGATAACCAAAAAATCCCCGATCACCTCAGCGAACTTATCAACTGCCTGCGGGAGATAATCAGCCGCGAAGACCTCCACGCTGCTGAGGCGCCTTGCTTAACGGTTTCTATCAACAGCTTTTCCTACAAGCGCGGAGTGCCGCCCGATAATTCCGGCAATGGTGGTGGTTTTGTGTTCGATTGCCGTCCGCTACCCAATCCGGGGCGTGAGGAAAAATACCGCAACCTTACCGGGAAAGATAAAGAAGTGTGCGACTATCTGGAGAAAAGTCCGGAGGTAGAAAGGTTTATTAGCCTTGCGACGGATATGGTCGGGCTTGCTATCGAAAATTACACCGCGCGGCGGTTTAGCCACCTGCAGGTCAGCTTCGGCTGCACCGGCGGACAGCATCGGTCGGTCTATTGCGCCGGACAACTTGCCAGGCGGTTGCAGGACGATGATCGGATTCGTATCGTGTTGCGTCATCTTGAACAAGAATAAACCGGCTTGCGTTTTATCATTTTAACACCCAAAAATTATGACGAAGACACGTTGCAAAAAAGATAAATTCCATCAGATCGACACCGACCGTTTCAAGTGCAATCGTTGCGCACAAACGGCCAACGACAAGGACAAACTCTGCAAGCCCAATAAGCAATAGGTTGTAATTCTTTTTCTAAAAATAACTCTACTATGAAGGCGATGATATTTGCTGCCGGCCTGGGAACGCGACTTGGTTCTTACACGCAACATACGCCCAAAGCACTTGTGGAGGTGGCTGGGAAGCCCATGCTGGCGCATGTTGTCGAACGCCTCAAGCAGGCCGGTGTTACCAGCATCATCATCAACCTGCATCATTTTGCCGATAAAATTAAAGCCTGGGTAGCCGCTGAAAATAATTTTGGTATAGAAATAAAATTTTCCGACGAAACCGCTCAATTGCTCGATACCGGCGGTGGATTGCTGAAGGCACGATGGTTTTTCGACGACGGGCAGCCTTTCGTTGTTCACAATGTGGATGTGCTTTCCAATATCAATATCCTGGCGATGCTGCAACAGCACAACGTCAGCCATGCACTTGCCACACTTTTTGTTCAAAAACGCAGAAGCACACGCTACCTGCTTTTTGATGAGGCGATGCTGCTGCGCGGACGCCACGACACCCGGAACAACCAAACTACATTCTCAACGGCTCGACAGAACAATTTGCATCAGTTAGCTTTTAATGGAATCCATATTCTCAACCCTGCTATTTTTGATCATTTCGCGCAAAGCGGCGCTTTTTCTATCATCGAAACTTATCTTTCGCTGGCACGAAATCATACCATCAAAGGCTTCCGTGACGACGAAGCAATTTATCTCGACATCGGAAAACCCGACGCCCTTCAGGAAGCGCAACAGCTCATCAGAAAGATCAATTGAGGCTTCTGATCCAGGCAGATTATAAAAAAACGGGATGGTGGATTTTGGGATCATGCGGGCGACCGAAAGTCAGACCAATTACTTGACGTTTCGAGGGGCCCTTCGGACGCTCGAAAGTAATGGACAACAATATCCTTCGAGGTTCTCCGGACGGCGGAAGGTCAGTACTTCCGGGAGACAGATCACGCTATGAGGTAATGTTGAGAGAAATCCTGTCCATGCAGGGACTGGTAGAATAGTTTTCCCTCCGCCAGGAACCAGCTTGTCTTCGCTACGATCAGGAATGTAAATAAATCCGGCAGCTGTTGAATGAAAGAATGAACGAATCCGCTACTCTTTTATCACCTTCCACGACCGATGGCTGCCGGCCAGGGAAATGGAAAGGATGTAACTGCCCGCCGGCTGCGCTGATAAATCCACGGTGGTTTTTGCATGGCGGATTTCCTGCTGCAGGATCATTTCCCCGGAAAGGGAAAACAGCTCCAGTGTAGCCGAGCCATCATTTTCCCAGCTTGCCATTGCTATGGTAAGGATTCCCTTTGTAGGATTGGGAAAAATACTGATCTCCCGGCTGCCAAAGGTGCCCTTAAATTCCACTGAATCCGCAACCTGCTGCGAAGAACTTTCTTTAAGCTGCTGCGTAGTGTCTGCCGCAGTTGATTTCAGGTAAATCACTTCCCGTGCAGTGCGGTTGCCGGCAGCATCGTAGTCGAACTCTACGTGCGAGAGGGATTGGGAGAAGAGGGGTGCTGATATTAGAAGGCTGATAAATAATAGATTGAGTGTTCTCATGATAAGATTTTAAAAATGTTGCTGAATCTTATAATCTTAATCGTGATTTGTGGCGATATCTTTAGCATCAATGTAAATATTTTTCATTTAAATAAGCGATTGATCTTTTGATGCCTATCAAACGTTTAATGACCATTTTCTCATTTTTGTCTCTCACATTCAGATACGCAAAGTCGCATAGATAAAAACTTGAATTGATTTTCTTTCCATGATATTCGACAATAAAATCAGTCTGATTAAGCAACTCCTGAAGGCAACTGCTACAATCCATGGTTTTAATGAAAATGTCTGAATTAAAACTCTTCAAAAAACGCTTGTAGTCTCTACTTTTGATAATAACAGTTCCATTATTCGTTTCTTTAATGTCCAATAGATTGGTAGTATTTAATGTGCTTGAGGATACTTGAATGCTGTCCTTAAATAAATTTAACTTAATAACTTCAAAAGATGACTTATAGGGCAAGCTGGTAGTGGGGTGAAATCTCTATTGTCTTCACTGGAAGAAATATGACTTAGCAGGAACGTATAGAGAAAATCTTGTTTTAGTAATTCAAATGAAATGGAGTCTAAACTATTTGCCTGAGCATTGACTATATCAGCATTAAAATGTTTCGGTGGATAATTTCTGCACCAGAGTGATTTAAACTGAGTAGTGATTGTATCAATGGCTAATGTATCATAAAGGTAGCTCTGTGGAGTTTCAACCCGTGTTCCATTTACAACCCAAGAGCAAGAAAAGTTGGTGAGATATTGCATTGTTCCCCACTGATTGTACCCATATTCTATTTCGCCAAAAGTCCAATACCCATATGGATTCAGCAAAACCGTAAGTGGATAAATGTTTCCTTGTGTAGCAAAAGCAACATTTTTAATAATGTTTGTGTTAGAGTGATCCTCTTGGACGTCGGATGTTTGCCCAGATACTGTTTTAAAAATTACAGCAAAAAACAGAAGTATTATTACACTATTTTTCATTTTCAATTTAATAAAGATAAATACCAAAACAAAGTGCTGTAGGATCTTTTATTTGCAAAAAACAATACTAAATCTCCATGAACATTTATTACTCTCGCTGACCTTTCGACTATTGCACCATACGCACCACCATATGGAGTGCCAAAAGGAAAAGTGATAATTTGGGAGTTATTTTTTACCTGTATCATCTTATGAAATAATTTATCATTTCCATAGACATATGAGGCACCTCCACCAGTCATTCGATAACCTTTAGGAGCTTTTATCTCTATAGCATATTCTTCATTAGTAACAGGAAGATTTATGGTTCCTTTTTTTTGTAGAATGTCGCTACTACTGGCTTGATCCTGAGTGATAACATCCTTTCCGTCAGTTATCATATTAATCTTTGGTCTAGGCCCTTCTGTAAGCCAATCTTCACCGTTCTTCATAGCGTCCACCGAACCCATAAGTCCTCCATAGCTAAAACCCGCTGCTCCTTGTAGTAATGCTTGTTCAAAACCGGCATATCGTATTGCATCTATAAAATTTTGTCCCGACATCATTTTATTACCAGAACCTACTATTAGCCCATTGGTAAGTCCCGCCGCAGTTCCGGAGATGGCTCCTGCAACAAACCCAGTACTTGAGATTGTTGCTGTTCCAAGAAAACCTGCAGCAAAACCTCCACTATGTATAGCGCTACCAGCATAGGCAGCTCCAATACCGGCACCAACACCAGCACTTAGACCACCCGCTAAAGCTCCAATACCAAAATAGCCTAAACCCTTTGCAGAAAATTCGGCTCCGTGGCCTAACCAGTTTGTGGTTCCCCCTATTATTGCACCAAAAAGTAAATGAAGCCATTCGCCATCCGGATCGGTATAAACCAGCGGGTTATTCAGCGCATACGAATACCGGTTAAAGTTTTGCGAGTAGTCCGGCATTTGTACATAGGGGTCAGGGCTTAGGAATCTACATAATCCGGCATCATACATTCGCCCATTCATATTAATGAGTCCAAACCACTTTAAATGTTCGTGGCCTGTAAATCCCCGGTTAAGTGGAAAATACTCCGGGATGTCGTCGTACGTCCAGGTTTGCGGGTTCCGCTTCCGGCCCCAGGCATCAAAGTTCTGGCGGTAAACTTTACCTGTTTCTTTATTGATAGCTCCGGTGATGCTGCCCAAATGATCTTTCATTATGTAATACAGGGAATCCGTGCCGCCATCGTTTTTTACATACACAGCAGCCAGCCCATCGCCGCCCTGGATGTAGTGCAGGTGGCGGGTGGCGGCGGGCGTTGCTTCTTTTTCGAAATCGCCAAAAGCGTAGTATTTGGTAAGCAGCACATCGTCGGCCATGCCGGTATGCAAGCTGGCGCGGCGGCGCAGGCGGTCGGGGCCATAGGTAATAAAATAGTCGTAGCCCCGCTGCCCGATATGTGAAACCTTGTTGAAAGGTGTGTAGCTTACGCTTTGACTGTGCTTGGGCAGCAGCGTGCCGGTGGCATCGGTGATGCCGGTAACAGCGTGTGGGGCGGCATCCTGCTCGGTGTAGACGTAATCGCTAATGTCTGCTCTATTATTGATGTTCCCGTTGTACTCCGGCAAGTAGCAAGAATTCCCCAGCCTACAACCACCATATTGCCAGCCGGGAGTTGTAGTTTGTAATTGCTCTATGTCTATTATGCTACACATTTTCTATATTATCTATCTGACTGATTGGGAAAAGAGCCTTCCAATGCTACCACAAGATTAACTATCTTCGTATTTTTTAAAAGCAACAAGAGATTTTATTTGTTGGCCACCTGTACCAGATAGAAACATTTCTCGACAATGAACCATTTCTCCTGGCTTAAACTCCCATGGATTATAGAGCTCATCGTATGCATTGTTTTCATCCAATATCTTGTAAACATTATCTTTTATGAATACAGCCTTAACTGGTTCATATCCCTCTGATCCTTCAATTACTTTTACATATATTTTATTTTCTACCATAAATATCCTGGTTTTCCAAGTTGTATGACTTGATTTGCATCAATGTCTAGAATTAGAGATTTTCCTAACTTCGAGTTTTCTATCCTAAATAGTGTCTGTCCATAAAGTCGGTGGAAACTTGACATTATCTTGGTCTGTATAGCCATGCTGGTATGATTTCAGGTTGAAATTTTTAAAACATAT
>Ga0265293_10003411_pt1 | contig 29555 bp, 21 predicted proteins | sample Munlanlewell138R_FD_192505 | JGI IMG/M metagenome (GOLD analysis project Ga0265293, IMG submission 192505) | Leachate microbial communities from a municipal landfill in Southern Ontario, Canada - Leachate well 138R | ecosystem: Engineered > Solid waste > Landfill > Unclassified | place: Canada... | reverse complement strand
CGGTCAACAGCGCCAGCGCCCCCGCCGTGGCCCCCACCATCTCGGTGAAGTGAATCGACCCCAGCAGCACCAGGACAATCACCGCCACCTCCACCGCCGTCGCCGCCGTAATGGGGCGCGTGTTGCCGCTGGCCATGAGCACCGCGCGCTGAAACGAGAGCGTCACCGACGTGGCCGGCATCACCGCCATCAGCCGCAACGGCACCGGCACCAGCGCAAAGAGCTCGCCCGACAGCCCCGCCACCGACGCGAACCACCAGCCCCCCACCGGCGTAAACGCCACCGACAACAGCAGCACCGTCGCCGTGCCCGCCAAAATCCCCGCAAACCGGGCCACGTGCCCCAGGCGCTCGGGATGGGTGGCGAGGATGGAGAGCGCCAGCTCTTGAAACGAGAGCCCAAAGGTGCCGCGAAACAAAAAGATAAAACCCGTCACCACCGGAAACACCGCCAGCGAAGCCACCGGCTGGACGCTGTGCCCCAAGAAGAACGAGACCGCCGGATGCACCGCCAGGGCGATGAGGGAGGTGAGCGCCAAGGGGGTGTAAAACGACACGATCTGCCCCAGGGGCAGCGGCACAGACTTCACCGGCTTGCGGGTGGCGATGTCCCGGCCCGACAGCAGGCACTTCACCGTGGTGTCGCTCATAACCCGCGAGGCCACGGACTCCACCACCACCGCCGCCGTAATCGCAATGCCCGCCAGCACGGCGCCGGGCAAATCCGTGTAGGCGTGAATGGCCAGCGCGGTCAGCGTCACCGTGGCGAGCCGCAGCACCGTCCCCGCGGCGATGAGGTGGGTCTTGCCGGCGGTGATCAGCAGGCCCTGGTAAAAGCGGCGCAGCCCAATGGAGGCGGGCCACAACAGCATCACCCACAGGGTGTCGGCGCTCAGGGCGGCGATGGGCTCGGGCAGCCCCACCCAGTGGCGCACCATCCAGGACATGGCGCCCAGGGCCAGCAGCAGCAGCATAATCGCGGTGAGCCCGCCGTTGAGCGCAAAGGCAAAGCGGCGCAGGCTCAGGTAGGCCTCACGGTTCCGCGCCAGCTTCGTCGAGGCGCTGAGCAGCATAATGATGGGCGACTCCATGATCACCGCAATGGAGTAGGCCACCCCCCAGGCCGCCAGGTTGATGGCGGCGTCGCTCTTGCGGGCCACAATGGCGGCGAGCAGTGGTCCTTCGGCGGCCATGAGCAGCCAGGTGAAGGCCAACGGAAACCACATGCGGGCAATGGAGGTCATCGGGTGGGTGTCGGCGTTGGTGTGGGGTTTGGCGTTCATGGACGAAGAAGGTAAGCCCAATCCCCCAAAATGCAATGAAAGAACCCGCCCCTCCCGAATCCCTCCCGAATCACTCTGAATGCCCTCCCGAATCACTCTGAATGCCCTCCCAAATCACTCTGAATGCCCTCCCGAATCACTCTGAATGCCCTCCCGAATCACTCTGAATGCCCCTGTTTTTCGCCGCCCAAAACGGGACAATATCTGTCTCACGGCGGGACAGTTTTTGGCCGAATTTTAAAAACGTAAAATAATGTGTAATGATTTCAATGGGTTAACCTGCGCAACGTCGTGCGCACCTGTTTTCTCTCGCGCATCGAACTGCGCCCCAGGCGGGTTTTTCATGCCGTGAAACATCCCGGTGTCGGGGCAGACCTATGTGTCTGCCCCTCGTCCCTTGCGGGTACCCACGTCCCCGTTCCTGGCCAGAGAAAACGCCCCTTGTCAAAGACCGCCGCAGACCCCATTTCGCGGCATTGAAGATGCCATTGTAGCACATTCAAATCCCCGCACCCAACAAACCGCCCTGCGTTCCCCCGCAGCATCCCACTGGTCCCACCGGTCCCACCGGTCCTAACACCTCTCCTCGCGGACATTCTTCGCTGATTTATGTCCAGGTTGCAGGGCGTTTTAAGACAAAACCGTCGGGCTTAAGCAGTTGGTCGGGCAATTGACTCGCGCGCAGCTTTCTTTCGTTAACGTCGAGACGCCCGTGGGCATGAAGCTCGAGTTCTTTCGAATGACGCTTCGGTGGAAGCGAGCCCAGCACTTGACATGTTCGGCAGTTGCGTCAAAAATAGTCATTCTAACCCCCCCGGAGATAGCATCTCCGGCCCGACGCCCCGAAAGGGGCGTTTCTTTTTGTAAAAAGAACCCTACACCAAGCAAGACATCGCGCAACGCAACAAGCACCACATCGACAAGCCCTCTAGGATTCTCCGCGCGCCCCCACCCCGTGTACGGATCACCCCCCATGTGTACGGGCGGTTCGTGAACCGCCCAGCCCCTCCCCCCCATCCCCCGCTGTTACTGCCCCGCGCCGCACAACCCCGGCGCCTGACGACCCTGCGCCGAGGCGCAAAACTGCGCCGACAACTGCCGCGCGTCCGCGTGCTGCGGGTCCAGCGCCAACGCGCGCCCCAACGACTCGCCAAACGCCGCCCACCGCCGCTGCTTGGCCAGCGCCAGCGCCAAATTGTAATGATACCGCGCCTCGCCCGGCTTCAGCGCCAGCGCCTCCCGCGCGTGCGACTCCGCCCCTAGCGCATCCCCCTGTTGCAGCAACGCCACGCTCAAATTGTTGTGGGCCTTGGCATCGGCATACCGCGGATGTTCGCGCAACACCCGCCGATACTGCACCACCGCCTCGTCAACCCGCCCCGCGCGCTGCAGCGCATTGGCGAAACTGTAAATGGCCGAAGGCGCGTGATAACCGCTCTCCACAATGGCGCCGTAAAACCCAACCTCCGTGCGAAAACTCGCCCCCACCGCCCCGGACCGCGCTGCCGCCGACACAATGATCACCCCCGCCAGCACCGGCCGCCAAAGCCCCGCCACCCGCCGCCAAAACGGCTGGCACAGCCCCAGCCCCAGCAGCAAGGCCACCCCCGGCACCATCGGATAAAAATAATGCCCGTCGATCACATCGGTGCGCACCACCGCCGCCATTGGCGGTGCAATGCCCATCAGCGACCACAGCAGCAACGCGGCCCACCGCCGCCGCCGAAAAACAGCCCCAAACCCCACCCCCGCGATCCCCGCATACACCGCGACCACCAGCGCCAACACCCACCCCGCCACAGGCCACCCCAAGGGCGCAAAGGCGTGCAGGGGCAAGGGCGTGTACACCAGCACCGCCGCCCGAAGCCAATACAGCAGCGCCTTCGGATAACTCAGCAACATGGCCACCGCGTGGGAGCCGTCTTCAACAGCCTTCACCGCGTGCAGCGCGTTGAAGCGCAGCGCAAAGTACACCGCCGCCGCCCCCACCAGCGCCCCCGCCATCGCCAGCGCGCGCCGCGGCGCAGCCCCCGCATCGCCCACCCAGTACAGCAGCGGCACCACCACCAGCGCGATCAGGGCGGTCTCCTTCCACAGCAAGGCGACAAACAAACTCGCCGCCGCCGCCCCCACGCGCCCGCCAAACCGCCACCGACCCCGCAGGGCCACCCCCGCGCTCAGCAGCACAAACAGCGTGGACGCGCTATCCGGCCGCGACGAAACATAGTGAATGCACGTCAGCGCCGCCGGATGCACCCCAAACAACGCCGCCGCCGCCAGCGCCGCCCCATCCCCCACGATGCGCCGCCCCACCCAAAACACGAGCCACACATTGATGAGGTGAATCAGCAGGTTCACCGCGTGGTACCAAGCCGGGCGCAACCCCGCGACCTGGTAGTCCACCAGCAGCGACAGGTTGAACAGCGGGCGATAGGTGTCCACCGTGGCCTTGGCCAGGCGCTCGCCCCCCTCGACATTGCGCCACACCTCGCTGGCGAAAATCGTGCCCACGCTCTCCCACGATCGATTGAGCTGTCCCTCGATAATCTGCGGTCGGTCGTCGAAATAAAACTCGTTGCCAATGGCCCCGAAATGCCACGCCCCCACCAACACAACCACCATCGCCGCCCACACCCCACCCGGCAATTTCCATACCCGGTGTGGGGGCCCACCCCCGCGGTCGCCCTTTGCCCCGTTGTCGCCCTTCGTCCCGCGGTCGCCTCCGGTCATGTCGTCATCTTCCGGCGATTGGGTTGGGCGGTCTTTTTCGTTCATGGATGTGGCCTCGGCATCGCATTGTGGTGTAGGTTTTGCGGTGTACTGTAACGTACCAAAACCAAATGCACTGTGACAACACCATGCCCACCCCCCGCAACACAAATTCTCCCAGCCCGCACCCCGCGCCAACACCACAACGCAATCCCAATACATCCCGCCACATGACCATCACGCGCATGCAACTGCTCTTTCTCGTTATTGCCACATGGCTCTTCGGCTTTCTGCTCGCCGCCGGGCTCTACCGCACATCGCCATCCGCCAGCACGCCGGACACCCCCACAACGCCACCCGCACCAACCGATAGCCCCGCACCTCCATCCGCGCCGCCGCCACCAACCCCCGCCCCAGCGCAACGCGACCCCAGCGATCGCATCGTCATCGGCAGCCGCTCCGATCCCGTAGAGCTGCAGCAGCTCATGGCCATGGGATACATCTCCGGCGTCCCCGATCCCGAAATCGAAAACAGCGGCGTGCTCGTTCACAGCAAAGAGCATGCTTTTCAGGGGCTAAACTTTTACCACTCCGCCAAATCGCACACGGTCCTGCTCGTAGACATGGATGGCCGGGAAGTGCACCGTTGGGTCTTTCAAGCCGGGTATGTCAGCCACGTGCACCTCCTCCCGAACGGCGATTTGATCGGCCTCGTCGAGGACACATCGGTCTTCAAAATCAACAAAGACTCCCAGGTGCTGTGGACGCACAAAGCACCCGCGCACCACGACCTGCACCTCGCCGCAGACGGCAAAATATATGTGCTCACCCGGGCCCCCAAAAAAATTCCCTTTCTGCACCCAGTGGTTCCAGTGCTCGACGACGGCATCCTCATCCTGGACAGCGCTGGCAAACCCATCGACGCATTCAGCTTTCTCGCCACCTTCCTAAAATCTCCCTTTCAATACCTGCGCCGCACCGTGCACCACCTGGCAGCGGGCGATCAAAAGGGCAACCTGGACATCTTGCACCCCAACCACATTGAGGTTTTTGACGGGCGACTGGCCCACCGCGGTCCGCTGTACAAAAAAGGCAACATGCTGGTCGGCATCCGCAACAACCACAGCATCGGCATCATCGACGGCGAGAGCCGGGAGCTGGTCTGGCTCTGGGGACCATCCAACCTGGCGTTTCCCCATCACCCCACGCTGCTGGAAAACGGCAACGTCCTGATGTTCAACAACGGGGCGCCGCACCGCAAGCAATCCGAGGTGCTGGAGATCAATCCGCTCACAGGCCAGGTGGCGTGGCGTTACACGGCAAAGGACTTCTTCTCCGAGTTCCGCGGCAGCAATCAGCGACTGCCCAACGGCAACACGCTGATCACCGAATCCGACAAAGGTTATGTGTTCGAAGTAACGCCCGGCGGAAAGACGGTGTGGCGCTTCGCAAACCCCGACATCGAAAAAACAATCCGCGCCCCCATCTGGCGAATGGTCCGCTTCGCCGCCAAAGACTTGCCCTTTGCACTGTGACAACACCATGCCCACCCCCCGCAACACAAATTCTCCCAGCCCACTTCGCGCCCTTCGCCCCGCTCGCACGGCAAATCAATCCGATTGCGCCCATCCGGCGACCAACGATAAACTGCGCGGCGCACACGGTGACTGGCACCTGGCTCCGCGCATGTTCGGGTACCCAACACCGCGCAGCATGCGCTTTGCAAACTTCACCTCGGCACACGGTACGCTATGAAAAAAAACACTCACCCCAACAGGCCCCTCCGGCAGCGCAACACATGGCCCATCGATGCATTCGCGGTCTTTGTGGCCATCTTTGCCATGAGCAAGACCGCGCACGCCTACATCGACCCCGGAACCGGTAGCGCCATCCTGTATGTAATAACGGGATTGGTCTTATCGATTTATTTCGGCTTAAAAAACCTGATCTTTAAAGTAGAAGAGCTGCTCTATCGAAAGAAAACCGGCTTTCCGGTGTGCAACCTGGCCATACATTGCGAAGACCCCCGATACGAAAACACCTTCTTCCCCATCATGAACGCCCTGCCAAAGGATGCGGGCCCCGTTCAGTTCTTCACCATGTACGAGCGCGACGCCAGCTTCCGCCCCCTCCCCGATGGCGTGCAACATTTCGCCATCCCCCCCGGCCTCTTGGGCTACTCGATGTTAAACCGCCTGGAGGGTAAGGTCCTGTTAACCACAACGCCACAACTGGATGTAATGATGTTCAAGCGCTCCAAAAAGATGAAGCATTACTGCTATGTGGAGCACGCGCTGGGGGAAAGCCGCTTTATGCGCCCTTTCTCATATGATTTTTACGACACGGTGTTGTGTTGTGGGCCCTTGCTCAAAAACAACATCCCCAAAATTGAAAAAATTCGGGGGTTCAACAGCAAGACCCTGTTGGAGACCGGCATCCCCCATTGGGATGAGCTCCTCCAAGCCGCCGCGCAAGCCAAACCCCAAAACGAGTCGCCAGTCGTGCTCATTGCCCCAAGCTGGGGGCCTTCGAGCTTGTTCGAAGTGTTTGGCCTAGGCTTTGTTGAACAGATCGCCGCCCAGTTTCGCGTCATTGTCAGGCCGCATCCGCAAATGCGCATTTCTCAGACAACGCTCTACGAACAAATTTTGGGCTTTGAAAATGTCCATGTCGACACAGAGACCACCCCTGCCTCCGCCCTCCAAAAGGCCGACATCCTGGTGAGCGACTTCTCCGGCATCGTGGATGAATTCGTTTTCATTCACGAAAAACCTGCCATTGTCGTCGAGCACAGCGTCGCTGTCGATGCGTTCGAGGGGTACTTCTTAAAAGATGTGCGCAGCCTCAGGGAAATCAGAAGCGACGTGGTGATGGTGCTCTCGCCGGATGAGTTCGACAATGTAACGACAATGATTGCGCAGATGCTCGACAAAGACTTCGCCGAGCGCATACCGGCGCTGCGAAACGAACTCGTGTACAACTTTGGTGCGGCTGGCCCCGCCGCGGCGAACCAAATAAAGGAAATACTACAGTGTCTATAGTTGAAATTTTGAAAGCACTCTTTCTAACTCCCTTAATAGAGATATGGGCTACCCTTTTTGACTTTATCATTCGTCATATTCAAGATCCAGGGCTCACAGTCATCCTATTAAGCGTATCGGTGAACATACTGTTAACACCCATTTACTTCCAAATGGAGCGGGCATCCCAAAAACGAAACCAACACCGAGATGCCATGTTATCCGAAATAGACCGCATAAAAGCACACTACAAAGGGCGCGAAAGATATTACTATATCAAAACAATTCACAGACAATTCAACTACAAAAATTGGCATGGGCTTTTGATATCCCCCGACTTGCTGTTGCAGGTGGTGGTGTTTGCATCGGTGTACCAATACTTATCACACAACCCAGTTATGGCGGGCGTTGCCTGGGGACCGATCCAAAACCTGGCCGAACCCGACAAGCTGCTGTGGGGCGTGAATTTGCTCCCCTTTGCCATGACGATGCTCAATATTTTGAGCGCCTGGAAATACACGTCGATTGCCAAAAAGAGATACGTGGCCCTGGGGTTTGCAGCGCTCTTTTTGGTGCTACTCTACAACAGCCCTGCGGCGCTCTTGCTCTACTGGACTTCCAACAACTTGTTTTCATATTTGCGCAACTTGGCCTCGGACATACTCAAAAAGTCACTTTCCAAAGCCGGCACCGCGATTGCCAAAATCGCCGAGCAAGCATAGGGCAACGACATGCAGCAGCTACTCATAATCGCCGTAAACATGCTCGCCCTCATCGCGCTGGTCTCGTTTGCAGCGCGCATCAAACTCCCCCAAAAGCATCTTCACTACAAGGTGCTCTTCATCCCACTCATTCTATACATCGACATGATCGTGCTCTTGTGGCTCAAGTGCGACCTAGTACTGGTGGCCACTTCGCTGCTCGCCATTACCATTGCCACATTTTCATTTCCGGCAGACAACACCAAAAAGCTAAGCGCAAAAATCAAATCCCCTTATCTGCTATTCATTTTTAGTTTTTTAACCATTGCCGCGCTCTTATATATCTATTTGCCGGTCGCCATATTTTTAACGTCCCCTGGAGAACTCAATCTCCACATGCAAAACATTGTCACTTCTAGCATCCCCAAAATCGCCATCTCTTTTTATCTCGCCACATTGCTCTACGCGACCAGCATCAGCCTTCGCGCCAAGGCTATTTTGTCCTATCTTGCCCTGTTGGCCTTAATCCTCTTTATTGTCTACTCCTTTGTCTTGCCTTTTGGCTATCCCATCATGAATGGGCTCATATTTGAGCAAATCCCCATTCCCACGCACATCATCTCCCTGCGAATCCTCCTCGACATCGCCATCCTCATTCTCTTATCCGCGCTAACGCTCCTTGCCATATACAAGTTTGGCGCCAAGCAATTCCTCATCGGCATCGGCATCGTCAATTTGGCATTGATTCTCTTTACCGTCTTCTTGTTCTTCCGCGATCGCGAAAGCATCGCAATGCAACAGCAGGACGCCGCGGCACATGCCAAGACACCCACGGCAAACCATGTGCTCAGGTATTCTCCGGATAACCAAAACACCCTCATTTTAATGATGGATCGCTTCATGGGGGGCTTTGTCGAGCCCATGTTAGCCGAAGTCCCAGAACTCACCACCAGGCTAAACGGCTTCACCTGGTATCCCAAGAGCATCGCCGCCGGAGAAAACTCCATCGCTGGGGTCCACCCGCTCTTGGGGGGCTATGACTACACCCCCCAAGAAATGAGCCGTCGCAACCAACCGCTTGTAGATACATCGACTGAGGCCTTCAGCATATTGCCCTACAATTTTTTGAAAAAGGGATACCAAACCAACTTCATCAATCCCAAGGGCTTGGGCTTCACCATGAAGAGCAACTGCGACCTACTCAAAGACACAACCACGATCTGCACCGCTTTTCCCAAAACACCGGTCGCTGCCTTGGCCCAAAAACACGATTTTTCATTACAAACCCTGTCAGAATCCAACTACTCCGAATTGCTTGTCGCCTTGTCGCTGATGCGCGCCATGCCCTACGGCGCCAAGGCGCCCTTCCAAGCAAACGGCCCCTGGCAAACCTTTATGGATCACTCCGCCGGGACGACCTTTGTGCAGTGGGCAGAGCTGAAGTCGTTGCCGGGGGTGTCGTTCGCCGCATCCGAAAAAGGCCAATTGAACATCTTCTTCAACCTCTTGCCCCACGAGCCCTATTTTATCGGCGAGGACTGCTTGCCCAAAAAAGAAATGTTCACCGTGAGCAAGGATGTGTTGCGCGCAAAGGGGTTTGCCAGCCTCTTTGCCTATCAGCACTATATAACCGCAAAATGCACCTTGTTGTTGCTGGCCGATTATTTTGACTGGATGAAACAAAACGGCGTTTACGACAACACCAAAATCGTCATCGTTTCGGATCACGGCATCAAGGGCCCTGTGACAGATCCCTCCTCCCGAGCGGTCGCCGGTGGCACCACCAACAGCCGGTTTGTAAAATCGCGTTCTGTGCTGCTCGTAAAAGAGCTCGGAGCCAAGGGGCCCGTGAGCATCGACGAAACTTTCGCGCCCAATGCAGAAGTCCCCGCCATGGTTTGCAAGGACATCGGCGGTTGCCACAACCCCTATTTGAACAACAAGCCCATCGCCGCCGACGGCCGAGACAACCCGTTTTTCGTCACGTATGTGCCGTGGCAGTTTACGCTACAGCATACAGATAGTTTTCGGGTGTTGGATGTGGATGTGGTGATAAACAAAGAACCCTATGATGCCGACTCTTGGCGCCTCAATATCGCAGCAGAGTGATGGTGATGTCCCTGATTAAGCCTAAGATTTAAGAATAAAACTCTAATAGGTCCACCTTGTTTTTAATTCCATAGTTCTGAGGTATGGCGGTTTGCAATAGAGATTTACCTATAAATTCACTTTCTACTAAATACTCTTTACTCATCAAATCTTGATACCAAAGTAATACTTTATCAAAATTTGGAGTGGATATGCCTAAAATCTCTGCATATCCTTTTAAGATACATAAACCAAAATTAAAGTCTTCTTCAAAATATCGTGACTTTTCGTCAATTTTGAAGCCGTCTTGCACTTTTTTTAGTGGTGATTCAATATTTTTAAATGATTCAATTGAAGAGATTTTTTTAGTCAATGCAAGATAATCTTCCGATTCATAATGCACGGTCAAAGGAATTACTTGGCTTAAATCAAGTTCTTTCAAAGCTGCACACATTGCTTGTAACTCAGCATCCATATCCAACAACAGTTTTGAGCTTTCATCGTTCCAAGTTGCATAAAATTTGATTTGATCTGGCAAAATGGTTTGTAAGTTATAATTTTTGAACAAACTGTATAGCCTAGCTGTGTGCAATATTGGGTTAGATGGAGTAAAACTTACTGTCAAATAATTTGGTAGCGCAACACATTTTGTTTTTAATATGCGCTGTATTAAATCAGCAACACCTTGAGTTCTACTGCTGTCTAAACACCCTATCCTGAACGATGCCTTTATCTGGCTCCGCACGGTATTAGCATCTAATAACCTTGCAATGTAGGGGGAGCGATCAAGTCCAGCAATCACAATATTTCTTTGCAATAGGTCTTTAGAGACAAATTCCTTTCCGCCAAAACCAGGCATATATATCAGCACCGAAAAGTTATACTTCTTTACTTTGTTGACAAACTCTTTAATTAAAAAAGAAGGCAAGGTTACGAGTACTATATGTGCATCGGAAAAAGCCTCATTGTAATCAGCAGTAACTACAACCTCTTTAGCTAAGGTTTTATTGCCATTTAAATCAATTTTTTTGAGTAGGGATTTATTTATTTCTGGTGCTTTGCTGGTCAGCAAAGTAACGGATAAACCTCCGTTTTGTGAGGCATCTACCGCTAAAGAAACGCCTAAATTTCCACCACCGACTATCACCACGTTTTTTAATTTATTTATTAGCATTACAACCCTCGCAATACAGCCAATAAAAAGTCATCATCTCTTTGATTTCTTACCGAAATACGCACATATTGAGTATTAGGCAAGCCTGGTTTTTTAGTACAATCTTTGAGTAAAACCTCGTGCTTCTGCAGCAATTCATCGCAGAGAGCTTTGGAAGTCCATGGTGCTTTAACTTCACATAAAAAGTAGTTGGATTGGGAAGGTACTACCCGCAAAAAATCGATTTTTTTCAATTCAGCACCAAACCTATCTCTTTCTGCGCGGATTTTCTCGCATGCTTTTAAGTAATCCTTCTCGTATTTACCATAAATCTGCATAAAGAACTCGCCAAAAGAGTTTATATTCCAAATGGAAGTTTTCTGGTAAATATTTTGAAGTAATTCGGCATTTTCGCAAGCCAAAACACCTAATCTTATTCCGGGTACACCGTAGCTTTTACTAATAGATTTAACCACTATCATGTTGGAGTATTCTTGTAAGTTTTCAGTATTGAGCATGGAGCCTGCTTGATTTTCATCACTAAAATCAATAAAGGACTCATCTACTACCAAATGCTTGTTGGCTGCTTGAAACTTAGCCGCTAACTTTAGCACTTCGGTTTTGGCAATATAGTTGCCGGTGGGGTTGTCTGGATTGATCAAGATAAAGTTTTCTACCCCTTGGGCTTCTACCATATTCCATATATCATCTACACCATATTGTAAATTTTCATTAAACTCTACGGGTTGTAGTTGCGCGCAATGCTCAAAACCCACGCGATTGGGATATTCATGGAAGGTTGGAACCGCCACCCCCACCTTACCAGTGAGCGTGTTCATCAAAGCATTGATTAGCTCGGCTGCACCGTTACCCAACAAGATTTGTCCAGGCAAACAATTAAACATTTTAGCAGCCAATATGCGATGCACTCTTTGACCCGAGGGATATTCTGAAAGCAGTTCTTTAAAATAAGCCTTCATTTCATCCATCATAATAGTAGGGGGAAAGTAAGGATTCACTAAAAAGCAAAAATCCTTGACGGATGGATAACGCCAATAGCCACCCCAGCGTTGGGCAAAACGGGTTAACTTTTCATGACGAGGAGCGAAAATGGTTTCCGCATTGTCTAAATCTTGAATGTCATCAATCTCATACCATTTTTCACCTTGTAAGCGCATGGCTTTTAAGTCTTGTTTTTCGAGCAAAGTTACAATGCGCAGCACTTGTTCATAATACTCGTTGTTACCCATAGCTTGGGAATAAGCCACTAAAAAAGGCACATAAGACTGAGCCAAAAACTCTTGGGAAAACTTATAGATATTCACGGTTTTATAATACTTGCTCAGCTCTTTATAAGAAAAATGCTTTTTAGGAATAAAACGCACAATGTCATCATTTTCATCTAAGGTAACTACAGTGCCGTCCATCCAAGATTCATATTTAGATACCACCGCTAAGTTGGGTTGCTCACTTTCTAGTACTCTGCCGATGATTTCTGTTTCAAAAATCAAATCACTTTCAAGTAGCAGGGTGTCTTCTTGCACCAAGTAATCTTTAGCCAAATACAAGGAATAAATATTATTAGTGGTGTCATAATCGTGATTCCAGATCCATTTAATAGGTAAACCTTTGTATTCATGACCAATAAGGTCAATTACATTTTGACCTTCGTAACCGACGACCACTATTACTTTAGAAATATTATACTTGCATAGTGCATCTAAAGTTCTTTCAATTAGAGTAACCCCGTGCACTTTGAGCATGCACTTGGTGTTATTTTCAGTGAGGTGGCCAAGTCGGCGCCCCATACCTGCGGCTAAAATTACTGCTTGCATATTTACCTTTTTAAGGACATAGGAATTTCAAAGCACTTTCCACTGATCTCCGAATACGCTATTTCTCCCATCGGTCGGTTTGTTCCTGTCATCTTGAAGAGCATCGTACGCCTGTTTGCCTGAAACCGGTACAAATTTTCGCGACGCTGTGAAGTTAGATCGGAATTCGGTAGCGTATCTGAAAGAGAAGACTCAGCACCCACTGTCGCATCGGCGCCTGTGTCGCAAACCCGTCGTTCACCAGACGCGCCGAGGTGTCAGCATACGCCGTCCCGTGCACGACGGGCAGAAGCCGCGACCCTTGCACGAAAACGCCACCACCACGCTTTCCGCTTGTGTAAGCGGGAATGCAACCTAGCCTTGCCCTGAATTTGTAGGGATAATCCCCAGAGGAGGCAGTGATGTCCACGTAAAGCACCTCAGAGTCATTCGAAACCATGTAAAAACAAATGGTTAGGGCGGAGGTTGGGTCATCCACGCTTGCAGGCGCTGGCGGTTGGCCTCGATAACGCGCACCTGCGAAGGGGTATACAAATTCGAGTTTAGGGCGCGGTGCAACAGGTCCATCCCCTCTTCGGGGCGGCCCGCCGCCGCGCGAATTTCCACCAGCAACATCAGGTGCCCGATGTCCGCGGGCTGCGCCAACAGCGCCCGGTGCGCCAGGGCCGTGGCCGCCGCCAAATCGCCGTCGCGCTGCCAGGCGATGCGCGCCAGGGTGTGCAGTTGAATGCCCGTCTCGTGGACCGTCAATGTGGGTTTTCGCGCTGTGTAGTGGTGCACCGTGGCCTCGGCTTCGTCGAAGTGTCCCGCACGAAGCTGCGCCGCAAGCAGGTTGTGCCAAGGCGCGTGCGCCAGGGGAAAAGCCCGATGCTCCGCGCCAAAAAACCGCTCCTCGTCGCGCCAGTCGTCCACCCGCGCCAGCGAAAACACCGCCAGCACCAGCACCACCGGCACTGCCAGCCAGCCGATGCGCGCGCGCAAAGCGGGCGTCGCCACAGGCGCCAACGCCAGCACCACCCCGGCCAGCAACAGGTGCACATAGCGCGTGGCCACAAAGGGCGAGCCCTCGGCAAAGCTCGACCCCAGCACCGAGGGCGCAAACAGGGCCAGCCCCACCAGCAGCCCCCAAAACCCAACGCGCCGCCGCGGCTTGCGCCACAACTGACCTACCCAAAGGGCTACCAGCCCCAGCACCACCGCCGCGCTCGTCGCCCACGAGAAAACAAGGCCCGGCCGCAGCGGCAGCGACGCACCCGTTACCGCCACCGCGCCAATTTGCCGAAACGCCGCCCCCACGGCCAGCAGCCAGTGCCCCGCCGGCATCAGCAGCCAATCTGTGGTGGGCACACCCTGTAGCACCCGCGCCCGCAGCAGGGCATACAGCCCCACCGGCACCAGCGATACCGCCCACAAGGCTGCCCGCACTCCGCGTCCCGGGCGCCGCACCAAATCTTTGGCAGTGTCATTTTCGCGGGCCAGCAGCCACGCCCCAAGCGGCACCAGCGCCCCCAGCACGCCGAACTCCTTGGCCGCGCAGGCCGCCAACACCGCCGCAAAAACCCCGGGCAGGCGAAAGCGCGCCTTGGCACCGCCTCGCACCTGCACCCCCAAGCGCAGCGCCCACAGCAAACTGCCCAACGCCAGGTGATCCGACACGTTCAGCGCCATGCAGGTGGCCTCGGCGGTCACCGGATGCGCCAGGTAAACCAGCGCCAGCCAGCCGTGCACGCGCCGGTCATCTAAAGGGCGCAGCGCCCGCAGCAACGCATAAAGGGCCGACGCCGCAAAGGCCGCCCCCAAAACCGACAGGGCGTGCCCCACCCACGCCGCCCCACCCAGGGCCGCCGCAAGCCAAAACACAAAGGTGGTGAGGGGCCGCCAATAGGCCGGGAGCGCCGCCCCGGACAGCGGCGCCGGCGCCCAAAACGGCGCGCGGAGCAGCCCGGGCAGCGCCGATAGCGTAGAGGGATAATCCGGCCCCAGCATGATGCGGTCGTCCCACACCCAGTCGTTGCGCAGCACCTGCAGCAGCACCGCTGCCACGAGCACCGCGCACCCCAACAAGGCCACGCCCATGCCCCGCCCCGCCCACCCGCCTTTAGGAGCGGATTGTGCGGCGCCCGTCACGGCCCGCTCCCATTGGGAGCGTGTTGTTCGGAAATACCCGAAGCATCGCCGCCGCCATTGCCGAAATAATGCGCGTAGAGCCGCTGTGCCGGCACCAGTTGCGGGGCGATCTCCAAGGCGCGCAGCAGCGCCGGCCGGGCCAACGCCGCATCCCCCGCTTGCAGGGCCAAAAAGGCATAGTTAAACCAATAGGTGGCGTTGCCCGGCGCCAGGCGCACGGCCTCGCGGGCGTGGGGCAACGCCTGTTGCAGGTGGCCCCCCTGTTGCAGCGCCCCGGCCAGGTTGTTGTACAGCGCCGGGTTGTGGGGCTGGTGCGTTAAAAGCAGGCGATAGAGTGCCACCGCCTCGTCATAGCGCCCCACATCGCGCAAGTGCCCCGCCAGGTTGTACTCCGCCGACGAGCGGTGCGGCCCAGCGTCGATGATGCCCAGGTAAAACGACTCCGCATCGCGAAAGTGCCGCGCCGCCGACAGCGAAATAAGCCCCGCGCCAAGCAGCACCGCCGCGGCCAACCCAACAACCAACCCGCGCCGAATGGGCCACTGCGCCAAGCGCGAAAACCCCGCGCCCAGCAGCAGCGCCAGGGCCGGCACCGTCAGGTAAAAATAATAGCCGTCGATGGCCCCGGTGCGCACCATGGCCACCACCGGCGGGGCCAGGCCCAAAACCACCCACAGCCCAAGCCCCGCCCAAAGCCGCCGCTGCCAAAGCCCAAAAAGCAGCGCCGCCCCCAAGGCGACATAAAACACCGCCGCAAGCCCAAAGGCGATAGCCGAAAACGGCGCCACCAACGGATCGAACGACCGCAGCGGCAAGGGCACAAACTGAAACCCCGCCGCCAGCAGCCACAGCACCGCCGCCCGCGGAAAGTTCACAACAATCGCCAGGGCGTGACCGCTGTCCTGCACCGCCGCCATGCCCCCCAGCGCATATAGGCGAAGCGACAAATACACCCCCAGGCCCGCGAGCATCGACCCGGCCAAGCCAGCCGCATCGCGCCGCCGCACATGGGGCCGCGCCGCCCACACCACCGCGGGAACCGCCGCGCACAAAAGCAGGGCCGACTCCTTCCAAAGCAGGGCCAGCAAGTAGGCAAGCCCCACCCCCGCGTAGCGCCAAATGTTGCCCCGCCCATTGCGCGCCACAGCGCCCAAGGCCAGCAGCAGCGCCAGTAGCGCAAAAAAGGTGATGGCCGCATCCGGCCGGGCCGAAACATAGTGCACCGGCGAAATGCCCATGGGGTGCCAGGCGAAGAGCAGCGCCGCAAACAGCGCCGGCACAGGCGAAAGCAAGCGCCGCGCCACCAGCAGCAGCAACAGCGCGCACCCCAGGTGCCACAGCAGGTTCACCGCGTGATACCCCGCGGGGCGCAGCCCAAAGAGCTGGTAATCCACCACAAACGAAATCATATACAGCGGGCGGTAGGTGTCGATGGGGGCCGCCGTGGCCCGGGCCTCCCCGGTGACATTGCGCCAATTCTCCACCGCAAACAGCACCGGCACCGACGACCAGGAGCGGTTGAGCTGCCCATTGATAATTTGCGGCTCGTCGTCGTAGTAAAAGCCATTTTGCAGGGCGCCGCCGTGCACCAACGCCACTGCCAGCGCCACCAGCACCAGGGCCGGCCCAAGGCGCGAAAAGGCCGGCGCCGCCGTTGAATGGGTCATGGTGCTCCGGGGAAATCGGATACCGCGTCGAAGTCGGCATCCAGCGCCTCTGCCGCGTCGAGCTGGCGCTCCCAGGCGCTTTGCGAGCCCAGCACCAGGGCATACAAATCAAAGGGCGCCCAGGGCATCTGGGCCTTCCACCCCTGCCACAACTCGTCCACGCGCGCCGCATCGGCCAGGGCCGCCGCCGATGCCGCCTGGCCCAGCTCGTGCCGCAGCAGTTCGCGAATGTCGGGGTTGGTTTCGGCGGCGAGCTGCGCCTCGAGATGCGCCACCACCAAGTCGGTCATGCCGTGGCGGCTCGACAGGGTGAGTGCGAGGCGCGTGGCAAACTCCGGCGCATTAGTAGCCAAAGTTGCCCGGCGAATCAATTCGGCGCCCTGCGCCTTCATGGCCTCTTTTTCGGCGTCATTTTTGGCAAAGGGCTGAAACTCGTAGTAGTGCAAAAAGCCCAGGGCAAACAGCAGCTCCCCGTCGTTGGGATACTTTTCGAGGCCCGCCTCGAGTATCTCCATCGAGGCCCTCAGCGACCGCACCGAGATGCGTCCCTCGTGGTACAGCGCCAGCCGCCCCCCGTGCGAAAACACCGCGGCAAACCATGGGTCCAGGTAATGCACCGCGCGAATGTACCGCAAAAAATAGTTCACCTCGGCGCCTTCGTCGTGTGCTTGGGCCGCCCGGCCCGCCTTCTCGCTGCGGCCAAAGTGCGCCTTGGGGGCCTCCGAAAAATACACTATCGACTTGATCCAAATTAAGTCGGCCAAGCCCTCGTTGTACCCCGCCGCAAACACCTTCAGCCAGGCATTGGGGGGCAGGTAGTAAATGTCGTCGTCGGTGGTGACTTGGGCGTGGGCCGCGGCCCCCTGGCCCCGCAGCCCAAAACTGAGGGCGATGAACAAGAGGGCGCAGCACCCAAGGGCGAGGTTGGTTTTCATGTGGGCGAGTGTAGCGCAAAGCGCGGGGCGTGAAAAGCCGCCCCAAGGGAGGGATTATTCGAGCTCGTCGATTTTGTAGACGCCGGAGGAGCCGTGGATGTTGCCATCTACGATTTCAGCCAAGCGCTCGAACAGCGAGGTTTGGGTATCGCCATCGAGGTCGCCGAAGGCTTGGGCGGCAAATTCGCCTGCGGTCACGCCGCAGGCGGCGAAGCCCGACACACCCGCAGCGGCCCCGCCGGTGCCTGATCCCGAAGAAATAAAGTTGTAGGCGTAGAGGTGGTTGTCCTGCATGGAGAAGCCCAGCAAAATCCACTGAGGCTCGGTCCAGTCCTTGGGTTCGGCGATGTGCTCGATGCCCTTAGGAGCAGCAGAAGATGGAGCCGGGCCAACGCTCGCCACGAGGCAGCGGTTGGTGGAGATCTTGTCGACGCCGCGACCGGTCATCTGCTTGCCTTCGTAAACCGAAACTTGGCCTTCGTAGATGCGGCCCACGTTGATGGTGGCCTCAGAGGTTTTGGCGCGCTTCATGTAGTTGATGAAGGCGGGGATGGCCACGGCAGCCAAGATACCGAGAATGGCCACCACGATCATCAGTTCGATGAGGGTAAATCCGCGTTTGGTTAGCTTTTTCATGGTTCGTTCCTCCTAAAAGTAGGCGCCGTTTGCGGCCCCTGGGTTGCATTTCGGCGCGAACGAAGCGCCAAAATGGATTGTTGCACTACGGGCAATCGACCTCGCCCTCGGCCAAGGGCACGATTTCGGCCTTGCCTGCGTAAATTTCGAAGCCCGCGCACTTGCCGTTGCCGTCCAAGTCTTGCAGGGCCTGGGCCGCAAACCAAAAGTCGTTGGCGCTGTCGAGGCCCACGTCGTCAAAGGGCTCCGGCGGGTCTTCCCCCGGGGCGCCAGCCGCCACAAAATAGCTGAAATACAGGCCATTATCGGGGTTCAAGCCCGCCATGCGCCAGGCGTCGTTGCCCGGCCAGTTGCGGCCCTCGCGCCCCGGGGAGCCGTCGGGCAGCCACTCGCGGGCGTCGAAATATTGGTGAAACGTGGCGCGATAGGCCTCTTGCTTGATGCGAATGTCGGCCAGCACGCTGGTGGCCTCGGCGTCGTAGGCCTTCTCGGAGTAGCGCCGATAAGAAACCAAGGCCACCGTGGCCAAAATGGCGATGACCCCCACGACGACCATGAGCTCGATTAACGTAAATCCGGTGCTGGCGCGTTTTTGTTTCACAATGCTTCTCCTGTGCGAAAAATATGCCAACGCCACATTTTGCCGCTTGTGTGGCAAAAGAGAGGCATGCGTGTGGCATAAATGGTGCTTTGTCACTGTATTATTTTGCGGATACTTCAAAGTGCGAGATGAATTGCCGCCTTTTGTCAGGGGCGACCAACAAATTTTGTCGTCTTGTATCACTCGCCGATGCTTCCCGACCCCTCGGGCTCATCCGGCGACAGGCTCTCGCGCTTGATGCGGTAGCGCAGCGATCGCACGGGAATGCCCAGCAAATCCGCCGCCGCCGCCTGCACCCCGTCGGTGCGCGCCAGGGCCGTGTCGATGTAGTAGCGCTCAAACGCTTGCATCGCCGCGTCCAGGTCGAAGCCCGCTTGCAGCGCGGGGAGCTCGTAGGTGGGCGTCGGTCGCGCCAACCCCGTGACGCTGCTGGGCAAATCCGCCGGCATAATGTGCGGCCCCGACGCCAGGGCCACGGCGCGCTCGAGGATGTTTTTGAGCTCGCGCACATTGCCCATGAAGGGATAGTCGATGAGGTACTTGAGGGCCTCTGGCGAAACCGTTTTCACCGGGCTCTGGTTCTCGCGCGCGATGGGGCCCAGCAGGCGCGAAACCAGGGGCGGGATGTCCTCCGGGCGCTCGCGCAAGGGCGGCATGGCGATGGCGATGACATTGAGCCGGTAAAACAGGTCGGCGCGAAACCGGCCCGCCTGCACCTCCTCTTCGAGGACGCGGTTCGAGGCCGAGACGATGCGCACATCCACCGGGATCTCCTTGGCGGCGCCCACCGGCCGCACCGTGCGCTCCTGCAAGACGCGCAGCAGCTTCACCTGCAACTGCGGGGGCAAGTCGCCAATTTCGTCGAGGAAGAGCGTGCCTTTGTCCGCGGCCTGGAAGAGCCCGGGCTTGTCGAAGGTGGCCCCGGTGAAGGCGCCCTTGCGGTGGCCGAACAGCTCGGATTCCATCAAATTCTCCGGCATGGCCCCGCAGTTGATGGCCACAAAGGGGGCGTCCCGGCGGTCGCTGGTGTTGTGGATGAAGCGCGCCATGACCTCCTTGCCCGTGCCCGACTCCCCCGCCAGCAGCACCGAGGCCGTGCCCATGGCCACCTTCTGGGCCAGGGACACCACCCGGCGCATGGACTCCGAGCGAAACACCAGATCGTCGGAGGGCGAGCCCTCCCCGATGCGGCGACGCAGGGCGATGTTTTCGTGGACCAAGCGGCGGTGGTGCAGGGCCTGGCGCACGATGTGCTTGAACTCCTCGACGTTAAAGGGCTTGGCGATGTAGTCGTGGGCGCCCTTCTTCATGGCCTCCACCGCGGACTCCGTGGTGCCAAAGGCCGTGATGAGGATGACCGGACAGTGGGGGTCGTGGGCCTTCACCGCCGTGAGCACGTCGATGCCGCTGCCCCGGTGCATGGCCAAGTCCGAGATGACCAGGTCGTAGCGCTCGCCGCTCTCCCATAGGTTCACGGCCTTCTCGCCGGAGCTCGCCAGGGTGACCTCGTACTGTTCGCGCCGCAAAAAGATGGCGATCATCTCGCGGACCGAGGGTTCGTCGTCGACAACCAGGATTTGGGGATGGGCATTCATGGCGGGCATTGTAGCCCGAAACCCGCGCAAAATTCACGTTTTTGGTGCGGGCACCGACCGGGGGTTTAGGCGGGCTTGCGGCACACCGCGATGAGGAAGCCGCCAAAGCGGGCCAAGGGCGACTGCACCGCCCAGCGCTCTGCGGGCTGGAGGATGTGGGACATGCCCGGCAGGTTGTACACCACCGCCGCCGGGGTAAACACGCGCACCCCGCGGAAGCCCAAAAACTCCATGCCCGCGGGCAGATAGCTGCGCACCTCGCGGGGGGTGTCCCAGCGGGTGTACATTTCGTCTTCGCGCCGGGTGCGGGAGACGCGGCCCGGGCGCGTGGCGGACTTGGCCAGGTGGCGCAGGCTCAGCGCGTTGTAAAACTCCGCCACCATGTGACCGCCGGGGCGCAGCACGCGCTGCATCTCGGCCAGGGCCTGCTTGATGTCCGGCACGTGGGCCAGCACCTTAAACGAGTACACCAGGTCGAACTGCGCGTCGCCGAAGGGGAGCTGCTCTGCGCCCGCCTCCTGCACGTCGAAGCCGCGCCGCTGCGCTTCGGCCAGCATGCCCGGCGAAATGTCGATGCCCTTGAGCGAGCGCGCGACATCTTGAATGCCCCGCATGATGAGGCCGGTGCCGCAGCCCACCTCGAGCACGTCGGCGCCTTGGGCCAAGGGGCGGATGACGTCGAGTTCCAGGGTGTCGAGCATGGCGTGGTAGCCGTGGTGGCGCTCCTTCTCGTACCAGTTCGAGAAGTCGTCGTAATACTCTTTGGCGTTGGTGTCGTTCATGGGGCGTCCTTTGGGTTGCGTGACTGGGGGTCGTGACCGCGAGCGGCCAGCAATTCGTCGTAAACAGCTTCGACCTGTTGGGCCATGGCACGGTCGTTGAAATGCGTCAAGACCGCGCGGCGTCCGTTTTCGCCATACTGGGCCGCGGCCTCGGATTGGCGCAGCAGATCGGTGATGGCCTGGGTGAGGGCGCCGGGGTTTTGGGGCGGCACCCCCAGCCCCGGTTGAAACGCCAGCAGCTCGCTGAGCGGCGCAACATCGGCCAGCACCACCGGCACCTGCTGGGACATGGCCTCCAGCAGCACCAGGGGCACGTCCATTTTCGCGTAGAGGCTCTCCGCCGGCATGATGACCACATCGGCCATGCCGACAAAGGCGGGCATGTCGTCGACCTGGTTGATGTAGCGCACCCGCTGTCCCAAGGGCGCCAAGCGGCGCTGGATGTCGGCCTGGATGGCGGCGGAGGCCTTGCGCTTGATGCGACAGGCGAACACCAGGGTGACGCCGGGGCAGGCCTCGAGCAGGTCGGGGGCGGCGGCGGCCACGGTGCGGGCGGCGGTGGAGAACTCGTAGTCGCCGGGGAAGATGACCAGCGGGCCGTCGTTGAAGCCGAAGGCGTAGCGGCGTTCGCGGCGCTGCTCGGGGGTGGGCGGGTCGATGGGCGCGATGCCCGGGCGGATGTGGACGATGCGCGCTGGGTCGATGCCCGCGTCGACGAAGCCCTGGCGCGTGTCCTCCGAGAGCGCGATGACGCGGTCGGTGAAGAGCAGGCGCGCGCTGTGGGCGAAGGAGGCCGGCCGCGAGCAAACGGTTTGCACCGAGGGCACCCCCGCCAGCCGGGTTTGGAGGCGTCCGGCCAGGGCCGTCTTGGGGTTGGGCGCGAAGAAATAATGATAGAGCGCGGCGCCGTTAGGGCGCAGCCCGTGGAGCATGACCCGCAGGTTTTGCCAAACGCCCGCGGCGAAGGTGCCGCCCGAGGGGTAGATGGGGCAACAGGTCACGCGGTCGCTGGCCAAGGAGGTGTCGCGGGTGGTGAGCAGGCGGTAGTCGTAGTGATCGGCATACCGGGCTTGGTCCTTCACGATGTTTTTGGCGGAGTCGTTCCAGGGGGGCACCACGGGCTTGGAGATCATCGCCACCAGGGGGCGCGGACCGGGACTGGGAACGGCGCTCATGATTGCGCGAAACGCCGGGAGATGCGGTCGATGATGGCGTCGGCCAGCTCGGTCTTGGTGACGCGCCCGGACTCCCACACCGCGCCGTTGTCCTCGAGGATGACCGCCTCGGTGGTGGCGCTCTCCAGGGCGTCGCGGGCCATGTTGCCCACCATGATGTGCACCTGCTTGCGCTTGAGTTTGTCCTGGGCGGAGTCCAGGAGGTTGTCGGTCTCCAGGGCGAAGCCCACGAGGATGGGGCGGTCGCGGCCCGCCATGCGCGCACCGAGCTCGCCCAGGATGTCGGGGTTGGGCACCAGGGGCAACGAGATGGTGCCGTCGGCGCGCTTGAGTTTTTCCGGGGAGATGGTGGCCGGGCGCCAGTCGGACACCGCGGCGGCCATGATGACCACGTCGGCGGTCTCGGCCTCGGCGTTGACGGCGACCTGCATCTCCCGGGCGCTGCGGATGGGGATGACGCGGCTGCCCCAGGGCGGCTCCGCGGGGCACGGCCCCAAAATCACCGTGACCTCGAGGGCGGCGTGGTACAGGGCCATGCGGGCGAGCTCGCAGCCCATGATGCCGCTGGAGCGGTTGGTGATGCTGCGCACCGGGTCGATGTCTTCGGCGGTGGGGCCAGCGGTGATGACGACTTTTTTGCCCATGAGCTTCGGGCGGCGCACCGCGCACACGGCGTCGAGGATGTCGCCGAGCTCCGCCAGGCGGCCCGGGCCTTGGTCGCCGCAAGCCAGGTGCCCCTCGCCGGGAGGCACCATGTGCCAGCCGTGGTTCTCGACGAGATCGGACACGTTGCGCTCCGTGGCGAAGTTGCGCCACATGCCGGTGTTCATGGCCGGCGCGAAGATGATGGGGCCCTCGTGGGCCAGGGTGACAGCGGCGAGGAGATCGTTGGCGCGGCCCTGGGCGCAGCGCGCCATGTAGTCGGCGGTGGCCGGGGCCACCACCAGGATGTCGGCGAACTTGGCCAGCTCGATGTGCGAGATGACGCCGCCGGTGCTACCGGTGCCATCGGTGTCGCCGAACATGTGGATCCCCACGGGCTGCCCGGTGAGGGTCTCAAAGGTGAGGGGCGTCACAAAGCGGCAGGCCGCCTCGCTCATAACGACGCGGACCTGGGCCCCCGCGCGCTGCAACATGCGGCACAGCTCGGCGCTCTTGTAAACGGCGATGCCGCCGGTCACGCCCAAAAGGATTTTCGTGTCTCGAAGGGGTTGTGGATTGGTCATGGCGGGATACTAGCCGAGGCAGGGGTGTTTTTTAATACGATTTACGCAAAAAGGTGCTTTTTCAACATTTGTCCCGCCAGGGCGCCGGTGCAGTGCATGGGCACCAATTGCTGGACGCCGTGGGGCTTGAGGGCCGCCGCGGTGCGGAGGATGCGCGGGTGAGAGGCCGCCGACAGGTGAAAGCCGCCGATGATGGCGAAGACGGGCCCCGGGTGGTGCCGCTGGATGTGGGTGACGGTGTTGACGAGCCCGGCGTGACAGCAGCCCGTGATGATCACGTGGCCCTTGGGCGTGGGCACAAAGAGGCTCAGGTCGTCGCTCACCGGGTCGGGGGTTTGGCCCGCCTCGTCGAGATAGAGCTGGTCGCCGGCGTCCTCGTAGTCGGCGATGCGCGGGATGTCGCTGACCGCGAACACCCCCTTGGCCACCTGGGCGATGTCGCCCACGGCGCAGCGGCGCGCGGCGGGCAGCGCCGAGATGGCGTCGAGGGCCTCGCGCGAGAGCCCGATGTACTTGGGGAGCGCATCCGGTCGCAGGGACCAGCGGGGCACGTGCACGTCGCGGTGCGAAAAAAACGGCGCCGTGGTTTGCGCCAGCACGGGGGCGAGGTTCCCGCCGTGATCGTAGTGCCCGTGGCTGAGCACCACAGCGTCGAGGGCGGCGAAGTCGGGCTGGGCCAGAGAGCAGTTGTGCGCAAAGGCCGCGCCCTGCCCCGTGTCCATCAGCACCCGCGCCGCGCCGGTGTCGATGAGCAAGGAGAGGCCGTGCTCCGCCTGCCAGGGTTCGGGCAGCGCGTTGTCGCTGAGCACGTCGATGCGCAGGTGGGCGATGCGGTGTGTTACCGGGTCGATGGGGGTGTTCATGGGGTGTCCTTGGGTGGGGGCGCGGCTTCGGCGTCGGCTGGGGCCTCGGCCTGGCGGCGCTGGTGGGCTTCGTAATTACTGATGTACAGTTTCATCTCGCGTATCTGAATGCGGTTGTAAACGCCCGACGATTTCAGGGCCCGGCGCAGCAAGTCGACGCCCTCCTCCGGGTGCCCGGCCTGGCCGCGAATGTCCACCAGGTTCATGAGCAACGCAAAGGAGCGGGGATAGCGGATGAGGCCCTCGTGGGCGATGCGGGTGGCGAGTTGGGAGTTTTGTTCGACTTCATAAGCGATGTGAGAGAGCACAATGATGCGCGCGACCTCCTCCTCGTGGCTGAGATGGCCCTTGCGCTGCTGCTGGGCGTCGATGAGCTGCAACGCTTCATGAAAGCGATCGGCGTTTGTGTAGGCGAAGAGCAGGTTCTTCCAGTTCAAAACCAGGTCGGGATGCGCCTCGTATTCGTTTTGAAAAAAGGTGATGTTGTCGCGCCAGTGGGCGACGCGCAGCGCCGAGCTGACCGAAAACGCCAGCACCAGCACCAGCAGCAGGCGCGGCGTGAACACGCGGGCATGGGCGATGAGCCAGGGGGCCAGCCCCAGCAGCAGCGCCGCCCAAAACAGGTGGATGAAGCGCACGGGTAACTGCGCGATCATGGCGGGATAGGTGGAGCCCCCCAGGCTGAGCCACAGCAGGCCAAGGCCCGCGAGGATGGCCACCAAGGAGCGCCCCAGGCGGGCATTGCGCCGCACCGCCGCAAAGACGACGGCGCCGAGATAGCCCCCGAGCACCAGGGCCGAAATGACCCACTGCAGCGCGCTAGACGTGTCGAGGGCGCGGTGGGTGGCGCGCACCGGAAAGACGACGAGCTGCCGGACGGTCTCGCCCGCCGCCAAGGCCCACTGCCACGGGATGAACAAGATGAGTCCGCCGTGGGGGGTACCGCCGGCGACGAAGTGCCGCCCCACCAAGTAGAGCGCCACCGGCACCCAGGTCGCGAGCCACAGCGGGATGTCGCCCAGGCGCTGGCGGGGCGCCCCGGCGAGGATCACCGCCAACAGGGGGATGGCCGCGCACAGCACGCCGAACTCCTTGGAGAATGCCGAGAGCAGCGCGAACAGGGCGATGCGGGCGAGCAGCAAACCGCGCACATCGCCCCGGGCCCGCTGGACGGCACCGGCCAAGGCCAGCAGCATGAAGCCAAAGCCCAGGTGATCGGAGATGTTGGCCGCCATGCAGTAGACCTCGGAGGTCACCGGGTGGGCGACGTAGAGCAGCCCCAGCCACAGGTCGAGGCGCTGTTCGGCGGCGCGCGGGTACACGGTGCGCACCAACCGCGCCAGGGCCAAGGCAGCGCCCATGGCCGCGGCGATGGAGAAGAGGCGGTAGATCCACGTGGCGGAGCCGGCGATGAACCCAGCGGCCCAGAGCACCGCGGTGGTGAGGGGGCGCCAGTAGGCCTTGACCTCGGTCTCGAGGGCCATGGAGTTGTCCCAGAAGGGCACGGTGAGCATGGTGGGCAGGGCCGACAGCGAGCGGTGGGCATCCACGTTGAACGCCGCGAAAAAAAGACGGTCGTCCCACACGAAGCGGTTGGCGAACAACAGGGACATGGCCGCCAAAATGAGCACCCAGGCCGCGATGAGATAGGGCGCAGGGCGTGGGCGCGAAGCCGCAGGAGCGTCAGGAGAGGCGCCCGAAGAATCCGGAGCCGTCTCGGGAGAATCCGGAGCCGTCTCGGGAGCGTCCGGGGCGGGGGGCAATTCGTTTGCGTCGGTCATGGGGCGGCGGTTCCCTGGGTAAAGTCGCTTTGGCGCACCGGGGCGATGACGTCGTCGGCGCCCAGCACCACCCAGGTGATGCCGCCCTCGACCAGCCAGTGGCGCACCGCGCGCATGATGTCGTCGGGGGTGACGGCCTGCACGCGGTCCATCTCCAAGAGCCACGCCCGCGGGTCTTCGCGCAGCACCGCCGCGTTGATGAGCAGCGAAGCCACGCCCCGGGTGGTGGCCACGCCCCGGTAGGTGTTGTTGATGTACATCGCCTTGTACACGTCGATGGCCTCGGCGATGGGCTGCCGCGGCGCCGGTCCCGCGTCGGGCTCCGGGGCCATGCTCATCACCTGCCCCGCCGCCAGGGTGGCCACCGCGCTGTCGATGAGCTGCTTCACCCGCTGGGGCGCCGTGGTCTTGTACACCGAGAACGAGCCGTAGTTCGCCTGGAACGAGCGCACGCCCATGCCCACGGAGTAGGCCGCGCCGTGTTGATCGCGCACGACGTTGAAGAGCAGGTCGTTGAGCATGTGGGCGGCCAGCAGCAGGGCCGGATAATCCGGGTGGTCCACGGCCGGGGCCGCAAAATCGCCGCGCAGGTAGGCCACGCCCCGGGATGCCGCAAAGGGCACCTTGACCAGGCGCGAGGCCGCGTCGTGTGCAAAGGCCGGCGGGGTGCGGAGCACGGGCACCGCGTGGTCCGGGATGGCGCCGAAATGCCCTTCGAGGGCGGTGCGCAGGGCCGCCACATCGACGTTGCCCACCACCACCAGCAACATGCGGTTGGCCGAAAAGGTGCGCGCGTAGTGTTCGCGCACATCATTAAGGGTCATGCTCGCCAGCGAGGCCTCGGTGCCGTCGAGACGCGCGGCGTAGGGGTGGTTGGCGAAGAAGTGTTCGTTGAGCACCTGCGCGGTTTTGCGCCACGGGTCTTGCTGGATGCCCTGCTGCGCCAGGCGCGCCTCCGCCAGGATAAAGCGAAAGTCGGCCTCGTCGAAACGCGGCTGCAACAGGCCTGCGGCAAACAGGGGCAGCAGGTCGTCGAGGTAGCGGTCCAGGGTGCGCAGGGTGCAGGTGGCGTAGTCGAAGTGGGCGCGGCACTCCATGCCGGAGCTGGTGTCGTCGAGGCGCGCGGTGATGTCGTCGTAGCTGTGGGGCACCGAGGCGCGCATCATCGTGTTGAGCATGACCTCTTCGATGCCCGCTTGCTCCAGGGTGGTGAGGGCAGCGCCGCCGCGAAAGACCGCGTTGACCGAGACCAGCCGGTTGTCGGGCAAGGGGCGCACGATGACCGGGATGCCGTTGGCCAGCGAGAAGGTGTGCAGGGACTCGGCGGTGCGCTGAGCGAAGTCGTTGGGGGTGGCGGCCGCGAAGGCGTCGTCTAGGGCGTCGAGGCGCAAGGGCGCGGTGTCGCTCGCACCCCAATCCGCGGCGGTGGCGTCGTCATCTTCCGGGGGGAGCTCCGGGGCGTCGTCCGGGGTGGGCAGCACCGGGGGGCGCGGCACAAAGAGCGCGCAGCCGGGCCACAGCAGGGCGACGAGCAACAGGGCGGACCAAAGCGAGGCCGGGCGGCAACGGGCGCGCCGGGCGCTGCGAGGATGTGTGGGGATGGCGATGCGTGTCATGGGTGCCTTTGTGTCTAGATTTGTGAGGGCCGTCATGGGTTCCACCAGTGGGCGTTGTCCGCGTGAACGAACTCGTAGGCGAGGGCTTCGGCGCGGGGTTTCCAGCGTTCATCGGCCGCGGCGTCGGCGGTGGACACCCGGATGGTGATGGCCGTCGGGGCGTCGACGAGGTAGCGGCGCAGCAGCTTTTGAATGGCCGCGTAGCTCACGCTGTTGCAGTTTTTTTCGTAGTCGAGGAAGTATTGCGCGCCCGCCACGGACCACCAAAAGAAGAGCGTGCCCGTGACAAAGCCCGCGCTGTTCTCCATGGCGTAATCGTTGTGGTCGATGAGCTTTTGCTTGGCGGCTTGCAGGGCCTCGGCGCCGAAATATTGGGCCGGGTCTTGGGCGATGTGCCCTAGCTCGGCCAGCACGGCGTCGCGCAGTTGTTCGGCGCGGTCCGGCAGGGCGTCTTGGGCGTCGGGGTGCGTCGTGGCGAGCAGGGCGCTAAACGAGAAGAGCGCGCCGTCCGAAGCCGTGGGGTAGTTGAAGTCGACGTACTCCGGGTCGAAGAGCCCGGGCACGTTGGTTTGCAGCGCCTGTTTGAAGCGCCCCACCGGCGAGCGCATGAGCTGCAGCAGCACGTCAGCGGCCCAGGTGTCGGCGGGTTGCCGCGAGACATCGGGACCGCGCCACACCACGGCCACCTCGCTCACACCGGGGTAGTAATCTGCGTCTTCAAAGGCGAGCTTGACGTTTTGGGCGATGCCCGGTTGCGGCGGTTCGCCAATGCGCGGCGGCTTGCGTCCCTGCCAGTCGCCAAAGGCGGCGCGGGCGGCGTCGAACACCGCTTGGGGCTGCACATCGCCCCCCACCAGGAGCACGGCGTTGGCGGGCACGTACCAGTCGCGCTGCATCTGCCGCATCATGTCGAGGGTGGCGGCGCGCACGTTGTCTTCGGGGCCGTCGATGTTGTGGCGCCAGGGATAGCGCGGGAAAATGCGCCGGTGCAGGGCGTCGAAGAAGTAGCGGTTGGGGTCGACGTGGTAGCCGCGGATTTCGTTGATCACGACGCTCTTCTCGTTTTCGAAGGTGGTCTCTTCGAAGACCGGGGTGCGCACGGCTGCGGCCCAGAAGGAGACGGCGTCCTGGAGGCGGTTGGTGGGCACGGTGGTGTAGTAGTTGATGCCCTCGAAGCCGGTGCCGCCGTTCCAGTTGGAGACGCCCATGTTGTTGAGCGCCGCGGTGAAGGCCGCCGGGCTCGGGTGGGTTTCGTTGGAGAGGAAGAGCAGGTGCTCATATAGATGAAAGAGGCCCGCCGTGGTGCGCGACTGGGCGACGGCGCCGCCGCGGAATCCCACGCACACTGTGGCCAGGGGCACCGCGTGGTTTTCAACGACGAAGACCTCGAGGCCATTGGGCAACTTTTGGTACGAGATGGGGGATGGGGTCGCGCGGCCCGCGCCCGGCACGAGCGACAAAGCGCCGAGCCATAGGGCGAACAGCGAAGCGATGCGAAATCGATGGTTCATGCGTTTCTCCTAACGGAATTCTCCATAGCGGCCTGTGCGTCCGCCGGGTCCATGGTGCGCACGCAGTGTCCAACAGGTAGGGCAAAACTGTCAATGCAAGCGACACCGCCACACAGCACGGCCCAATCTGTTTTCATTGAAATATCTGCTGTAGTCAGTATGGAGCGACCAACTCCGATCGCAAAATCGTAGGTTATACTGCGAATGTTGAAAAACGTAGCACAGAGCTACATACGAAGGGAGTTGGTCGTG
>Ga0265293_10003410_pt1 | contig 29556 bp, 25 predicted proteins | sample Munlanlewell138R_FD_192505 | JGI IMG/M metagenome (GOLD analysis project Ga0265293, IMG submission 192505) | Leachate microbial communities from a municipal landfill in Southern Ontario, Canada - Leachate well 138R | ecosystem: Engineered > Solid waste > Landfill > Unclassified | place: Canada... | reverse complement strand
GTCGGTCGGTTCCTCGGGGTCGGTCGGTTCCTCGGGATCGGTTCCGCCGCAGTCCCAGTCGTGGTCCCAGTGGAACCGGCCGTGGCCGCGCCCGAACTCCTTGCGGTCCTTGAACTTTGCGCGCCACCCCGCCACCCGGACCGGGCGGTCATCTTCGCTGCCGGCCGCGGTGGGCTCCTCCCGCTCGGTGCGGTCGTGGTTGCGGGGCCAGCCCCGGAGCCGGTCGCGGACGGTACCTCGGGATTCCGATTCGTCGGCGGACTCGCGCCGGTCGAGCTTGCGACGTTCGCGGTCGAACCGCGCCGAGAGGCTCTTGTCGGTCCGGTCGGCCCGCTGCGACGTGCTGGTGTCGCGGTCGTTCTTGGAGCCGTCGTTCCCGGAACGGTCCTTCTTGGAGCGGTCGGCCTGGGAGCGGTCGTTCTCGGAACGGTCCTTCTTGGGGCCCGTGCTGCCCGTCGACTTGCGCGGACCGCGTTCGGTCGAGCGCGCACTGGAGTCGCGGTCCGCAGAGCGTTGGGTGCGTTCGGCACGGTCGCGGGGTTTGCTGTCGCTGCCGCGGTCGTCGCCGGGAGCCGCCGTCGCGACCGCGAGACCGACGGTCCCCGCGCCGCCGACCAGCAGACCGCAGGCGACCACACCGCTGATCGCCGCGCTCCGCATCCGCGACCCGTCCACTTTGCCCTGTTCCGTCGTCCTGCGGATTCGCTCCGCCCCTCGAATGTCCTTCGCCATTGTGGCATATCCGCAGGTGGCGATTTCGCGTATAGCGCCAGGCGCTAGGGTTGGCGCTGGGTCGTCGGCCGCACCCGCGGCGACCCGGCAGAGGTGCGCAAAGACCACGGAAGGCGGCCGGAATGGCGCTGTTCAAGAAGCGCAAGAGTCGTGCGACGCGTCGGGCCGAGGCCAAGGCGCTCAAGGCAAAAGCCAAGCTGGAAGCCAAGCTGCAGGCCAAGAACGAGGTGCGCCGGTTCAAGGCCGAGCAGCGCGCCAAGGACAAGGCGAGCAAGGCCGCGCTGCGCGCCCAGCGCGACAGCGACCGCGCCGCCCTGAAGGTCGCCGAGACGCAACTGCGGGCCGCCCGCGAAGGCAAGCTGCTGTCGCCGGCCCGCGTGCGCCGTGTGCTGACCGTCGCCCGCTTGCTGGCGCCCGTGCTGATCCCGGTGGTCTATCGCGCCGCCACCGCGGCCCGCGGCTTCCTCGACGAGCGCAAGGCCGACAAGCTCGGGGTGCCGCTGAGTCAGCTCGGCCAGTTCTCCGGCCAGGGCGGCCAACTGTCGGCGCGGATCTCCGGGGCCGAGCGGACGCTGAGCGCGGTGGCCCAGAAGGCCCCCAAGGATCCCGAGACCACGAAGTTCGTCGAGGCCATGACGGGCCGGCTCACCGACTTGGCCGCGGCCGTGGCCGCCGCCGAGAACATGCCCGTCGGCCAGCGCCGGGCGGCGCACACCGCGATCTCCGACCAACTCGACGGCATCGACGCCGACCTGATGGCGCGCCTCGGCGTGATGTAGTCGCGCTACCGAAATACCGCAGTACCTGCAGAAAGTGTGGCCATGATCTCCGTTGCACTCCGTCGATCCCGCTCCGCCGCGCGCGCGGGTGTGTTGGCCGTCCTGGTGGCGTTGCTGACCTTCGCCGGCACCGCCGTCGCCGGCGCCCACGCCACCCTGATCAGCACCGACCCCGCCGACGGCACCTCGTTGCCCGCCGGTCCGGAGCGGGTCAGCGCGACGTTCAACGAGGACATGCAGCCGACGTTCGCGGCCATGACCGTCGTCGGCCCCGACGGCAACATGTGGGCCGACGGCGACCCCGTCGTCGAGGGCCCGGTGATCAGCGTCGGCGTGCGCCCGTTGGGGCCGGCCGGCACCTACACCGTCAACTACCGCGCCACCTCCGCCGACGGCCACGTGGTCACCGGCGCGTGGTCCTTCGAGGTGACCGCCGCCGGTGCCGGTGATCCGGCGCCGCAGCCGGTCGAGGCGCCCGAGGCGTCCGACTCGTCGCTGCCGGTCTGGCCGTTCGCGGTGGCCGCGATCCTGGTCGTGGCGGCCGCCGTCGTCTGGGCCGTCCGGCGCCGGACGTGACCGAACGCCGGATCCGGCCACGCTCGGTGGCGGTCGGGTTCGGCGTAGCCGTCATCGCCGCGGCCACCGCGTTGGCGTGGCTGGTCAGCGGCGGGCAGCTGTCCCCGGCGATGACGGGGGCGCGCGCGGCGGCCGAACTCGCCGCCTCGGTGTGCCTGGGCCTGGCGCTGGTCCCCCGCCTGGACCAATCCCGCTACCGCGACGAGTTGACCGGCCGCGCCGCCGCGCCGCTGGCGGCGGCCGCCGCGGTCTGGCTGGTCGCCGAACTCGCGCGGGTGCTGCTGTTGGCCGCCGAGATCAGCGCGACGGCGCTGACCCGGCTCTCGCTGCCCACCCTGGTGGACTTCGCCTGGAGCACCGCGCCCGGGCGAGCGGCGGTGTTCAGCGTCGTCGCCGCCGCGGCGGTCTGTGCGCTGGCGCTGTCGGCCCCGCGCGCCCCGACCACCACCGCCACCGTCGCGGGCCTGGCCACGGCCGGGATCGCCGCGCGCGCGGTCACCGGGCATGTCTCCGACGGGGTGCTGACCTCGATGTCGGTGGTGGTGCACTCGCTGGCCGCCGCGCTGTGGTTCGGCACGCTGGCGGGCCTGGCGCTGACGGTGTCGGCCCGCGGTCAGTGGGCCCGCGTGCTGCCGGCATTCTCACGATACGCGCTGCCCACGGTCGCGGTGCTGGTGGGCACCGGGGTGCTGACCGCCCTCGGGGCGCTGGACTCCCCCGCGCAGCTGGTCCAGACCGGATACGGCCGGGTGCTGCTTGCCAAGGTCGCAGTGACGGCGGTAGTACTGATCCTGGCGTGGGCGCATCGCGGCGGTTGGCTGCGCGCGGCCCGGTCCCACCGGATCGGTGCGCAGGATTCGCTGCGGCGCTCCGTGGTGGAACTGGCGCTGCTCACCGTGGCGCTCACGCTGGCGGCCGGCCTGACCGTGACCGGCTGACCGAATCGGCGGGCAAACCGGCTGGCATGATGGTGACACTGCCGGTGACCGGTGACGACGAACTGCAAAGGAGCAGCCCACATGGCCGACGAGCGGGATCAGCCCGACGAACGCCCGGAACCGACGTCCCAAGCACCCGACGTGCCTGCCGCTGGGCGGCCGTCCGCCGACAAGCCCGCCGCGGACCCGGTAGCCGAGCCCCCGGCCAAGAAGGCCGCGAAGAAAGCCCCGGCCAAGAAAGCCCCGGCCAAGAAGGCCGCCCCCGCCAAGAAGGCGCCGGCGAAGAAGGCTCCCCCCAAGGGCGAGCCCGCCAAGAAGGCCGCGCCGCCACCGGCCACGCCCCCCACTCCCCCGTCTCCGCCGGCCACGCCGCCCGCCCCGGCCCCGGACCTGGCCACGCTGGCGACCAGCAACGGGTCCGCGGTGCCCGAGGGCGCCAAAGAGGCTGCCGCACAGGCGAAGTCCGCCGTCGAGCAGGCCGGCAACGCGGTGCCCCGCCCCGAGCCCGAGCTCTTGGACAGCGGTTCCCGCTCGCCGATGCCGTTCCTGGCCGCGTTCGCCGTGACGCTGCTGGCCATCCTGTGGGTGCGCCGACTGCGCCGCGATTCCGAGGACAGCTGAGAAAAACTCCTTGACCCTGACGCCACGTCAGGGTCGATAGTGGCGACATGGACGCCAGAACCGTCGGCCTGGTCGCCGACCTGACCGGGGTGTCGGTGCGCACGCTGCACCACTACGACCACATCGGATTGGTGGTCCCCAGCGTGCGGACACCGGCCGGGTACCGCTGTTACACCGACGCCGACGTCGAACGTCTGCACCTGGTGCTGGCCTTTCGCGCCACCGGCCTGCCGCTCGATCAGATCGGCGCCCTGCTCGACGACCCGGCGGCCGACGTCCTGGCCCTGCTCGAGAAGCAGCTGGCGGTCCTGCACGACCGCGTCGATCAGCTGCGCCACACCATCAAAGCCGTGGAGGAACTCATGAACGCGCACCGCGAAGGTATTCAGCTGACCGCCGAGGAGCAGGTCGAGGTCTTCGGGACCACCGTCGTCGGCGGCGAGTACGAGCAGGAGGCCCGGCAGCGCTGGGGCGACACCGACGTCTGGCGGCAGTCCCAGCGGCGCAGCGCGCAGCTGACCAAGCAGGACTGGATCGCCATCCGTGACGAGGGCGAGCAGCTGCTCGCCGACCTCGCGCAGGCCAAGCGGTCCGGGGTCGAGCCGGGCTCGGCCGCGGCCTGCGAGTTGGCCCGGCGGCACCGCGCCGGCATCGAGCGGTTCTACGACTGCGACGACGACATGCACCTGTGCCTGGGGCAGATGTACGTGCAGGACGCCCGCTTCACCGCGTACTACGACGACGCCGAACCGGGCCTGGCCCGCTACGTACACGACCTCATTGCCGCGGCGATCGGCCGCTAGGATCGGCTCCCGTGACTGTTGAACCGCGCGCCACCGCAGACCTGGTCGACGAGATCGGACCCGAGGTCCGCAGCTGCGACCTCCAACTCCGCCAGTTCGGCGGCCGGTCGATGTTCGCCGGGCCGATCAGCACGGTGCGTTGTTTTCAGGACAACGCGCTGCTGAAGTCCGTGCTGTCCGAGCCGGGCAACGGGGGCGTGCTGGTCATCGACGGGGACGCCTCGGTGCACACCGCGCTGGTCGGCGACCTGATCGCCGAACTGGGCCGCTCCAACGGCTGGGCCGGCGTGATCGTCAACGGCGCGGTGCGCGACTCCGCGATCCTGCGCACTCTCGATATCGGCATCAAGGCGCTGGGCACCAATCCGCGCAAGAGCACCAAGACCGGCGCCGGCGAGCGCGACGTCGAGGTGAGCTTCGGCGGCGTGACGTTCCGGCCCGGCGAGATCCTTCACAGCGACGACGACGGCATCGTGGTCCTCTAGTAGGTCCTCTCTTAGGCGGCGGCTTGCTCGCCGAGAGTCGACGTGTTGTACACCTCGCCCGAGTAGCCCTGCCAACAAGGCAACTCTGGGCGAGCACGACTAGCTCGAGATCGCCTGCACCGCGCGGTGTTTGGTGAAGTGCAGCGCGTCGTCGTCCACCCGGCCGCGCCGGATCGCGCGGATGTCGAAGAAGTAGTTCTGCTTGGCCTTCCACGGCCCGCTCGAGCCCGACTTCGGCAACTGGTCCAGGGCGCGCTGGAAGTAGCCCGGCGAGAAGTCGGTAAACGGCAGCGCCTCGACCTCCGGGCCGGGGTGCTTGGGTTCGACCGTGTCGTAGCCGTGCTCGTCCATGTAGTTGAGCAGGCGACAGACGTACTCGGACACCAGATCGGCCTTCAGCGTCCAGGACGCGTTGGTGTAGCCGATGGTGAACGCCATGTTCGGGATGTCGGAGAGCATCATCGCCTTGTAGGTCATCCGCTCGGCGATGTCGACGGGCTCGCCGTTGCGGGTCACGGTGGCCCCGCCGAACAGCCGCATGTTCAAACCCGTTGCGGTGATGATGATGTCGGCCGGCAGCTCCTGGCCGGAGCTCAGCTGGATGCCGGTCTCGGTGAACCGCTCGATGGTGTCGGTGACGACGTCGGCCTTGCCGCGCCGGATGGTCTTGAACAGATCGCCGTTGGGCGCTAGGCACAACCGCTCGTCCCACGGGTTGTAGCTGGGGTTGAAGTGCTTGTGCACGTCATAACCCTCGGGCAGATAGCGCTGCGCCATGGTGAGCAGCGTCTTGCGCATGAAGTCCGGGAACCGCCGCGACAGCTGGTACTGCGCGGTGCTGAAGGTGATCGCCTTCCACCGGTTGACGAAGTGCGCCAGCTTGGGCGGCAGGTACTTGATGGAGCGCTGCGCGACCGGGTCCACGGCGGGCAGCGACCCGATGAAGCTCGGTGAGCGCTGCAGCATCGTGACGTGGCCGGCGCCCGAATTGGCCAGCGCCGGAACCAGAGTCACCGCGGTGGCGCCACTGCCGATGATGACGATCTTCTTGTCGGCGTAGTCGAGGCCCTCGGGCCAGTGCTGCGGGTGTACCAGGGTGCCGGCGAAGTCGTCGTATCCCTCGAACTTGGGCAGGTAGCCCTCGTCGTAGTTGTAGTAGCCGCTGCACGCGAAGACGAAGCCGGCGTGGATCTGGCTTTCCTGGCCGTCGCGTTCGAAGGTCAGGGTCCAGCGGTTCTCGGCGTCGGACCAGTCCGCGGCGGTCACCGTGGTGCCGTAGCGGATGTGCCGGTCGATGCCGTTCTCCTCGGCGGCCTCGGCGATGTAGGCCTTGATCGAGGCGCCGTCGGCGATCGCCGTGGCCGACTTCCACGGCTTGAACCGGAACCCCAGGGTGAACATGTCGGAGTCCGACCGGATGCCGGGGTACTTGAACAGGTCCCAGGTGCCGCCCAGGTCGTCGCGGCGTTCCAGGATCACGTAACTCTTGTTCGGGCAGCGGTCCTGCAGGTGCCAGGCCGCGCTGATGCCGGAGATCCCGGCCCCGACGATCACGACGTCGACAAATTCGGTCATGCGGCGACGCTATCAACACCGTGTTGAGTAGGTCAACACTCTGTTGAGTTTTCTCAACACCCTGTAAGGTCAGGGTCGTGACTGCCGCCAATCCCGCGCGCACCGGGCGTTCCCGGCGCTCGCGCCCCTCGGGGGACGACCGCGAACAGGCCATCCTCGCGACGGCGCGGCGGTTGCTGGCCGAACGCCCGTTCGCCGAGATCTCGGTCGACGACATGGCCAAGGGGGCCGGGCTGTCGCGGCCGACGTTCTACTTCTACTTCCCGTCCAAGGAGGCGGTGCTGCTCTCGCTGCTCGACCCGCTGATCCAGCACGCCGATTCCGGGCTGTCCGACATCAGCGCCGTGCCGTCGGACCCGGGCCGGGCGTTCCGCGACGGCATCCACACCTTCTTCAGCGCCTTCGCCGCCGATCCGGTGCTCGCCCGCGCCGGCGCCGAGGCCGTCTCCACCAATCCCGAGGTCCGCACCCTGTGGTCGGGCTTCATGCGCAAGTGGATCGACCAGACCGCCGCGCTGATCGCCGCCGAACGCCACCGCGGCGCCGCCCCGGAGACCATGCCCGCGCAGGATCTGGCCACCGCGCTCAACCAGATGAACGAGCGCGCGATGATCGCCGCGATCTCCGGCGAGGCCGGCGCCGTGGCCCCCGAACGCCTGGTCGAGACCCTCACCCACATCTGGATGACCAGCATCTACGGCACCAGATAGGTCCCCCTGTCACACCCCGGTGCGAACATCTGTTCGTGGGCGCGACCATCCTGCACGCCGACCTCGACTCGTTCTACGCCTCGGTCGAGCAGCGCGACGACCCCGCCCTGCGCGGCCGGCCGGTGATCGTCGGCGGCGGGGTGGTGCTCGCCGCCAGCTACGAGGCCAAGGCCTACGGGGTGCGCACCGCGATGGGCGGCCGGCAGGCGCGGCAGCTGTGCCCGCGGGCCATCGTCGTGCCGCCGCGGATGTCGGCCTACTCGCAGGCCAGCGCCGCGGTCTTCGAGGTCTTCCACGACACCACCCCGCTGGTCGAGCCGCTCTCGGTCGACGAGGCGTTCCTCGACGTCGGCGGGCTGGCGCGGACGGCCGGCACACCGGTACAGATCGCGGCGCGGTTGCGCGAGCAGGTCCGCGAGCAGGTCGGCCTGCCCATCACCGTCGGGATCGCGCGGACCAAGTTCCTGGCCAAGGTCGCCAGCCAGGTTGCCAAGCCCGACGGGCTGCTGCTGGTGCCGCCGGAGGGCGAACTGGCGTTCCTGCATCCGCTGCCGGTGCGCCGGCTGTGGGGCGTGGGCGCCAAGACCGAGGAGAAGCTGCGCGGCCACGGCATCCACACCGTCGCGCAGGTCGCCGAGCTGACCGAGACCACGCTGGCGGCCATGGTCGGGGCCGCGATGGGACATCAGCTCTACTGCCTGTCCCGCAATATCGACCGACGGCGGGTGGTCACCGGGGTGCGGCGGCGCTCGGTGGGCGCCCAGCGCGCGCTGGGCCGCGCGGGCAACACCATGTCGCCGGCCGAGGTCGACGCGGTGGTGGTCAACCTGGTCGACCGGATCACCCGGCGGATGCGCGCGGCCCAGCGCACCGGCCGCACGGTGACGCTGCGGCTGCGCTTCGACGATTACGGCCGGGCCACCCGCGCCCGCACCCTGTCCCGCGCGACGGCGGCCACCGAACCGATCCTGGCCGCGGCCCGCGCGCTGGTCGCCGACGCCGCCCCGCTGATCGCGCAGCGCGGGCTCACGCTGGTCGGGTTCGCGGTGTCCAACATCGACCGCGGCGGGGCCCAGCAGCTCGAGCTGCCGCTCGACGACGGGGCCGAGCGGTGGGCGATGGATCTCGCCGTCGACGACGTGCGGCGACGGTACGGCAATGCCGCGCTGACCCGCGGTGTGCTGCTCGGGCGCGATCCCGGGATCGAGGTGCCGCAGCTACCTGACTAAAGCAGTTGCCCCGCAACGAATCCGGCCAGCAGCACCCCGAAGCCGCCGACCTCGCCGATAATCAGCGCGGCCATGCCGGCGTGCAGCGTGGCGTCCGGGTGGCTGAACTGATTGGTGGTGTCGCGCTTGGCGCCGTGGAAGATGTAGGTCGCGATCGCGAAGACGAAGAAGAACACCAGCACGCCCGCGGCGGTCAGGTTCACCGCCGTCGGCCAGGCGCTCAGTTCGACGAAGACCGCAGCCAGCAGCGTGGCGAACGAGTACAGCAGCGCGGCCCGGTGCGCGATGTCGACATACGGGTGGGCCAGATGGTTCTCGGCGACTGCCATCTCGCGGTACTTCCAGATCCCGAGGATCAGCGCCAGCAGGAAGATCAGCCCGGCCGCGAGCAGCGTCAAAGTGGTGTCGATTCCCAGGCCGGCGTGCATGAGCGGAGTGTAGCCAGGCCCCGGTCAGCTGCCGGCCCAGGCCAGCAGCTCGTCGGCCGACCAGGTGTTGATGATCCGGTCTTGCGGCACGCCGTTGTCCAGGGCGCGCTGCGCGCCGAAGCCCAGGAAGTCCAGCTGCCCGGGCGCGTGCGCGTCGGTGTCGACGGAGAAGTGGCAGCCGATCTCCAACGCCAGCTTCATCAGCCGCGACGGCGGGTCGCGGCGCTCGGGGCGGGAGTTGATCTCCACCGCGGTGCCGTGCTCGCGGCAGGCGGTGAACACCTTCTCGGCGTCGAACTTGGACTCGGGTCGTTTCCCGCGCCCGCCCTCGACCAGCCGCCCGGTGCAGTGGCCCAGCACCGCCACCCGGTGGTGCGACACCGCCCGAACCATGCGCCGGGTCATCGCGGGTGCGTCCATCGCCAGCTTCGAGTGCACGCTGGCCACCACCACGTCGAGCCGGTCGAGCAGCTCGGGTTCCTGATCCAGCGTGCCGTCCTCGAGGATGTCGACCTCGATGCCGGTGAGGATGCGCATCGGCGCGAACTGTTCGCGTAGTTCGTCGATGACGTCGAGTTGGTGGCGCAGCCGGTCGGGCGACAGGCCGTTGGCGATCCGCAGCCGCGGCGAGTGGTCGGTCAGTGCGCAGTACTCGTGGCCCAGGGCCTGGGCGGTGGCCATCATCTCCTCGATCGGGGCCGACCCATCGGACCAGTTGGAGTGCAGGTGCAGATCGCCCTTCAGCGCGGCGCGGACGTCACCACCACCGAGATCCTTTGCATTGCCGCGCAATTCGACGAGGGTGTCGGGTTCGACGCCGGCCCAGGCCTGGGCGATGACCTTCGCGGTCTTGGGTCCGATCCCGGGCAGCGACTGCCAACCGTCGGTGCGGCCCAGTTTCTCGCGTTGCGCGTCGCTGAGACCGTCGACGACGTCGGCGGCGTTGCGGTAGGCCATCACCCGACGGCTGTCCTCCCGCGCGCGGTCCTTGTAGTAGGCGATCTCGCGCAGGACGGCGGCCGGATCCAGTGGTGCCATGCTTTCCATAGTGCCCCCGCGCGGAGGGCGCGGACTGCGCTGGGCAAAATGCAATTCGCGTTCAAGACCTCACCGCAGAACACGACCTGGGACGACATGCTCGCGGTGTGGCGGGCGGCCGACGAGATCGACGTCTACGAGTCCGGATGGACCTTCGACCACTTCTATCCCATCTTCTCCGACCCCACCGGGCCCTGCCTGGAGGGCTGGATCACCCTGACCGCGCTGGCCCAGGCGACGCAGCGGCTGCGGATCGGGGTGCTGGTGACCGGCATCCATTACCGGCATCCCGCTGTGCTGGCCAACATGGCGGCGACGTTGGACATCGTCTCGGCGGGGCGGCTGGAACTCGGCATCGGCGCCGGCTGGAACGAGGAGGAATCCGGCGCCTACGGCATCGAACTCGGCTCCATCAAGGAGCGCTTCGACCGGTTCGAGGAGGCCTGCCAGGTACTCAAGGGCCTACTGAGCCAGGAGACGACGGCGTTCGACGGCGCCTATTACCAACTGGCCGAGGCGCGTAACGAGCCCAAAGGGCCACAGCGACCGCACCCGCCGATCTGCATCGGCGGCAACGGGGAGAAGCGCACCCTGCGCATCACCGCCCGCTACGCCGATCATTGGAACTTCGTCGGCGGCACGCCCGAGCAGTTTGCCCACAAGCGCGATGTATTGGCCGGGCACTGCGCCGACATCGGCCGCGACCCGCGGGAGAGGTTGGACCTGGCGATCGTGTACCTGCCGTCGCCGCACGATCCGGCGGTGCTGGAACCGCTCGCCGAGGCGATCCGGGACTCGGGCCAGCGAGCAAACTCAGGCTAGGTTACTCGGGCGTCAGCGACAGACCTCCCGCAACGAAGAGACGCCCTCAGACTCCGTAGCGGAGGATCTCGGCCCGAGTCACCAGCCGCTCGTGCTTGGCCGGGAACTCACGACTTTTGACGGGGTGCCGGAACAATGACCAGGCGATTCGCCCCACCCGCGAGCGGGTCAGTGGGTTGACGTGCACTGCTATCACTCCTGCGGTCGTTTTAGCTGGACCGAGCCACTACCATACCGCAAGTCGCGGTGTGATGTATTTAACAACTCGGATCCGGCAAAGCCACAGAGGCGCGCCGACAAATGGGGCAGATGTTTCTGGAGTGACGGCTGTGACTACCGTTGCGGAGCCGCGGTCGGCTTGATCGGCGCCGGCAGCGCCGTCTCGCCCACCAGGAACCGGTCCACGCCGGCGGCGGCGGCCCGCCCCTCGGCGATCGCCCACACGATCAGCGACTGCCCGCGCCCCATGTCCCCGGCGACGAAGACGCCTGGCACCGAGGTCTGGAAGTCATCGTCGCGCGCCACGTTGCCGCGGTCGGTCAGCTCCACGCCCAGTTCCGTCAGCAGCCCCTCGCGCTCCGGGCCGACGAAGCCCATGGCCAGCAGCACCAGGTCGGCCTCGAGCTCGAAGTCTGAGCCCTCGACCTTCTCGAACTTGCCGCCCTGCATGACCACCTCGTGGGCCTTGAGCGCCGTCACGCGGCCGTCCTCGCCGACGAACTTCTCGGTGTTCACCGAGAACACCCGTTCGCCGCCCTCCTCGTGCGCCGAGGACACCCGGAACATCAGCGGATACGTCGGCCACGGCGTCGAATCGGCGCGCGTCTCGGGCGGGCGCGGCATGATCTCGAACTGATGCACGACGGCCGCGCCCTGGCGGTGCGACGTGCCCAGGCAGTCGGCGCCGGTGTCACCGCCGCCGATGATGACGACCTTCTTACCCTTCGCCGTGATCGGGGGCTGACCGTTCTCGTCCAGCACGTCGTCGCCGAACTGGACGCGGTTGGCCCACGGCAAGAACTCCATGGCCTGGTGGATGCCGTCGAGCTCGCGCCCGGGGACCGGCAGATCCCGCCAGGCGGTGGCCCCGCCGGCCAGCACCACCGCGTCGTAATCCTCCCGCAGCTGCTCGACGGTGATATCCACGCCCACGTTGACCCCGGTGCGGAACTCGGTGCCCTCGGCCGCCATCTGCTTGAGGCGGCGGTCGATGTGGCGCTTCTCCATCTTGAACTCGGGGATGCCGTAGCGCAGCAGACCGCCGATGCGGTCGGCGCGCTCGAACACCGTCACGTGATGACCGGCGCGGGTCAGCTGCTGGGCGGCGGCCAGACCGGCCGGGCCGGAACCCACCACGGCGACCTTCTTGCCGGTGAGCACCGACGGCGGCAGCGGCACCACCCAACCCTCGTTGAAGGCGTTGTCGATCAGCTCGACCTCGACCTGCTTGATGGTCACCGGGTCCTGGTTGATGCCGAGCACGCAGGAGGCCTCACACGGCGCCGGGCACAGCCGGCCGGTGAACTCCGGGAAGTTGTTGGTGGCGTGCAACCGCTCGATGCCGTCGCGCCACCGGCCCCGGAACACCAGGTCGTTCCACTCCGGGATCAGATTGCCCAGCGGGCACCCGTTGTGGCAGAACGGGATTCCGCAGTCCATGCAGCGCGACGCCTGCACCTGCAGGGTGTCGTGGCTGAACTCCTCGTAGACCTCTTTCCAGTCCTTGAGGCGCAGCGGAACGGGCCGCCGCGCGGGCGTCTGACGCTGGGTGTGCTTGAGGAAGCCGTTGGGATCAGCCACGAGCCGCCGCCATGATCGCGTCGTTCACATCGGCGCCGGCCTCTTCGGCCGCGCTGATGGCGGCGAGCACGCGCTTGTAGTCGCGCGGCATCACCTTGGCGAAGTTCTTCTGCTCGGCCGACCAGTCGGCCAGCACCCGCTGTCCGACAGCCGAATCCGTGGCATCCACGTGGGCGGTGATCATGGTGTGCAACCAATCCAGGTCGGCCTCGTCGGGTTCGTCGAGTTCGACCATCTCGGAGTTCAAATTGTCCGGCAGCCTGCCGTGGGGGTCGTAGACGAAGGCGACACCGCCGGACATGCCGGCCGCGAAGTTGCGCCCGGTCTCGCCGAGGATGACCACCCGGCCGCCTGTCATGTACTCGCAGCCGTGATCGCCGACGCCCTCGACCACCGCGTGGGCACCGGAGTTCCGCACCGCGAACCGCTCGCCGACCACGCCGCGCAGGAAGGCCTGCCCGCTGGTGGCGCCGAACAGGATCACGTTGCCGCCGATGATGTTCTCCTCGGCGACATAGTCGGCCGGGGCGTTGTCCGACGGGCGGACCACGATGCGCCCACCCGACAGGCCCTTGCCGACGTAGTCGTTGGCGTCGCCGTAGACCCGCAGCGTGATGCCCTTCGGGACGAACGCGCCGAAGCTGTTGCCCGCCGAGCCCTCGAACGTGATGTCGATGGTGCCGTCGGCAAGCCCCTGCCCGCCATAAGCCTTGGTGACCTCGTGGCCCAGCATGGTGCCGACGGTGCGGTTGACGTTGGCGATGCTGGTGCTGAACCGGACCGGGGTCGCATGGTCCAGCGCCTCGCGGCACTGGGCGATCAGCTGCTGGTCGAGCGCCTTGTCCAGACCGTGGTCCTGCCCCGAGGTGCAGTACAGGTTCTGGTTCATGAACGCCGACTCCGGCTCGTGCAACACCGGGGTCAGGTCCAGCTTGTAGGCCTTCCAGTGCTCGGCGGCCTGCGTGGTGTCCAGCGCGCCGACCTGCCCCACCATCTCGTTGACGGTGCGGAAGCCCAACTGCGCCATGAGCTCCCGGACTTCCTCGGCGATGAACATGAAGAAGTTCTCCACGAACTCGGGCTTGCCGTTGAAGCGCTCGCGCAGCACCGGGTTCTGCGTCGCCACGCCCACCGGGCAGGTGTCGAGGTGGCAGACCCGCATCATGATGCAGCCCGACACCACCAGCGGCGCGGTGGCGAAGCCGAACTCCTCGGCGCCGAGCAGCGCGGCGACCATGACGTCGCGCCCGGTCTTGAGCTGCCCGTCGACCTGGACCACGATCCGGTCGCGAAGACCGTTGAGCAGCAACGTCTGCTGGGTCTCGGCCAGGCCGAGCTCCCACGGCGCACCGGCGTGCTTCTGCGAGGTCAGCGGCGTGGCGCCGGTGCCGCCGTCGTGCCCGGATATCAGCACGACGTCGGCGTGCGCCTTGGAGACGCCCGCGGCCACGGTGCCGACCCCGTTCTCGCTGACCAGCTTGACGTGGATGCGCGCGACCGGGTTGGCGTTCTTGAGGTCGTGGATCAGCTGGGCGAGATCCTCGATCGAGTAGATGTCGTGGTGCGGCGGCGGCGAGATCAGCCCGACGCCGGGCGTGGAGTGCCGCACCTCGGCCACCCAGGGGTACACCTTGTGGCCCGGAAGTTGGCCGCCCTCACCGGGCTTGGCGCCCTGGGCCATCTTGATCTGGATGTCGGTGCAGTTGGTCAGGTAGTGGCTGGTCACGCCGAACCGGGCCGAGGCCACCTGCTTGATGGCGCTGCGCCGCCAGTCGCCGTTGGCGTCCGGCTCGAACCGGTCGACGGACTCGCCGCCCTCACCGGAGTTGGACCGACCGCCGAGGCGGTTCATGGCGATCGCCAGGGTCTCGTGCGCCTCGGCGGAGATCGAGCCGTAGCTCATCGCGCCGGTGGAGAACCGCTTGACGATCTCGCTGGCCGGCTCCACCTCGTCGAGCGGAACCGGCTCGCGCACACCCTCTTTGAACTTCAGCAGGCCCCGCAGCGAGGCCATCCGCTCGCTCTGGTCGTCGACCAGCTTGGTGTACTCCTTGAACACCTCGTACTGACCGGTGCGCGTCGAATGCTGCAGCTTGAAGACGGTGTCCGGGTTGAACAGGTGGTACTCGCCCTCACGGCGCCACTGGTATTCGCCACCGACCTCGAGTTCGCGGTGCGCGCGCTCGTCGGGACGCTCCAGGTAGGCCAGCTCGTGGCGGGTCGCCACATCGGCGGCGATGTCGTCCAGACCGATTCCCCCGGTGGCGCAGAACAACCCGGTGAAGTACTCGTCGAGCACCCGCTGCGAGACGCCGACCGCCTGGAACAACTGCGCGCCGGTATAGGAGGCCAGCGTCGAGATGCCCATCTTCGACATCACCTTCAGCACGCCCTTGCCGGCGGCCTTGACGTAGTTGGTCTTGGCCTCGTCACTGGTCAGGCCCGTCAGCGCGCCGCGTTCGATCATGTCGTCGATCGACTCGAGCGCCAAGTAGGGGTTGATGGCAGCGGCGCCGAAGCCACACAGCATCGCCATGTGGTGCACCTCGCGCGCATCGCCGGCCTCCACGACCAGACCCACCTGGGTCCGGGTCCGCTCGCGCACCAGGTGATGGTGCACCGCGGCCAACGACAGCAGCGACGGGATCGGCGCCAGCCATTCGTTGGACTCGCGGTCCGACAGCACGATGATGCGCGCCCCGTTGCGGATCGCCTGCGAGACGCGGGTGCGCACATCCTCGAGCGCCCGCCGCAACCCCTGGCCGCCGTCGGCGACCGGGAACAGGCACTGGATGACCGCGGCCCGCATGCCGTGCTTGCGGCCGCGGATCTCGTGGTCGGGATCGACGTTGATCAGTTTGGCCAGCTCGGCGTTGCGCAGGATGGGCTGCGGCAGCACGATCTGGCGACAGCAGTTCGCATCGGGGTTCAGCAGGTCGCCCTCGGGGCCCAGGGTGTTCTGCAGGCTGGTGACCACCTCCTCGCGGATGGCGTCCAGCGGCGGGTTGGTCACCTGGGCGAACAGCTGCTGGAAGTAGTCGAACAGCATCCGCGGCCGCTGCGAGAGCACCGCGATCGGGGTGTCGGTGCCCATCGAGCCCAGCGCCTCGGCCCCGGTGCGGGCCATCGGGGCGAGCAGCAGGTTCAGTTCCTCGGTGGTGTAGCCGAAGATCTGCTGGCGCGCGACCACCCGGTGGTGGGGCATCTTGACGTAGTTGCCCTGCGGCAGCTCGTCGACCGGGAACAGGCCCTCGTCGAGCCACTCCTGATAGGGGTGCTCGGCGGCCAGCTGGTCCTTGATCTCGTCGTCGGAGACGATGCGGCCCTGCGCGGTGTCCACCAGGAACATCCGGCCCGGGCGCAACCGCATCCGCTGCACCACCTTGCCGGGGTCGACGTCGAGCACGCCGGCCTCCGAGGCCATCACCACCAGGCCGTCGTCGGTCACCCAGATCCGGGAGGGCCGCAGGCCGTTGCGGTCCAGCACGGCGCCGACGACGGTCCCGTCGGTGAAGCACACCGACGCCGGGCCGTCCCAGGCCTCCATCAGCGAGTCGTGGAACTCGTAGAACGCCCTGCGGGCCGGGTCCATCGACTCGTGCCGTTCCCAGGCCTCGGGGATCATCATCAGCACCGCGTGCGCCAGGCTGCGCCCGCCCAGGTGCAGCAGCTCGAGCACCTCGTCGAAGCGCGCGGTGTCCGAGGCGCCGGGCGTACAGACCGGGAAGATCTTGTTCAGGTCGTTGTGGTAGCCGAAAACGTCGGTGTGGATCAGGGATTCCCGCGCCCGCATCCAGTTCTCGTTACCGGTGACGGTGTTGATCTCACCGTTGTGCGCCACCCGCCGGAACGGGTGCGCCAGCGGCCACGACGGGAAGGTGTTGGTGGAGAACCGGGAGTGCACGATGCCCAGGGCGCTCTCGAGCCGGTCGTCCTGCAGATCGAGGTAGAACGCTTTGAGCTGCGGCGTAGTCAGCATGCCCTTGTAGACGAAGGTCTGCCCGGAAAGACTTGGGAAGTACACGGTTTCACGGCCCGGGCCGTCGTGACCGGTGCCCTTTGTGCCCAGTTCGTGCTCGGAGCGCTTCCGGATGACGTACGCGCGGCGCTCGAGTTCCATGTCGGAGGCGCCGCCGATGAACAGCTGCCGGAAGGTGGGCATGGCGTCACGGGCCAGCGCGCCCAGCGAGGAGTCGTCGGTGGGCACATCGCGCCAGCCGAGCATTTGCAGCCCCTCGGCCTCGACGATCTTCTCCACCGCGGCGCAAGCGGCTGCGGCGTCCTTGGCCGACTGCGGCAGGAAGGCGATGCCGGTGGCGTAGCTGCCCGGCTCCGGGAGATCGAATTCGACGACGGCGCGCAGGAACCGGTCCGGCACCTGCATCAGGATGCCGGCGCCGTCGCCGGTGTTGGGCTCGGCGCCCTGCGCACCGCGGTGCTCCAGGTTGACCAGGGCCGCAATGGCTTTGTCCACAATGTCGCGGCTGCGCCGGCCATGCATATCCACGACCATCGCAACACCGCACGAGTCATGCTCGTAGGCGGGGTTGTACAGGCCAACTGTGCTGGGCGCTTTTTTCATCCGCGAACCCACCCGAATCCGTTCGGGAAGAGCCTCATCAGCTCTTCGTGTGCTGTTCAGAGCCTGCGCCGCATCCCGGAAGGTAGCGGTGCGGACCCCTTCGGTCTCATATGTCGTGACCCCGACCTGTTCCGAGATGGTCCGTGGGGCCGTGCAGCACTGAACGGCGGCCCGATCAACAGGTCACAACAAGTTGTAAAAAGATAAAGCAAAAACCGCCCCCTGCGCCAACTTAGTGCAGCCTAACTAGCTATTTGCCCGATCTTGTTGCACATCGGCCCCCAACCGGGCCGTGAGAACACGAAAGCGATTGTCTTCGTTGGTGTTTGATGCCACGACGCGGCGGTGTTCGTCCGCCGTTGCCGGCGCGGACCGCGAAGGCCGGTCCTTAGAAAATTTGCTGGCAGCGGGGAATCCGGCGGTTCGACGAGTGTGTTTCACCACAAGGGAATCGCCGGCCCAGTGGCCCTCTCGGTCCAGATTTCCCTGGTAGCCCACGGGTTCTGGGCGGTTCACGGCCCTCAGCGACCCCTCGGCGCCCCGTTTCGCCTACCGGATCGAGGTTTTGCAGAAAGTTAGGCCGATTCTTAGAGACGGCCATTTCGGCCCCGACAGCGAGCGAGACCGCGGCCACCCCTCGACGGTGGTCGCATCCGATCCACCCATCAAACCGCGGTCTCGGCTCGCGTCGGCGTGACCCTCCCCCGAATGAGCCTGCCCGACTGGCCTTCTCAGGATCGGCGCTGCGATCACCGGGGGCACGCGTAGTGCGCTACCTGCATCCGCTACTCGACCGAGAGGGCCCGCCCACCCTCGTCGGGTTCGGTGAACCGGCGTCGGCGCGACTTGCGGACCGGGTAGCCGCCGCGTTCGGCCAACGACCGCAGTTGACGCAGGGCGAACGTGCGGCCGCGGCCGGACTCGGGGATCGCGATGCCGGCCCAGATCCCCTCGGCTCCCGGGGTCTCGACGGCGTCGCGCGCGCAGATCCAGCGCCGCGGACAGGTCCGACAGATCGCCTTGGCGGCCTCGTCGGCGGACGCGGTCCAGCGGTCCGGGTCGTTCACGCACGCGCCGACCACGTCGTACAACGGCACACCGTGCTGCGCGGGATGACCCGAGTTCAGTGCGCTTGTCATGAGGGTTCCTCTCCGTCGGAAGCTCGATGACGAAACCGTAGCAGCAATTTCCGTAGCGGTGCAATATTTTCCGTAGCGCACATGTTTCGGCGCTACAGGATGAACTTTCGGCGTTGCACGAGGTTGTGGCCACTTTGGCCCCGTTTGGCTGCGGTCCGCTCCGCACGGCCGGCATCGCCGGCCGCCATAAACTGCAGCTCAGGACCGCAGCATCGCTCCACAATCAGCGGACGCGGCGCTACAGGCCGGTGCGGCTCGTCGGTGTTCGGGGCCGATGGTCGATACTGGGACGACGCGCCGTCGTGGCATCCGGCGCAGCTCACCCCGAGGAGGACCCCTGCAGTGACCGAGCGTGAAGACTTTCTCCGCGATCGTCAGTCCGGTCCCCCGCAGCACCCGGCTTCGCCTGCCGACGACGGCCCGCCCACCGAGCAATGGACGATGCCCCCGAACGATCAGTGGCCCGCGCCGCCCGCTCCCCCGGCCAGCGGCCAACCCGGGTTTCCGCCACCCCCGCAGCCCGCGCCCCACCAGCCACCGCCGGCGCAACAACCCCCGGCGCAACATCCGGCCCCGCAGCAGCCGGGCCCGCAGCCGTGGCTCGACTTCGGCGGCGCCCCGCCCGCGGCGCCGCGCAAACCCCGACCTACCAGCGGTTGGCGCCGCGCCGTTCACGTCGCCACCTTCGGCCTGATCAATCTCGGGCCGTCGAAGGCCGAGCGCCGCGCCGACGAGCTGAGGGCCATCATCCAAGCGCCGTTGCGCAGCTATTACAAGGTGGGCGTGCTGGGCAAGGGCGGCGTGGGCAAGACCTCGGTGGCCGCCAGCGTCGGGTCGGTGTTCGCCGAGTTGCGCCCGGCCGACCGGGTGGTCGCCATCGACGCCGACACCGCCTTCGGCCGCCTCGGCAGCCGGGTCGACCCCACCGCGCGCGGCTCCTACTGGGAACTGGCCGGTGACCGCAACCTGGAGTCGTTCGCGGATCTGAAGGCCCGCATCGGCAGCAACGCCGCCGGGCTGTACGTGCTGGCCGGCGAACCCGCCAGCACCCGCCGCCGCGTGCTGGATCCGGCGATCTACCGGGAAGCCGCCCTGCGGCTGGACCGGCACTTCACCATCTCGATCATCGACTGCGGTTCGACCATGGACGCGCCGGTCACCCAGGAGGCGCTGCGCGACCTCGACGCCCTGATCGTCGTCTCCTCGCCGTGGGCCGACGGCGCCGGCGCGGCCGCGCAGACCATGGAGTGGCTGGCCAACCACGGGATGAGTGAGCTGCTGCGCCGCACCGTCGTGGTCCTCAACGACTCCGACGGCCACGCCGACAAGAAGACGAAAGCCGCGCTGTCCCAACAGTTCACCAGCCGCGGCCAGGTGGTCGTCGAGGTGCCGTTCGATCCGCACCTGCGCCCCGGCGGGGTCATCGACGTCTCCCGCGAGATGGCTCCGGCCACCCGGCTGCGCTTCCTCGAGATCACCGCCGCCATCGCCGGGCATTTCTCGGTGGTACCCCCACATTCCGTTCCCGGCGAGGCGAATTGAGCACCGTGACCGACGAACTGGACGCCATCTTCACCGTCGACGGGGACAGCTACGTGCCCAGCGACCTCGCCCGCGGACCGTGGGGCGAGACCATGGCGGGCCAGATCGTCGGCGGCCTGCTGGGATGGGCCCTGGATCAGCACGGGGATCCCCAGTTGCAACCGGCGCGGTTCACCGTGGACCTGATGCGGCCGGTTTTCCTGCGGCCGGTCCAGATCCGCACGCTGGTACAGCGGGAAGGCCGGCGGATCAAGCTCGTCGACGCCACCATGCTGCAGGACGGCGAACCCGTGGCCCGGGCCAGCGCCCTGTTCCTGCGCCGCGGCGATCACCCGGAGGGACGGGTGTGGACCTCCCCGGTCAGCATGCCGGCGCCGCCGCGGAGCCTCGACGGCATGCCGGTCGAGTTGCCGTTCCACCTGTGGTCCTACAACGACAGCGGCGACGACGGCCGCGCCGGCCTGGTGCCGGATCTGTGGCAGCAGGGCGACACCCAGAAGTTCGCGTGGGTGCGATTGGCGCGCCCCCTCGTCGCCGGCCACCCGGTGACGCCCTTCACCCGCGCCGCGTTCGTCGGGGATGTGACGAGTTCGCTGACCCATTGGGGCACCGGCGGTTTGCGCTACATCAACGCCGACTACACGGTGACGCTGAGCCGGCTCCCGGTCGGCGACTTCGTCGGCCTCGCGGCGCAGAGTCATTTCGGCGACGACGGGGTGGCCACGGGCTCGGCGACGCTGTTCGACGCCGACGGCCCGATCGGCACCAGCATCGCCGTCGCGCTGGCGCAGCCGGCCGACGCGTTCCGGCCGCCGCACCTGTTCACCCCGTAAGGCCTACACCTCGATCGGGACGTGCTTCTCCGCGCACGCATCGCGAACCGCGGCCATCACGTCCTGGGTCCGGATGGTCTCGAGGTCGGCAACGGTGACCGAACCCTTGTCGCTGCGATGCTGGGCGGCGACCCGCGAATCCCGCAGCCGCTCGGCGCGCTCCACCACGTTGCGGGCGAACCGGCCGTTCTGCATGACGTCCACGCCGTGGGTGCCGTCGGGGGCCAGGTAGGTCCGCAGGGCCCGGCAGGCGGCGGTCAGCGCCTCGCGCGCGGCGGGTTCGATCACCGTCGCGCGCGGCTGCCCGTAGCGCACGGCGATCTCCACCAGCTCGTCGGGGCTGTAGGACTCGAACCGCAGCTTGCGGTTGAAGCGGCCCGCCAAACCGGGGTTCACGGTGAGGAATTCGTCGACCTCGCGCTCGTAGCCGGCGCCGATGAAGCAGAAATCGAAGCGGTGCACCTCCAGGGCCACCAGCAGCTGGTTGACGGCCTCCATGCCGATCATGTCCGGACGGCCGTCGTGGTGCCGCTCGACCAGGCTGTAGAACTCGTCCATGAACAGGATCCGCCCCAACGAACGATCAATCAGCTCATTGGTTTTCGGTCCTGAGGAGCCGATGTGCTCACCGCAGAAGTCGGCGCGCTTGACCTCGATGATCTCCGGGTGCCGCACGATGCCCAGGCCCGCATAGATCTTGCCCAGCGCCTCGGCGGTGGTGGTCTTACCGGTACCCGGCGGGCCGACCAGCAACATGTGGTTGGTCTGATTGGTGACCGGCAGCCCGTGCGCCAAACGCAGTGCGCGAACCTCGATCTGGTCCTCGAGTTCGGCCACGGCCCGCTTGACATCGGCCAGCCCCACCTGATTGTCCAGGAGCGCGCGGCCCTCCTCGAGCAGCTCGGTGCGACGCTCGGCGTTCTCCTCGTCCTGGCGGTCCTCGGGCGTTTGCTCGGTGCTGACGTCCCAGCGGTTGGTCCGGCTGTTGATGGTGGCCTCGTCGGTCACCACCAACCGCAGGTTCGGGTCGGCCAGCGCCTCCTGCGCGGATGCGATCAGCGCGCCGTTGATCGTCGCCTTCGACAGCGCGACCTGGGCCTTGTCCTCCTCGCCGAGCTGGCGGTGCGCCATCCCGCGGATGTAGGCGAGATCGGCGGCGATCAACGGGAACTCCGCTGGATCGATCGCCGCGACAATGGCGTCGCTGAGGTCCCGGCGCCGCGCCTCGCCGCTGTGCTCGTGCCGGGCCCGCAGTTCGATGCGCCCCGCCCAGTCCAGTGCCACCCGGCCCTGACCGAGGTGCGCCGCCGCGTGCGCCGCCAGGGTGTTGGTCGCCGCGGTCACCGCCGACATGATGATCGCCTGCGGCGGCAACACCGACGCCGCCACCGAGATGACATCGGGCCAGCGTTGCGTCGCGAACATCAGGTAGGCCCGCAGGTACTGCTGCCACTGGTGGTTCTCCCAGGTGTCCAGCAGGGCCGAATCACCGAGCAGCGCTTCGGCCTTCTCGTACTGGCCGTCGTCGACCAGTGCGGAGGCCAACGCCAGCCCGGCGTGCGAGGATTCGGTGACGGTGATCGCCAGGTACGGGCCGGCCTTGATGTGCGCCGACAGCGTCGCACCGATCCGGTTGGTCTCCCGGTGCAGGCGCGCCCCGTACGTGTACAGCTCCTGCAGCGTCGACAACGCGTCGTCACCCGCCGCGATGCGGCCCAGCCAGGCGTCGGCCATGGCCGCGTCGGTGTCGGTCGCATCCCGGAACTTCGCCTGCGCGGCGTCCGGGTCGGCGCCGAGCAGGGCCATGCCCTGGTCGAAGTGTCTGCGGGCGGCGGCGGTCATGCTGGTACTGGTGGTCATCGCTTGCGGGTCAACGCCTTTCCTCAACGAGTTCACGGTCGTCGAACATGCTGGTCGGTTCGGCGGAAACGTATCGGTTCTCGGCGCGGAACAGCTCCACCTCCACGATGCGGACCCAGCCCGCGGCGCTGACCTCGACTGTTGCCGGGCCGATCTGCGTGATGGTCACATCGGGTGTGCCGCGGGCCGGCTCCCCGGGCCGTCCGATCGAGATGAGTGTGTGGGGCCGCGGCGCCGGCGCCAGCACACCGTCGGTGACGCTGACGGTGGTCCCCGCAGCCGGGCGGGTGCCCTCGGTGACCGCGATGTCCGGCATTCGCACCGTCGCCCACCGCTGCGGGTCCCGGGTATGCACGGTGATCCGGTCGCCGGCGCCCGCGGTGCGCACCACCAACCGCTTGGCGATCACGTCGTCGGCGGCGATGTGCACCCGACTGAACTCACCGGGATCGCTGAACGGCAACATCATTCGATCGCCGGCGCCGACCTTGCCGATCAGTACACCGGAGGCACCCACCGGCACCGGCAACGCGCTCGGTGCCCGACCGCGGCGGATCCGCCGCAGCTCCGGTGTCGGACCGCACAGGCTGGCGGCCACGGCGGCGGCCTGCTCCCCGGGCAGGGTGCGCATGAGGACGCTCGGCGGCGCGCTGGGCGGCTGCGTGGTCCGCACCGTCACGGTGGCCGTGGCGGTCCCGTCGGCGAACAGCGTCCAGTTCTGGATGACCCCGTCGACGCGCAACGACCAGGCCTGATCCATGGTCTCGGGCGTGATGTCCTGCGGCCGATACCAATACGAGGTCAACCACCCGTGGTCGCCGCGCACGGAGCGCCATTTCTGCCTGCCGGCCGCCAGCGCGGCCGACCCGATCCGACGTTCCATTTCCACGATGTCGGTCGCGGTGGCGACTTTGGCCCGCACCCCGCGCCCGCGCAATTCGGCGCTGATCCGCTGGGCGACCGCCAGGGCAGCGGACCCGGCCGAGATCCGCCACTGCAGCGCATCGGCATTGGGGAAGGTGGCAATCCGGGCGATCAACCAACTCTCCCGCTGCCCGGCATACGGTGGCGTGCCGATCAACGTGTCGTAGACCCTCGGATAGTCGCCGGTGGCCCGGCGACGTGCGCCCGCGGTCACCAGGCTCAGCGATTCGACCGTCAGACCGAGGCTGTGGTGCAACAGGTCACGCAGCGCGCCCAGGTCGACGGTGTTCTCCGTATCCGCGGCCGCCGAGCCGGTGAACAGTGTGGGGGTGTGGGCCTTTCCGAGGATCTGCACCGCGACGATCGCGACGTTGTCCTGGTAGCGGACCCCGCCCCCGGAGCGGTCGTTGGCGACGGTGCGGGGTTCGTCGAGTTCGATTGCACGTTTCCGCCGCAAGAACAGCGCCCACCAGGACCACAGCGGCAGCCGCCACCACCGGATCACCGCCAGCGACACACCCACGAGAAGACCGCCGGCCGCGCCGAGGTAGCCGCCGAGGCTCCAGCCGAGCAACCCGGCGAGGAACACCGCGACGACGACCGCCAATCGCGTGCGCGCGCTCATCGGGCCCGCCGGGCGCGGGCCACCAGCGACGCGATCAACACCGCACCCAGCATCGCGCCGCCGAAGATCAACGCGGCGTTGCGCGCCCGGTGATCGGGCGGCTCCGGCGGCGGGGGCGGCACGACGACGCGGCTATGGGACCCCGGCGCCAACCGTTCGCCCGGTGGCACGTTGAACGTCAGCGCGGCCACCGGGTCCACCACGCCGTAGCCCACCTGGTTGTCGACGCCGCGGGGCGGGTTGTGCGAAGTCTGGCGGATCCGGTTGATCACCTGATGTGCCGTCAGTTCCGGGAACTTGGCGCGTACCAGGGCCGCCACGCCGCTGACGTAGGCCGCCGAGAAGCTGGTGCCCCAGAACGGGGTGTTCGGCTCGCCGGGCCGGCTCGGCGGATAGGCGTTGACGGGACCCCCGTTCTGCGGCGATAGGCCGATGATCCCGACGCCGGGCGCGGCGGCCGAAACCCACGGGCCGGCAAGGCTCTTGGGCAGCGGGGCCCCGGAGTTGTCCACTGCGCCGACGGACAGCACGTAGTCGGCGAACCACGACGGCGACGACACGGTCTTGACCTGGCGCCAGTCGCGGGGATCGTCGGTGTTGAGCGGGTCGAACAGCGGGTTCTGTGCGCAGCCCTCCTCACCCTCGTTGCCGGCCGCGGCCACGATCACCGCGTCCTTCACGGTCGCCGCGTGCCACACCGCCGCGCCCAACGCGCGTTGGTCGAGCGGATCCGCGGACGAAACGCACGACGTCACACTGATGTTGATCACCTTGGCGCCCATGTTCGCGGCATGCACGATGGCCTGGGCCAGCGACGCGATGGTGCCGGCCTTGCGCCGCGCCTCGTTGTCCCCCGGTTGCGGGTCGACGAATTCGTAGGCCCGCGAGGACTGCCTGATCGCGATGATCACCGCGTGCGGGGCGACGCCGGCCACGCCGTCGGGCGCATCCGGCGGGGGCGGCGGCACCGCCGGGTTCAGCGGCGCATCCGCCAGTGCCGGCCCGCTCGCGGGGGCGGCCGGGGGTGGCGCGTCCGGCGGCGGTTCGGGCGGTGCGGGCCGGATCTCGGTGACCGTGACCGGGGCCGGCGGCGGTGGTGGCGCCGGGGGCGCGGGCTGGCCGGCCGGCGGTGGCGGGGCGCCCGTCACGGGGGCGGGACCGTCCGGCGGCGGGAACGCGGGACGCGGCGGCATGGGGGCCGGCATCGGCGTTCCCTGCGGCGCGGCGCCGATCAGGGACGCCACGACCGTCCCGTGTGCGTCGCAGTCCAGCAATCCATCGCCGCCCATGATGTAGTCGCCGCCGGCGACCACGGGCAATCGCGGGTTGGGGTTGACCCCGGTGTCGATGACCGCGACCGGCACGCCGTTGCCCGTCGAGAACTCCCAGGCCTTCGCGATGTTGAGCATGGTGAACCCGGGGGCGGTCACCGACACGTTGGGATCTTCGACCGTGATGGTCTGCGCGCACATGTTGCTCTGCCGCATCGGCTGCTCCGGCCCGGGCCGGCCGTCCGCCGGGACCAGCGCCGGGTCGACCGTCGGCGGTGTGATCGCCTGGGCCATCGGTATGTTCGCGCTCAGCGCGACCAACAGCACGGCACCGGCGGCCGACCCCACCCGCCGGCCGCGCCTGGCGGCGCTCATCGCATGCGCACCCATGTGAACAGCCCCCCGATCCATGCGGCCAGCGGCAGCGCGGCCACGATCGCCAACAGTTCCAGCCATTCGGCCAGCATCCGCACCAGCGGGGTGAACCGGGTGACCGGCACCAACAGCCCGGCCAGCAGGCCCAGCCCCGCGAAGCCGGCCAACACCAGTGCGCCCCACAGCACCGCACTGCCGGAATCGGCCGGCGCGGCCAACACGTACTTCACCACGCCCGCGCACACTGCGGCCGCGGCACCGCACACCAGCGCCACCGCCTGTTGCTTGGCCGCAAAGCTGCGGCCACGGCTGATGAAGATGAGTACGAACAACATCGCCAGCAAGGCGGCGGCGTTGCTCTTGGGCTGACCAGGCATCAGCGTCGCCCAGACGGCGACGGGCATCGCAAGGGCCGCGGCCACACAGATCCCGGTGAGCACCTGGTTGGCCCGACGGGCCGCCGCGGCGATCTCCGCGCCGCGCGGTGTGGTGTCCGGGCTGACCTCTGACTGCTCGACATCCTCGTAGTCGTCGTCGGCCACCGGTTCCACGGCATCCACCGGCAGTCCGTCGCTGCGGCGAAACAGATCTCGTCCGGTGATCGACCCGAAGTGCGGCGGGCGGATCCGCGCGGACCACAGCGCGAACGTCGGCGCCAGCGTGACCAACATCAGCAACGCGATCAGCCCGCACATGCCCAGCCACTGGGCCGGGATCGGCCGCCACATCCGGGCCAGCGCCACGGCACCGCCGAGCGCGCACAACGTGACGATGGTGGCGCCGACGGTGACGTGCCGTTTGGTCAACGCCATCAGTCCGCAGGTCATCGTCAGCAGCGCCAGGGTCGCGATGAACACGTGCGCGGAGCCGATGGTCCCCGGTGCCGCGGCACCCAGGGCCGTCGCCAGCAGCGGTATCGCGGGCCAGGCGAACCCGCTGAGCAGGTCGTGGCGTTGCGGCCACCACCTTGCGACGGCACCGGCGCCGCCGCAAAGTAGCAGCCCGAACGCGCCGGTCACGATGGTCGGCATCAGCGCATCGTCGACGTGGCGGTTGCGCAGCGCCATCAGCAGGATGGTCGCGGCGCACAGTGCCGTGATGGCGAGCGCGGTGTGGGCCGCGGTGGCCGCGGTGACGGGCTCGAAGAGCCGCTTGCCGACCCGAGCCAGTCCCGTGGACAGCGATTCATATTGGGGTTCAAAGGAATCACCCTGCCCGGCGGGGGCCAATACCAGCGTGGTGCCGTCCTCGACCCCGAGTTCGTCGAGGGTCTTCGTGACCTCGAGCCGCGTGCCGTTGGCCCGCTGCAACTCGTAGCCGATGCCGGACTCCAAACCGCCGAGGCCGCGGCGTTTCAGTTCCGTGTCGAGCAGTTCGACGATGTCGTCGATGAACACCTCCACCGGGACCGACGCCGGATACACCTGCGAGATCAGGTGTTCGCCGCAGACCACGGCGACTGCGCACCGGGCAGGAAAGGAAACTTTGGTCATCAGCGCGGCCGATCGGCGTCCGGGGTGTACTTGTCGGCAATCGCCGCGGTGATCTCGAACAACCGCAGCCGGGTGGCCTTGTTCACCTCGTGCTGCACATCGATGATCCCGCCCTTGGCCAGATGCGCGTCGTACGGCATGAACTCGACGGTGGCGCCGGACTGGCTGAACCGTTCGACCAGGTACTTGCGGGCCTCGTCGTCGTACTTGTTGCGGCTGTCGTTGAGGATCACCATGCTGCGGGAGACCAGTTCGTGGTACCCCAGCGAGCGCAGCAGGTCGATCGCCCGGGTCACCGGCAGCGAAGTGTCGGCGGTCAGCCCGGACACGAACACCAGGGTGTCGCAGGCATCGAAGACCGCCTTCATCACCGGATGCTCGAGGTCGTCGGCGGTGTCCACCAGCATCACGTTGTGGGTACGCCGCAACCGCGAGAGGACCCCGGTGAACATCGAGGGCACCAGCGGCCGCGGCTGATCCGAGGCCCGGTTGCCGGCCAGTACGTCGAGGCCGACGGCGTTCTGGCCCAGGTGTTCCCGGATGTCGGCGTAGCCCTGCACATCGGTGTCGTTGAGGACGGCCGAATAGTCACCGGGCGGGGTCTCGTCGATCCGGCCGGCCAACGTGCCGAACCCCGGTGCGGCGTCGATCGCCACGACGTTCTCCGGCCGGCATTCCCGGAACACCGCACCGATGGACGCGGTCATGGTTGTCTTGCCGACGCCGCCCTTGCCGGAGATGACACCGATGACGTACTGCTTGCGGATGTGCCGGCGGGTGCGCTCGCGCAGTTCCCGGTAGTGCCGTTCGGCCGGCGACTCCCCGAAGTTGATGGTCTTGAACGACGCGAGGTAGACGAACTTTCGCCAGCCCGCCCCCGGCGGAATCTTGCGCGGGGCCACCATGTCCGAGATGCGCAGCGACCCCGACACCGAGTCCGGGTGGCGGTGGAATGCGCCGCCGGATTCCGGGTGTCGCGGCTGCTCGTGACCCGGCGAAGCGGCCGGTTCATTCCATGGATTCGTCACGATTTTGACGCTAACACGCGTGCAAAGGTACTCACTTACACAACCTTTCGGTACGAATACCAGTCATCACTGGCGGGAATCGCGCGCAGGATCTGGGCCACGGCGCTCGAAATGCATTTGGCCGAGCCGGGACTCACGATGAACCACTTCTTGCCGTCGCGCTGGACGGTCTCGTACACCACGCGTCCTTCCGGGGTGTCCACGATGGCCGTCGACAGGGTGCCGCACACCGCCCGCGTGGCCGACCCGGTCTCCACCCCTGATTGCACCGCGACGATCGAAGCCTGCGCCGACTGGCCGGGGTCGCCGGCGAGCATCAGCAGTCTGATCTGGTCGGCGTCCAGCGATTGGTTCATCAGGTGGCGCCGCAACGTATCCCGGTCGCGGACCGTGCTCAGGAGGGGGTCGGCGGCCAACGTCACCGGGCGCAACGGCGCGGGCGCCTGTGTGCCGCAGAGCCGGTCGATCTGGTCGGTGACTACGCGGCTCGCCGCACCCTCGGCCGTGGCGGTCCCGGCGGGGCTCACGCGGATAAGATGCTCGGTGCGCTCGATGGCGACCCACCACTGCGCGTAGCGGGCCAGCAGCACTCGTCGGGGCAGACCGTCGTGATCCGGTGTCACGACGTGGATCAGCAGGGCGACGTCACGCCGTGCGATCACCGTGAGCCACTCGAGCACCGGCCCATCCACGACGCCGTCATCATCGATGACGCCCTGTTCCCGCAGTTCGGCGGCCATCGGGTGGTCGAGCGCGGCCTGCTTGGTTTCGACGCTGGGCAGGTGCGGTCGCAGACCCAACTCGGGCGCGAGCACTTCGATACCCGAAAGCACCTGCAGGACAAGCAGTCCGTCGACGGTGGTGGTCAACATGAGGCATTCCCCCGGACATGCGGTGGGGTGCGCGCCTACGCGCGCACCCCACCGGGCGAACAAGTTGGTTCAGAGGCCCGCGGCCAACGCCGCATCCTGGGCCTGGGTGTTACCCACCACTGTTTGCACGGTGGTGCCGAACTGCAACACGGTCTCGATCAGGTGCTCGAACGCCTGCATGAACTGCGTCTGGTGTTCGGCATACGACGTTGCGTTACCGCCGTCGAACACGCCGAGCAGGGCCGTGGTCCGGTTGTGGACGTTCAGGTGGTCGTCGCCCATCCCGGCGGCGTTCTGGATCACCTGGTCGGCCGCGGCGATGATGGCGGGGGCGTTGTACGTGATTTGCATGGAGATTCTCCTTGGGAATCGGGTTGGGTCCGAGGGGTTGTCGCTGACTCAGCCGCCGTGCACGGCCCTAATGGCGTTGATCGAATCGTCTTCGTTGGCTTCCTTGACCTCGGCGGCCTTGCGGA
>Ga0265293_10003409_pt1 | contig 29557 bp, 23 predicted proteins | sample Munlanlewell138R_FD_192505 | JGI IMG/M metagenome (GOLD analysis project Ga0265293, IMG submission 192505) | Leachate microbial communities from a municipal landfill in Southern Ontario, Canada - Leachate well 138R | ecosystem: Engineered > Solid waste > Landfill > Unclassified | place: Canada... | reverse complement strand
AACTCATATGAACCAAATATGATAGCGGTGTTCCAGCTGTTTTTTGTGTTAAGATCTGAAGTGGTTTTGCTTTTCCAATCTGTTTCATTTGAACTTGAACGCCTAATCTTGAAATCGTTGTAAGTGCCTGCTTTAATTTATCAAGATCCGGTGTTTCATGAATCCGATAGATTGAGGGGTATGATGCATGAAACATATGTTCCGCAACCGTTTCGTTTGCTGCTAGCATAAATGATTCGATTAATTCCTCCGCTTGATCAGTCTTTCTTTCAAAGACGTCTAAAACGCGCCCTTGTTCATCTACCTTGAAGCCTAATTCACTACTTTCAAATTCAATTTCGCCTCTTTTACGACGTTTTATTTTCAGTTTTTGTGATAATTCCAACATTGAAAAAAGCATTTTATCAATTGTTTTATCACCGGTTGATTCATTTTTATTAAATAGATCATTTACACTTCGATAAGTCAATCTCTTCTTTGATTTGATAATTGTCTTGTTTATATCATAAGAGACTAGATTAGCTTCGGCATCAAATATCATAAAACAAGATAATGTTAGTTTCAATTCATCTGGATTTAAAGAACAATAATCATTTGATAATAAATGCGGCAACATCGGTATTACTCTATCAGCTAAATATGAGCTTGTAGCTCTTTTATACGCTTCTTGATCCAAAGGACTATCCTCTTGCACATAAAGACTAACATCCGCAATATGTACACCTAAGTGGTACTGATCATTTTTGATGGTCAAACTAACTGCATCATCTAGATCCTTAGCATCTTCACCATCGATTGTTATAATCAATTTATTTGCCAAATCAATTCGATCTCTTTTGGCTTTAACAAAATCAATGTTAAGGTTTTTTAAATCCTCCAAAACTTCTTTTGCAAAAAATCGTGGCCACTGATAAGCAGATACTATCTTTAATGTTTCAATATCCGGATCATTTTGATGCCCAATGATCTCTACTACATGGGCTAAAATGTTTTTTTCACTAATCTCATCGATGTTCAAGCGTACAACATGACCATTAACGATTTGCAATTCATTAGTAACTTCAAGTGGTCTATCGATATACGTTTCAGGAAAGTATCTTATACTTTGCTTGTTCTTTTCGACCGTCGCAATAACTGTTGTTAATGCGCGTTTTACTATATAAACTACTTTTGCAAAACGACCATCTTCGACTAAGACAATATCATCATGCATTGAGTCTTTCAATAAAGCCTCTTCAATATAAATATCTTCAACTTCTTGTCTTAAAAAACCAAATGTTTTTTTGTGGTCAATTCGACCAATTAAAATATCTGGCTTTAGTAAATAATAGGGCTCTTGATACGTTAAAAAAGGATATTGATCTAAACTGATCTGTCCTATTTCATCTTGATGAACTTTTCTGGTCTGTTGATTATAAAAAATCATATATATGTTATTCATTTTATGTACCTCTATATCATTATATCATACACCATTGATGCACATTTAGAAAACAACAGCAAAAACACCTTGATGGCTCAAGGTGTCTCAATGTTAAACTATTTTCTTAAATTGTAGAAGGATTTTTTGCCTAGGTAACGTGCTGTATCACCAAGTTTATCTTCAATTCTTAATAATTGATTGTATTTTGCAATACGATCTGTTCTTGAAGCGCTACCAGTCTTAATTTGCCCTGCATTAGCAGCAACAGCGATATCAGCGATTGTTGTATCTTCTGTTTCACCACTACGATGGCTAATCACTGCTGTGTATCCAGCTCTTTTTGCCATTTCGATTGCGTCAAATGTTTCAGTTAGTGTACCGATTTGATTCACTTTGATTAAAATTGAGTTTGCAATGCCTTTTTCAATTCCTTGGCTTAGTCTTTCAGTGTTCGTTACGAATAAATCGTCACCGACTAGCTGAATCTTATCGCCAATTTTTTCTGTTAAATACTTCCAGCCATCCCAATCGTTTTGATCAAGCCCATCCTCGATGGAAATAATTGGATATTTGCTCACTAATTCTGCATAAAAATCAGCAAGTTCATAACTGGTATATGTCTTGTTTCCTTCACCAGCTAAAACATATTGTTTTGTTTCAGGGTTGTAAAATTCTGATGAAGCGACATCCATTGCTAATAAAATATCAGTGCCCGGTTCATATTTAGCTTTTTTGATTGCTTCCATAATAATTGCCAGTGCTTCTTCATTTGAACCTAAGTTAGGGGCGAAACCACCTTCATCACCAACTGATGTGTTATAACCTTTTTGTTCTAGCACTTTTTTTAAGTGATGGAAAATTTCTGTTCCCATGCGGATTGCTTCACCAAACGTTTTAGCTCCGACTGGCATAATCATGAATTCTTGGAAATCAATGTTATTGTCAGCATGTGAACCTCCGTTTAAAATGTTCATCATTGGCACAGGCAATTGCTTACTGTTAAAGCCTCCTAAGTACTCATATAGCTCAACTCCAAGCAAATCTGCTGCTGCTCTAGCAACAGCCATCGAAACACCTAAAATTGCGTTTGCACCTAGCTTGCCTTTGTTTTTAGTTCCATCAAGTTCAATCATGATTTCATCAATTAACACTTGACTTGTAACATCGAGTCCAATAATTTCATCTGCAATTAATTCATTGACATTTTTAACGGCATTCAAAACACCTTTGCCAAGATAACGTTTTTTATCTTGATCCCTTAATTCAACCGCCTCATGTTCTCCTGTTGATGCTCCTGATGGCACTAATGCTCTTCCAAAAGCACCTGACTCTGTATAGACTTCAACTTCAATTGTGGGGTTACCACGTGAATCTAAGACCTCACGTGCATATACGTCTGTAATATATGGCATAATTTTATCTCCTTTTCATCTAGTTATTTTCATACCATTATTATACCTTTTTTTAACCCTAATTGGAAGATAAAACGTTATGGAAACGTTTACCATCAGCAATTTTGAGATCTTTTTTTCATCTCTAAGGTCATTTATTCATAATATAATTAAAACAATTAAAAGAATTGCCGTTATTGACAATTATGAAAACGTTTTATAATTTGTCCTATGCAAATTATTGCTGGTTTTTTGGTATAATATAGGTGTCGAAACGAGGTATGCTTATGCACAAAGGATTTGTTGGTTTAATTATTATGGATGGACTGGGGCTAGCACCAAATACTCGCGGAAACGCAGTAGCGTTGGCCAATACTCCGGTTTTGGATGAATTGTTAAAAAAATATCCTAACAACACCTTAGAGGCTAGTGGTGAGGTTGTTGGTCTGCCTGAAGGTCAAATGGGCAACAGTGAAGTTGGACACTTGAACTTAGGTGCAGGAAGAACAGTTTTTCAATCATTGACAAGGGTTAATGTTAGCATTAAAGATGGTTCCTTTTACCATAACAAAGCTTTCTTAGAAGCAATTGACTTTGCCAAGAGACATCAAAGTAAATTACATGTCTTCGGCTTAATTGGTGATGGTGGTGTCCATTCGCACCAATTGCATATTAAAGCGCTTTTTAAATTAGCAGAAAAACACAATCTTAAAGACGTTTATCTTCATGCTTTTTTGGATGGTAGAGATACACCACCAACATCTGCTTATACGTTTTTAAAGGATTTATTGAATGAAAACATAAAAGTTGCTACAGTGAGTGGTCGTTATTATGCAATGGACCGCGATAACAATTGGGATCGTTTGCAAAAAGCAATTGACAATATGATTATCGGTAATGCTCCATATTATGCAAACCCTCTAGAAGGTATTAAAGCGTCTTATGATCAAGGGATTACCGATGAATTCATGCATCCGATTGTGACTGATAGGAACGGATTGATTGCAGAAAATGATGCAGTTATCTTCGCTAATTTTCGACCTGATCGAGCGATTAGAATCGCAACAGCATTTTCTAACCCAGTTGCGGCTAAAGCTTATCAAACTATCGGAAAATCAAGCTTCAACCCCCATTTAATCCCAAAAAATCTTTGTTTTGTTTCAATGATGAACTACGCGGAAACAGTAAAAGGACCCGTTGCTTTTGATAACCAAAATCTAATTGATTTATATGGTGATGTGATTGAACGAAACGGACTTAAACAATTGAGAATTGCGGAAACTGAAAAGTATGCTCATGTTACCTTTTTCTTCGATGGCGGACTGGAAAAAGCATATTCAGGAAGCACCAGAATTCTAGTCGAATCACCAAAGGTCACTACCTATGATTTAAAACCGGAAATGAGTGCTTTTGAAGTTAAGGAAAGGGCAGTTGAAGCGATTTTGACTAATAAATATCAAACGATGATTCTAAACTTCGCAAATCCTGATATGGTTGGTCATACAGGTTCAATTCCGGCAACGATTAAAGCGGTTGAAACGGTCGATTATTGTGTTGGTGAAGTCTTAGAAGCGATTAAAGAAATTGGTGGAGTAGCAATCGTTTTAGCTGATCATGGTAATGCCGAAAAAATGATTGATGAAAACAATCAACCGCATACGGCACATACTACCAACTTAGTTCCTGTTATCATTACTGATCCATCAGTGAAAGTGAATAGTGGTGCACTAAAGGATGTAGCACCCACAATGCTTGAACTATTAGGACTAGAAAAACCAGCTGCAATGACAGGTGTTAGTTTGATCAAAAAATAAAAACTTTCACTATCAAATAAAAATCAATCATCAGTTTTGACGATTGATTTTTTTGTTTTCTATTTATTTAGACTCTTTCGCTTAACCATTCAATTGCTTTTTGATAGGCATCTTCTTGATCTAGATCATTAAAAACCTCATGATAACTATCCGGATACAAAACAATCTTTTTGTCAGTACTGTTAACTAAATCAAACATGCGTTTGCTAAACTGTTCTGGAACAATTTTATCTTCTTCACCGTGAATGTATAAAATCGGAAGTGTAAACTCATTAACACGTTTGTTTAAATATCTGACTCCTCGTACAAACATCTGCCCAACTAGTGATATGTAAAACTTGTGTAGATTGAAAGGATCACTTACATATTCTTCTTCAACAGTTCTATCTCTTGATAGTTTTTGATCGGCAAAGTTGGTTTTAATCGGAATCCAACCAAATAATCTGAAACCAAAAAAGCGTAATGGTAAGATATTACTCATAAAGTTTGTCGGTGCAGCACAGCTAATGATACCTTGAACATCTTTATACTTAACACCATATAGATGAACAATTAAACCACCCATGCTGTGTCCAAATAAAAATATTTTGTTGTTTTGGAGTTTCTTCTCTTCGACAACCAAAGCATGCAAGTCATCAACAAACTGATGAAACGACTTTAATTTCCCCCTTTGGCCTTGACTTTGTCCATGACCTCTTAAATCATAACGAACAACATTGAATCCAGCATTGTTGAATTTTTTGGTCATTACATCATAACGGCCAGAATGTTCGGCAATACCATGTGTAATAATGATTGTAGCTTTGCTTTCGGGTACTTCAAATCGTTTTACATGTAACAAAATGTTATTAATTAGCATAGTTAGTCACCTCATATTTTTATTATACTACAAATTGCAATATGCAATTACCTATAAGTTTTACGTAAAATATGTTAAAGTAAATCAAAAGATTTACAAAGTTACTTAATTAACACATTTAGTTGTTAAAAAGGCTTTTTTATAACGCAATATTATAGTATAATAATAGACAGATAAGTTACAAAGGAGAAATAAACATGAAAAGAACTGCTTTATATCAAAAGCACTTGGATTTGCACGCAAAAATGGTCGAATTTGCGGGTTTTGAGATGCCAATTTCTTATAAAGGAATCCAAGAGGAACACAATTTTGTTCGGACACATATGGGCATGTTTGATGTTTCGCACATGGGAGAGTTTTTAATTGAGGGAGAAGACGCCTTAGAATTTGCTAATCATATCTTAACAAATCGAATTTCAAACGAATTACACAAAGTTACATACTCTTTGTTATGCGATGAACAAGGCTTGGTAATCGATGATTTATTAGCATATGTGATGAAGGAAAATCAAGTACTTCTTGTTCCTAACGCTGCTAACATCGAAAAAGATTTTGCTTGGATTGAATCACATATTAAAGATTATGATGTGAAACTACGCAACGTTTCTGATGCTTATAGCCAAGTTGCGATCCAAGGTCCTGAAGCAGCTAGAAACATCGCGAAAATCTTAGGTGAAGATTTGTCGAATTTACCATTTATGACATATACGGTGATTCCATACAATGGAGCTTACATCATCGTCTCGGCAACCGGATACACCGGTGAAAATGGATATGAAGTTTATGGTCCGCATGATTCAATTAATAAAATTTGGGATCGTGCCATCGAAATTGGCGTTGAACCCTGTGGATTAGGTGTAAGAGATACACTTCGCTTTGAAGCTGGTCTGCCATTATACGGCAATGAAATCGGCGGCGACATCAATCCTTACGAAGCGGGTTTAGGTTTTGCAATCAAACTTGATAAAGACTTCATCGGTAAGGAAGCTTTAGCCAAGGCAAAAGAAAACCTAACACGTAAAAGCGTTGGTCTAGAGTTGCTTGAGAGAGGAATTCCGCGTCATGATTATTTGGTCTTGCACGAAGATAAAGTAATTGGACATGTAACAACCGGTTATATGATTCCCGGCTTAGAAACACCAGTTGCTGTTGCTCTTGTCGATATTGACTACAGTAAAATCGGAACTGAACTATTTGTTCAAATACGTGGTAAAAACATCAAGGCACGCGTTCGAAACAAAAAATTTTTAATAAAAAAATAAATAAAAAATAAGGAGAAAAAGAAATGGTTAAAAAGGGTTTACTTTACGCAGAAAGTCATGAGTGGATTAAAGTTGAAGGAAATGTTGCATTTATTGGTATTTCTGATCATGCACAAGATAGTTTAGGATCGATTGTTTTTGTTGATTTACCACAAGTAGGAAATACAATTAACAAAGGTAACGTCTTTGGTGCAGTTGAGAGTGTTAAGGCTGCTTCTGATTTATATTTGCCGATTAGTGGTAAAGTTGTTGAAGTCAATTCTGCTTTAGAAGATGCACCTGAATTGCTTAACGAAGACGCTTATGAAAACTGGATTGTTAAAATTGAAATCAAGGATCAAACCGAATTAAACGATTTATTGACTGACGAAGCATACGAAAAAACGCTTTAATTTAGCATAAAGGAGGCATCACGATGCACAAATACTTGCCGCATACTCCTAAAGATATAAAGGAGATGCTAAAAGTCATTGGGGCAGGCACTGTTGATGAACTTTTTGATGTTGTTCCACAAAATTTACGACTAAAAAAAGATTATCAAATTCCAAGTGCTTATTCTGATGACAGATTGACAAACCATATGAAGGCTTTGGCTAGTCAAAATAAAGAACTAATTATATTTAGAGGTGCTGGTAGTTATGATCACTATACTCCAAGCATCGTCAAAAGTTTAATTTCTCGTCAAGAGTTTTTAACTTCTTATACACCTTATCAACCTGAGGTTGCACAAGGTACTTTGCAGTATATTTTTGAATATCAATCAATGATTTGTGAATTAACTGGCATGGAAGTTTCAAACGCTTCAATGTATGACGGTTCAACATCTACTGCTGAAGCGATGTTTATGGCATATGCCCAAACAGGTAAAACGGATATTTTAGTTAGTGGAACCGTCAATCCAAGAATTATTGAAGTAATTAAGACATATGCATATTATCGTAAAATGAATGTTGTCATCGTTCCGGAAAAAAATGGTGTAACCGATTTTGATTTTGTGAAACAAAACGCAAGCGATAAGATGGGCTTAATCGTTCAAAATCCTAATTACTACGGAATCATTGAAGATTATGAAGGCTATGCTGATGTCATCCATGAAAACAACGGAATTTTCATCATGAATGTTGAGGGACAAGCCTTGGCATTACTTAAGACACCTGCTGAATTGGGTGCTGATATCGCTGTTGGCGAACTCCAATCATTAGGTATTCCCTTAAGTTTTGGTGGCGCATACATTGGTTACTTAGCAACAACAAATAAACTTGTTAGAAAAATGCCTGGAAGAATTTGTGGTATTACTAACGATGTTGATGGCAAACGTGGCTTTGTTTTAACGCTCCAAGCTAGAGAGCAGCATATTCGCCGCGCAAAAGCAAACTCAAACATTTGCTCTAACCAATCATTAAATGCACTTGCTGTCACTGTTTATTTAGCAGCGATGGGCAAAGAAGGGTTGATCAAGGTTGCGAATGAGTCCTTAAAAGGTGCCCATTATCTATACAACCAACTATTAAAAACAAAGAAGTTTGAACAGGTATACGATCAACCATTCTATAAAGAGTTTGTCTTAAAGGCGAACTTTGATGTGAAGAAGTTTGAAAAAGAATTATTGAAAAAAGGTATTTTAGGACCTTTACATATCGGTGATCAAAAACTCTTGTTTGCGGTTACTGAAAGACGTACCATTGAAGAAATTGAACAACTTGTTGAAATGGTGGTGAATTTTAAATGAAAGCATACGATAAGATAATTTTTGATTTATCAAGTCCAGGACGGATTGGTTATCATTTAGATCAAAAGAATTTACCTGAGGTTAGTTTGCCAAAGCATTTACTCCGAGTTGAAAAGGCGGCCTTGCCGGAAGTTTCAGAATTTGACGTGGTCAGACATTACACCAATGTTTCACAAATGAACTTTGGGGTTGAAACAGGATTTTATCCCTTAGGATCTTGTACAATGAAATACAATCCGAAAATCAATGATGAGTTGGCTGGATTAAGTGGTTTTGCTAATCTTCACCCACTTCAACCGATTGAAACTGCACAAGGAATGTTAAAAATCCATCATGACCTAGCTGCAATGTTATCTGAAGTGACGGGGATGGATGCTACTTCACTAAATCCATTTGCAGGTGCACATGGCGAACTTTCAGGCTTAATGATTATAAAATCATATCATGATAAGAATAAAGATTTCAAGCGTACTAAGATTATTGTTCCAGATAGTGCCCATGGTACTAACCCCGCTACTGCTTCTGTCGCTGGTTTTGACACAGTTGAGATTAAATCTAATCCCGATGGGACAATCAACCTACAAGCATTAAAAGAGGTTTTGGGTGATGACATCGCCGGTTTAATGCTAACAAATCCAAACACTGCTGGTGTTTATGAAAAAGACATTAAGAAAATCGCTGATCTGATTCATGATGTAGGTGGATTGGTGTACTATGACGGAGCTAACCTCAATGCTTTATTAGGAATCGCTAATCCTGGTGATATGGGCTTTGATATTACGCACTTAAACTTACATAAAACATTCTCAACACCTCATGGTGGTGGTGGCCCAGGTTCAGGTCCAGTTGGAGTTAAAGCATTCTTAGAAGAATTTTTACCAAACCCAATTGTTAAATTTGACGGTAAAAAGTATTTTTTTCAAAACTCAAAAGATTCACTTGGAGCACTTGGTTTATTTTATGGAAACACAAGCGTTTATTTAAGAGCTTATGTCTACATGCTGACTTTAGGTAAAGAACATCTAGGTAAAATTGGTTCGTACGCAGTATTAAATGCCAACTATATTAAAGATTCATTAAAGGATTTGTTCAAGCTTCCAGTGGCTGGACATTGCATGCATGAATTTGTCTTTGATGGCTTGATTGACCAATCTACTGGTGTTAAGACATTAGATATCGCTAAACGTTTATTAGATTATGGATTTCATGCACCAACGATTTACTTCCCGTTAATCTTTAGTCAATCAATGATGATCGAACCAACGGAAGTTGAATCAAAAGAAACGTTGGATTCATTTATCGAAATTTTAAGAGTGATCGCTAAAGAAGCAATCGAACAGCCGGAACTCTTAAAAACTGCTCCTCATAATACAGTCGTAAGACGTCTTGATGAAGTTAAAGCAGTTAGACAACCAGTTTTAAAGTATCGAGATTTAAAATAATCTCATATCTTCTTCTTGAGAATGGGGAAAGCAATTGTGCCTTCCCTTTTTTCTTTTAAAAAAAGGAAAATCGTCTCTGATTTTCCCTGTCTTCTTATGATAAAAGTTTTTCAATAATTTGTTTGGCAATCAAATCGTATAATTTACCTGTCTCTTCCTTGCCGGTAAAAATATATTGATCGTTTAATGGTTGCCCGATTGGTATTTGTCCTAAGAGATCAACTTGAAGCTTTTCACTTACAGTTTTACCCCCTCCCGAGCCAAAGATAAATTCGCGTTTTTGGTTACACGGATTTAAATAATAACTCATATTTTCAACGACACCAATTACATCATGGCCAATTTGTTGAGCGCCGATACCTGCCTTGACGGCAACATGTGCAGCATTGACATGTGGTGTAGTTACGACTAAGACTTTACTCTTGGGAACATATGTTTTAACATCTAAAGCGACATCACCGGTTCCTGGAGGTAAATCGACTAAGACAATATCAATATCATCCTGCCAAGCTACGCCATTAAAATAATGGATTAGCATTTTACCAAGCATTGGTCCGCGCCACATTAACGGTTTATCAGGTGGCATAAAGAATTCGGTTGAGATAACTTCAACACCATCTTTATTTAAAGGAATCATCTTCTCATCATCAGTTGATGATAGCGGTTTGATTTCCAATTGGAAAATCTGTGGTATGCTTGCTCCATAAATATCAGCATCAATTACGCCAACTTTTTTGTTTTGTCTTACTAAAGCTTGAGCCAGGTTTGCTGTAACAGTTGATTTACCAACGCCACCTTTTCCGGAAGCGATTGCCAAATAAACAATAACCTTTTCTCCTTCAGGAACAAACTCCGATTCAAAGATTGTCACTTTTACACCTGGAAAACCTAATTCAATCTTAATCAGCTTTACTAATTGAATCTTAAATGTTTGCTCATATTTTGTTTTATCACGAACAAAAACTTCTAGTTCTACAACGCCAGTTGGACCAACTACTAACTTTTTAATACCATTTACTTCCCTTAAGGGACGATTAAATCCCGGATCGATAACTTCTTCTAATCTAGCCTTTAATTGATCGTATGTCAAATGTCTCACCTCTTTCCTATTATAGCAAGAAATAAAAAATATTGCTTTAAAATGGCTAAAAAAGTTTATATTATGCTATAATGAAACTGGTATATACCACTGGAGGGATAAAATGGTGAAATTTAAAAAACCGATTGCTGGAAAGCTAGTTGATATAGCCGAAGCAAGCGACCAAACTTTTAAACAGAAAATGTTAGGTCCAGGCTTTTCAATCATTCCAAAATCAAACCTTTTGACTGCACCTGTAGCTGGTGTAATTGAAATGATCTATCCGACGAAACACGCTTTTTCAATTAAGTATGGGGATAATCAATTTTTATTGATTCACATGGGTGTTGACTATCATGTCAATGAACAGACCTTTTTTTTGAATTTCCGCTTAAATGATCGCGTTTCTATCGGTGATCCCCTGGTAGAAATCAATCTACCACTTTTCATTAAGCAAACAAAGTATCCCGAAATATATTTTACTTTTATTGAGGCGAAGGAATTAGAAATTATTGGCCAAGAAAACGAAAACAAGCAAGAAGTACTGTTGCTTAATATCTGGTGAAGCTATGTATAAATATGAAAAAATAATAACGTACGTAAAAGATTTAGCAGAAAAAAAACAGCATCCCATCTATATTTCCGAACGAAACCTAGCTAATAAATTAAACATTTCACGCATGACGGTTCGAAAAGCATTTGATCAACTAGCAAAAGAGAACATTATTAAGCGAACTGCAGGACAAAAAACACTAGTTTTGAAACAAGATAGAACACTATCTGGTGTAATCGCCAGTTATGGCATGGCACAGGGATATGCTTTTATTCATAAACAGATACAAATTGATTTCAAAAACCAAAAATTCACCTCAGATGACAATGAATTCAACCGTCTGCAAAAGGCAATCGCTCAAGCAAGAAAATACTTGTTGTCGATTGAAACAGCTTCCGTGGAATTAAAGGATATCATTGAAGTTCAATTAACAATGTTAAATGATCCCGACTTTATTGATGGCCTAAAAAACGAAATCAAACTTAAGCAAACTGCTGAAATTGCCTTAGTAAAAACAATTGAAAACTATGAAAAACAGTTTTTAGCAATTGAAAATGAGTATTTAAAAGCGCGTCTTAAGGATCTAAACGACTTAAAACGTTTGTTAATCGATCTTCTAAGCACTAAAAAAACGATTGATTTCGAGCATGAAAAACAGCCAATCATTTTTATTACTGATAGTTTATCAACAAACGACTTAGCTTTAATCAATCCCAAAATTATTGTTGGTATTGTTACAGAAAAAGGCGGAAAAACCGATCATAGCGCAATTGTTGCCCAATCGCTAGGCATTCCAATGCTTGTTGGTGTAACTGACGCGACAACAAAAATCAAGTCTGAACAACCATTAGTTGTTGATTGTTATGAAGGTGTCATTCGCTTTTTGGATGAATTAAAGATTAACATTGATAAAGACATAAAGGTTGATCAGTCAACTAACCTTTTTAACAATAATGTTGAGCTGTTAATCAATGCTGATGTTTATACTAACCTCGATTTGCTACCATATAAAACAGGTATTGGTTTGTATCGAACAGAGTTTTTGTATCAAGATGAAAAACCATCTATCACAAAACAACAAAAGCTATACGAACGATTAATTGAAAAGACAGATGGAAATCTGATTATTCGGACTCTTGATGTCGGTGGTGACAAGCAGTCAAAGGTTTTAGACTTACCAACAGAGGCCAATCCCTTTTTAGGTTTAAGAGGAATTCGCTATAGTTTATTCGAAAAAACATTGTTTTTAGAACAACTAGAAGCCCTTTATCTAGCAAGTGAAAAGGGACCATTAAAAATTATGTTTCCAATGGTTTCCTCATTGGATGAAGTGGGACAGATAATTACACACATTGACTTTGTTAAAGCAAAATTAAACAAGGATTTTAAGAACATGTCCCTTGGTTTAATGTTGGAAACGCCGATCTTAATCTATTACTTAAAGGATCTTAAAGAGCATTTTGATTTTATTTCATTAGGTACAAATGACCTTATCCAATATTTAACCGCCAGTGATAGAACAAATGAGAAGGTTAGTCATACATATCAAAGCTTTAGTCCTGGTGTTCTAAAAGTACTTGACCAAATTTACCAAACTGCTACTGCCTACGGCTTGGGGGTCGGCGTTTGTGGGCAAATTGCATCTACTCCGCTTGGTGCACTGATCTTAATTGGTTTGGGTTATCAGCATTTAAGTGTTTCATTAGGACAATACCATAATTTAAAATCATTGATTTCCAGTTTTAGCTTAGTTGATTTAACCCTTTACAGCAAAAAAGCAATGACCTTTAAAACAGAGGATCAGGTAATTGAATTTTATGAGACAATTATTAACGAAAATAAAAATCCCGCTAGCGCAAGCTAACAGGATTTTTTCATTAATTTCGCTTAAGTTTTTACTTCGCTCTTGCCTTTTTAAAGACTGTTTTAATTCTTGTAAAAAACTTCGTTTGCTCGTAGCTTAGGATTGCTACACGATATGCAGGCGCCACAAAAATCATTAACAACCAATCAAAACCAATTAAGATAATAACAGCAATCAACGCTTCTAGATGGGTAATAGTTCCCATCATAATTGCAACAGGAGCGACAATTGGTGTAAAGATAGGAATGAATGATGAAATCTTAATGACAGCGTCTGATCCAAACATTGAACCAAAGATCGAAATATAAAACCCTAATAATAAAATCATCATTAATGGCGTTTGAAATTGTTGATAATCTTCTTGGGTAACAGCCATTGAAGCGAATAGCGCCGCAATGATTAAATACATTAAAGTACCAAAAATAATAAATAAAAGCGTAAATAGTAAAACAATTGGCCAATTAGGAATTGCTTGACCTAAATAAGCTAATAATTGCTCATTTCCTGCCGCTTGATTGGCACCGAAAACTAAATTACCCAGTAAGGCTCCAATTACAGCAACACCAGCTACAATCAATGCCTGAATTAGGACAAACAAAATACTGGCGATAATCTTGGATAAGAAATGCGTTCTTGCCGGTACACTGGCGATAATTGTTTCAATTGCTTTCGTTGATTTTTCTTCAATAATATCAACACCAACAAATTGTGTTGCCATTGTAATTAAAATGAAGAGTGGTAAAATCAGTAGGGTTGACATGGAACCGACAATCTCTGATAAGCCATCATCTGCATTAGGATCAATTTCATACAGATAGCTTAAGGTAGGAAAAGATCCAACTTGATCTTCAATGATGATATATTGAAGACTATTGGTAATAAACGAGTTCAAGTAATCAAGTTTACTGTATAGGACTAAAATGGGTTCAGTATCGGTTCCGGTTAAATATATCAAGATATTATCATTATTGTTTTCCCAAAACTCATTCACAATTGTTTCATTAAATTGATTAATCATTTCAATTTGATAGACTTCTGTTTCTAAACCGACGTTTAGCTTCTGTGATAACTGATCAGCAATTGGACCATAACTTAATGCTTCATCAGTATATAATTTGACATTAACCGTTTCAACGACTGGATCACCAGAAGCAAACAAGTTAATAATGGCTGGAAGGTTAATAAAACCAATCAATAAAACCGCAATGACAATGTTAGCAATCAAAAATGATTTTCTGGCAATTCTTTTTAGCAGTCCGAATTTAATTAAAAAACGCAGTTTCTTCATTTTATTTTCGCCACCTTTGCAATAAAGATTTCACTTAAGGAAGGTTCCTCAACATCAAATTTACGAATGTTTTTGGCCTCTTTTATGACATCAAAAACGTCCTCAGCAACTTGATAAGATGCTATTTTAATCAAAAACTCATGTGCGTTTTTGATGACTTTTTCAACACCAGGAATGGCTTTGACTTTTTCAACATCAAAATCGCCTATAATACTAATGTTTTTCTTTTTGAAGTCTTTTTTTATCTTTTTAAGCGGGCCGGAAAGAACCGTTTGTCCTTTTTCTAAAACAATAATCTCTTCACAAAATGATTCAACATGATCCAATTGATGGGACGAGAAGACAACCATTGATCCTCTTTTTTGAAAATCGCGAATCACTTCAACAAACAATTCTGTATTAATTGGATCTAATCCGCTAAACGGTTCATCTAAAATTAACAGTTTAGGATTGTTAATAATCGAAGCGATAAATTGAATTTTTTGCTGGTTTCCTTTTGATAATTCTTTGATTTTCTTGTTTTTATACGCAGAAATGTCAAATCTTTCCAACCAATAGTCCAATCTTTCTATAATAATACTGGGCTCCATATCCTTCAATTGCCCAAAGTAAAGCATTAGCTCTTTAACCGTAATTTTTGTTAGTAGTGACCTTTCTTCAATCATATAGCCAATTTCATTGACGTGCTCATAGCCGATTTTTTCACCAAAATAAGAAACTTTTCCTTCGGTTGGCTCCAATAGACCCATGATCATACGAAAGGTTGTAGTCTTTCCGGCACCATTTGTTCCCAGCAACCCAAAAATGTCGCCAGGTTTAATTGTAAAACTCAAATTCTCAACAGCAACAAAATCTCCGTACATCATTTTTGCGTTTTTGACTTCTAACATATTAAATACCTTTACTTTCTTTAATTTCCTTTATCAGATCAATAAATTCAGCTAAACTTACAGTAACCTGTTCATTTTTTCCATATTGACGATAAGTTACACTATTGTCTTCTTTTTCCTTATCGCCTAGAACCAATTGATACGGTATTTTCAAAGTTTGTGCTTCTCTGATTTTATAACCAAGCTTTTCTTCGCGATAATCTTTTTCGATTCTAAAACCGGCGCCAATTAAGGTATTAGAAACATAATCGGCATATGCTTGATGATTTTTTAAGCTAACAGGAATTACTTTTAATTGTACTGGCGCTAACCACAATGGGAAGGCACCTTTATATTCTTCTGTCAAATACGCGACGAAACGTTCCATTGTTGAAACAATTCCCCGGTGAATAACAACGGGACGATAGTTGTTTTTCCCATCTTCACCAACGTATGTCAAATCAAATCGTTCCGGCAATAGAAAATCAAGCTGAATGGTTGAAAGCGTCTCTTCATGACCTAAAGCTGTCCTTACTTGAACATCGACTTTTGGTCCATAAAAGGCTGCTTCACCAATCGCTTCATAATAAGGAATTTTTAAATCATCCAGTGCTTCTTTTAACATCGGTTCAGCTTTCTCCCACATTTCATCGTTTGGGAAAAACTTCTCAACATCATTAGGGTCGCGTAAGCTTAAACGGAAACTGTATTTGGTAATTTTGAAGTCTTCATAAGCTGACACCAATAAAGCCATTGTTCGTTTGAATTCGTCTTTAATTTGATCAGGTCTTGCGAATATATGGGCATCATTTAAAGTCATTTCCCGTACTCTCTGCAACCCTGATAAAGCTCCACTCTTTTCATAGCGATGCATCATTCCCAATTCAGCAATCCGAATTGGAAGTTCACGATAGCTATGTAAATCATTTTTATAGATCAGCATATGGTGTGGACAATTCATTGGTCTCAAGACCAACTTTTCACCATCACCCATATCCATTGGCGGAAACATTGTATCTTGGTAATGATCCCAATGGCCTGAGGTTTTATATAGTTCAACGTTCGCCATGATTGGTGTATAAACATGTTGATAACCTAACGCTATTTCTTTATCGGTAATATATCGTTCAATAATTCTTCTTATGGTTGCACCCTTCGGTAACCAAAAAGGAAGACCGGCACCCGCATCTTTTGAAAGCATAAACAATTCTAATTCTTTTCCAATCTTTCGATGATCTCGTTGTTTTCTTTCTTCAAGTAAGTTCAAATGTTCCATTAGATCCTTTTCACTAAAAAAACTAGTTCCATAAATACGAGTCAATACATTTTTTTTCGCATCACCACGCCAATAAGCACCTGCAAGTGATAACAACTTAAAGTGTTTAATCTGCCTTGTGTTTAGAACATGACCGCCGCGACAAAGGTCGATAAAATCACCTTGTTGATAGACAGTAAGTCCAGCACTATGGTGTTCCTCGATTAATTCTAATTTATATTCATCATTTTTAAAAATGACTTTCGCTTCGTCATAGCTAACTTCTTTTCTTATTATATCATAACTTTCTTTAGCTAATCGATGCATTTCCTTTTCAATTATTTTCAGGTCTTCTTCATTTATTTTTTGACCTTTAAGATCAACATCATAGTAAAAGCCTTCATCAATTGCCGGACCAACACCAAAATTAACGTTAGGATATAATTTAGTAATCGCTTGCGCCATTAAATGGGCTGTACTGTGGTTTAGAATCCATAATGCCCTTGGATCACTATCGGTTACAATCTCAATTGTGCCATCAATCAATAACGGTCGATTCAATTCAATCAGTTCGCCTCGATAAACGGCACCAACCGCTTTTTTAGCCAAACTGAGGGAAATATCTTGTGCTATCGCATATGCAGTAATACCCTTGTCGTAATCCTTTTGATTACCATTTGGAAATGTTAAAATCATTTTTCTTCGCTCCTGTCTTCATAAAAAAATAACGCCCTTAGATAAACTAAGGACGACAATAATCGCGGTACCACCTTACTTCTGGACAAGTCCAGCACTTTAACTGTTCTTAACGGAACAACCCGAACTAGGATTAGTAGTCAACTCCAAGGTAGTCATTTGAATGTCCGTAGCTTTCACCATCCTACGTCGCTTTGTTTATTCAAACAGTGGCCTCTTCTTCGCGTTAATTGTATTATAACATGTTTTTAAAAAAACAAACATCTTTTATTCAGCTAATTGAACTGGCGTCATCAAGTCTTTTATTCGCGCCAAAAGACGAACCGCTTTGGAACGATTAATGTCATTTCGATCAATCATCATCGCATTTAACAGTTGTGTGTAATCAAAGTTAGAGCTAACAAAGACCGGCAATTGGGCCGAAAGACGATACTGTAAAACCGGAACGATAACTTCATCTCTAAACCACATTGAAATGTTTTCACCGCCAAAGTCATCCAACATTAGTACATCTGCCTGTTTCAGTCGATTGATTCTTTCTTCTAGATTGCCTTCATTCATGCCTTGCCTGATACTTCTAACTAAATCAGGCATATAGACAAATAAAACAGAAAAATCCTGTTCTGCTAACGCCTTAGCGATTGCTGATAGTAAATAACTTTTACCAGTTCGATACATACCATAAATATATAGACCTTTTGCGTAACGATCTTTTCGATATGTTTCTAAAAAATCTGTTGCTAACAAATGTGCTTTTTTGCGGCTTTCGTTATTAACATAAAAATCATCTAAGGACGCATCTTGAATATAGAGTTCACTGTCAAAAAATTTTAAATATTGTCTAATCCTTGCTTGTCGTATTTCTTTTAGTTTTTCCTGAGTAGGGCGATAAACAATTTCAATATACGGATCCGTTAGCAAGACAGGATAAAAACCTGTTTCTTGATGATCCTTATCGCGTTCTAAAAGATAACGATAAACCCTTACAACATCTAAATCAGAAATATTAAGATTTTTTGTCTCATGATCTGCTTTGATTGCTTTTTTCATGTCCTCTAAGGTTAACATTTAATCACTCCATTTTCGTTAATGTTTCAACATAACGATCCATCCAATCAGGTTCATTTTCCTTTTGCTTTTGCTTCTTAGATTGCTTTTCCCATTTGGATTCAAGTTTTCTTGAATATGATAATGCATCTTCGGTTGTGCGAATACCAGACTCCAACCAACTGTTTAAAACTTTTTCCATATAGGACAGGTTTGGTAAAATACCTTCTTTATGCTTTAAAGTAAACATTACCATTGCATTGATAATTCCCGGGGAGACATCGTTTCGTTCTAAAAGCGCTGATGCTGTTGCTAACGCAATCCCTGCGTGGCTTGGTACACCATACTTACTAACAATCGCTGCAGGTGTGACGGCATCTAAAACATGACTCTCAGAAAGATTTTTTTCTTGAATTGCTAAACTCTTGTTGTTTTTTTGATAATACAATCTCGCCTTTAGGTTTAACTGGCTAAACTGAACGTTCTGCTTATCCTTAGCTGCCTGTTCATATACTTCTGCCATTTCGGCAGGATTGAATTGATAAACAAACGATATTTTTGTTATCTGCTCTTTAAAGCGCTCGCTCAGTAATTGAATACTCTTTGAACGCTCTGGTACTAGCCCAACAAATTTTTCATAATCAAATGTATGATTGATCAAACTACCTTTGTTTTGCTGTCTTCCTTGCAGTGGATGATCAATTGTCAATAAATTTAGTTGCTTAACCTCATACATTTGGTCAAATGTTTTCGTTATATTTTTATACCCTTCACAACTAGGAACTTCAACTTTGAAAAAATGCGTTATCTGTTGAAAGTTTTTTTCGCCGATTTCACTTTGCAGATAACTACCAAAAACAGTATCAGTTAAGAATTGCTTCGCTGTCAGAGGTGATTTTAGCAAATAGATATAGTATTCTTCCTTTTCATATGCTTCAAGCAAATTTAAGGCCTCAAGCTTATTTCTTAATTTAAGAAATTCATTCTGTTTCAAATTTAGCAGATCAAAAAGAAGTTGATGAGTTAATCGTTCAACAACCGTTCGATTTAGCAATTGATAAAATGTCGTATAAAGTGCATGTGCATCTAGACCTAATAATGGTTGATAAAGCAATGCTAAAACTTTAAAGTCACCTGAGCTTAAATCACCTTGTATATGCAATTGGAAAGTATCACTATTCTTCACAATAAAAACTCCTCACAAAATGATCGATTTGTCGATATAATTTTTCAATTGTGTAGTTATTGTCAATCACAACATCCGCAAACTCTGTTTTTTCATCCAAAGGCATCTGTGCATTGATTCGCTTAAGCGCTTCTTCTTCAGTAAGATTATTTCGTTTCATTAAGCGCTCTATTTGGTAGTATTCGTTTGAATAAATAAGAATGACATAATCACATTTTTCATCATAACCAACTTCAAGCAATAACGGCATGTCAATTATGATTCTTTTTTCTTTTCGCTTTTTAGCTAAAATCTTATCAATTTTTTTAAACACGGTCGGATGAAACAATTCATTAACTTTTTTTCTTGCTTCTTCTGATTCAAAAATAAGTTTGCTTAAAATTGCTTTATCCTTCGGTCCTTCTAATTTAACGCCAAGTTCAGCACTTAACTTTCGTAGAAATTTTCGATTTTTCCACAGTCTATCGACTAATTTGTCCGAATCGATAATGAAAAAACCATGTTCCTTAAAACGTTCAACAGCCGTTGTTTTTCCGCTTGCGATACCTCCGGTTAAACCAAAGATTGTTCGCTCAGTTTTGACAGTTTTGACAGACATAAGTTCCTCTTCCTCCAACCTTGATCTTTTCGATGATGGTACCACACACTACACAAGGTTCGCCCTTTTTTAAATGTATTTTTAATTTGGTTTGAAAACGACCCGTAACACCTAAACTAGCTGTGTAGCTTCTTATTGTTGTCCCGCCCAGCTCAATTGCTTCATCAATCACTTTTTTGGCATTTATGACAATTCTTTTGGCATCGTCTTCAGTTAAATCCACTCCTTGAGCAAGGGGATGAATCTTACTTAGAAACAGCACTTCATCAACATAGATGTTTCCCAAACCAGCAATAACACTTTGATCTAACAAGGTTGTCTTAATTGGTTGTTTTTTCTGTTTAATCTTTTCAAAAAGATAGTTTGGCTCCAGTTCACTTGGCTCTGGTCCCAATCTAGTTCTTAAATATTCTTTTACTGCCTCTTTTGTTTCAAAGTATTCGATTGTACCAAATTTCCTGACATCGTGATATCTTAAGCTTTGATCGTGCAAATAAAAGATAACATGTTCATGTTTATCCAATCCTTCTTCGAATGGTTTAAGATAAAATTTGCCCTCCATCCGCAGATGGATTAAGATGAAGCCTTGATTGAGAACGAAAATCAAATACTTTCCGGCTCGATCAACTGCAATTATTGTCTTGTTTAAAATATTTTTTTTAAATTCAAGAAAATCATTTTTGATGATTGCTTGATAAGGACTTATTAAATCAACAATTATCTTGTTTTCAATTTGCTTATGCAATATTCGTCTTACCGTTTCAACTTCTGGTAATTCAGGCATCTTCATTCACCTACTTTAAGTCATACCATGTGATGCCAATATCACATGATGTCTTTAATCGTACTTTTAGTTTAAATACATTTTCCATCATTTCAGGGATGATCATTTGCATTTCAGTCAATTCATCATTTGGAACTTCTAGAATTAGTTCGTCATGAACCTGCAAGATCAATTTTGATTTTTTCTTATTTTTCTTTAAGTATTGATAAATATCGACCATTGCTTTTTTAATAATATCCGCCGCACTTCCTTGAATCGGTGCGTTTAGAGCTGTTCTTTCACCAAATGCTCTTTGGGTGAACACTGGTGATTTTAGTTCTGGGATATAACGTCTTCTTTTTAACATTGTTTCAACATAGGTATTCTCTTTGGCAAATTTAACGATTTGTTCCATATATGTTTTAATTTCCGGATAGATTGTTAAATAGCGGTCAATAAATGCCTGAGCTTCTTTTGGTGAAACATTGATGTCTTCTGATAAACTCCAGGCACCAATACCATAAATGATTCCAAAGTTAACCGCTTTTGCATGTCTTCTTTGTTCTTCGGTAATTTCTTCAATGTGAAAGACTTCCTGTGCAGTTTTGGTATGAATATCAACTTCGTTATTAAAGGCTTCAATCAATGATTTTACATTAGCCATATCCGCTAAAACGCGTAGTTCGATTTGCGAATAGTCAGCCCCTAGTAATACATTCCCTTTTTCCGCAATGAAAAATTTACGAATTTGACGACCCTCTTCAGTTCGAATCGGAATGTTTTGCAAGTTAGGATCCAAAGAAGATAATCTGCCCGTTGTTGTTAGAGCCTGCATATAAATAGTATGAACCTTTCGGTCAGAGAATAAATTTTGTCTTACTCCTTCAATATAGGTTGAATAGAGTTTTGCTAATTGTCTATACTCAAGGATTAAAGAAATGATTGGATGTTTATCAGTTAACTTATTTAAAACATCCGCATCAGTTGAGTAACCTGTCTTTGTTTTTTTAACAATTGGAAGATTTAGTTTCTCAAACAGAATTTCACCCATTTGTTTTGGACTTGAAACATTGAATTTTTCGCCAGCCATAATGTGAATCTCTTGTTCTAGCAGCTCGATTCTTTTATTCAATTCTTCTTTTTGGCGATTAAGCTCTTCAACATCCACAGTTAACCCCGCATACTCCATTGAAGCTAGTGCTGTTGACAAAGGAATTTCCAACTCGGTTAGTAATTCGAGCTGTTCCTGTTCTTTCAGTCTGTTAATTAGAAAATCCTTTAATTCATAGATAGCCTTCGCTTTCGAAACGATATGCTTCTGATAGATTGTTTCATCTGCCGGTAACTTTTTCTTCGCACCTTTATCGTAGACCAATTCATCATAAGTAACACCTTCATAATCAAAAGCTGAGACAATTCGCTTGAATTCCTCTTTGCCTAGATGTGAGTTGACTAAATAGCTAGCCAATAATAGATCAAAGGTAACGTTTTCGATATCTAAGTCTTGCCAAAGCAAAAATACTTTAGCTGCTTTATAGTCATAGGTTAGTTTTCTTATTTTCTCATCGACTAACCATTTTGAAAATTGCTTGTTTGCTAACCACTGTGGTGTTAAAAAATAATGTTTTTTGCCCATTGATAAACCAATTCCCCAAAGGGTTGCCTTATGATAGTTGGGATCACTAAATTCAAAGTGAATCGCAACTTCTGGCTCATTTTTGATTTTGGCAAACTCATTTTCTGTTAAAATTGCATAATCCCATTCTTCTTCATTCGCAGTATGATTTAGTTTTTTAACAAAAACATGCAATTCATACTGATTGAAAAACTGTGATAATTTTGCTTCATCTACTGCCCTTTTCGTTAAATCAGACAGCAGTAGATCCAGTTCTGCTTCACAGTCAATCGTGACTAGTGTTTTACTAGTAAAAGCCAATTCTAAGTTTTCCCGAATTCTTTCACCAAGTTTTCCTTTGATTTCAGCTTTGTTTTTTTCAATGTTTTCTAAGCTTCCATATTCTTTTAGAAGTTTAATTGCTGTTTTTTCACCAACACCAGGAAGACCAGGAATATTATCAGATGCATCTCCCATTAGTGCTTTTAGATCAATCATTTGCTCATGCGATAGTTCATAATGCTCATATAGGCTACTAGGTGTGAATGAATGAACTTCTTTCATCCCTTTTTTTAGCAGGTTAACCGTGACATTAGGATTGACAAGCTGAAGTAAATCTTTATCACTTGAGTAAATATCAATCTGATAGCCTTTTTGGGCAGCCTCCTTGGCAAAAGTACCAATGATATCGTCTGCTTCATAGCCAGGCTTACTGTAGGATTTGATTCCCAATAATTTAATATACTCTTCAATCAGCGGGACTTGCATAATTAATTCTTCCGGCATTTCAGCGCGTCCTGCCTTATAATCTTTGTATATTAGGTGTCTTTTGGTTTTTTCTTTTGTATCGAAGGCAACTAAAACATTAGTTTCATTTGAATCAACAATTTTTTCAAACATGTTAACAAACGCAAAGAGAGCGTTTGTATAAACACCTTGGCTTGTCTTCATCAAATCTGCACCAGGATAAGCTGTTGCATAATAGGCACGATACATTATTGAGTTTCCATCAATTAAAATTAGTTTTTTCATATTCTCCCCTTATTATATTCATTTTATCATAGATAAAACAAGAAGTTTTCCACATGTTTTGTGGAAAGAAAAAGGATCAGCGAACCCTAAATTGACCCTTGTTTTTACCTTTTCCTTTTTTTGCCTTTGGTTTTCCCATCATTGCCTGAGGATTTTTTGAGATTGTTTCTAAATCTTTTTCATCCATGCCCTGCATTTTTTTCATGAGCTGTTTTTGAGTGTCAAGTGCTTGTCTAAGTTTGTTTAGATCAGCAACACTCATGCCAGCACCTTTAGCAATTCTCGTTCTTCTACGACTGCTCTCATCAATCATTCTTGGATTTTTACGTTCCTTATCTGTCATACTACTAATCAAAACCGCCATTTTATCAAACTGTTTATCATCAACTTGAGAAGCAGCTTGTTTCAATTGGCCTAAGCCTGGAATAAAGCCTAAAATCTTTCCGATTGATCCCATTCGCTTAATCATTTTAAACTGTTTTAGCAAATCATTGTAGTTAAAAGAATCGGACATCATTTTTTCCATCATATTTTTAGCTTCATCTTCATCAATTGATTCAGTCGCCTTTTCGATTAAGGTTAAAACATCACCCATACCTAAAATTCTTGATGCCATTCTGTCTGGATGAAAGACTTCAAAAGCATCCATCTTTTCACCGGTTGATGAAAACTTAATTGGGATTCCCGATACTTCTTTAATCGATAAAGCGGCACCACCACGCGTGTCACCATCAAGTTTTGTTAAGATGGCACCAGTTGATCCAAGCTGCTCATGGAAGCTTTTGGCGATGTTTGCCGCATCCTGACCAGTCATCGCGTCAACAGTTAGTAAAATTTCATCAGGCTTCGCGATTGCTTTAATATCAACTAACTCCTGCATCATCTTTTCATCAATGTGCAAGCGTCCTGCTGTATCAATGATGACAACATCAAATCCAGTTTCACGTGCGTATTTTAAGCCGTTTTCAACAATTTTTCTCGCATCGATTAAACCTTGCTCAAAGACTTCGATATCAATTTGCTTACCAATCGTTTTTAATTGATCAATAGCGGCTGGACGGTAGACGTCAGCAGCAATAAATAAAACTTTCTTCTTTTCTATTCTACGAATATAGACACCTAGTTTACCGATTGCGGTTGTCTTACCAGAACCTTGTAATCCGATTGTCATAAAGATTGACAGCCCTTGGGCCTTGAAGCGCAGTCCTTCCGCTTGATCGCCCATGACCCGTTTCAATTCTTCATGAACGATTTTAACAACCTGTTGTCCAGGATTTAATCCTTTTAGGATTTTTTCACCTAAGGCCTGTTCCTTAATGTTTTGAATAAACTGTTTAACAACTTTGAAGTTTACGTCTGCTTCAAGTAAAGAAAGACGCACCTCGCGCATCATTTCGTCAATATCCTTTTCGGTTAAAAATCCACGTCCCGTTAGACGACGCATTGCCATTTGGAGTCTTGAGCTTAAACTGTTCTCTGCCATTATTCATCCAACTTTCTTAGTTTTTCAACAATATCACCTAGTGGTAGTTGATCTAATAATTTTGCTCTTTTCGTTTTTCTATCAAATAGTTTAAGTTTTTCTTCATATAAAAGTAAATGTTCTTCCGTCTTTTTTAAGTGATCAAAGATTGCGTTTCTTGATATATGATAGAGCTCTGAAATCTCATTTAAAGAATAATCCTCCTGATAGTATAGCTTAAAATAAAGTCTTTGCTTATTTGTTAATAAGGACTCATAGAGATCAAACAATTGATTTAGTTGTTCATTTTTTGCTAATGAGTTCATAAGTCACCTAAAAAAATTCACTAAACAAACCATAGATATACGCCTCAATATCAAACGGTACTAAATCATCTAATTTTTCACCTAAGCCAATCATTTTGATTGGCAAGTGATACAAATGACGAATTGCTAAAACAATACCACCTTTGGCAGTACCATCCAATTTGGTTAAAATTATTCCTGAAACATCGGTTGCCTCTTTGAATACTTGGGCTTGAATCATTCCGTTTTGACCTGTTGTTGCGTCAATAATAAGCAGTGTTTCTTTTAATGCTCCCGGTAATACTTTATCAATTACTCGTTTCATTTTAGCTAACTCTTGCATTAGGTTAACCTTAGTTTGCAGTCTACCCGCAGTATCACATAAAACAATATCGTATTTTTCTTTTTCGGCTAAGGTCAATGCTTCATAAAAAACACTTGATGGGTCACTTCCTGCTTCTTTTGCATAGACGAAAGTATTACTTCTTTTACCCCATTCTTTTAGTTGTTCAATTGCTCCTGCTCTAAAAGTATCCCCGGCAACAAGCATTACTTTCTTACCTTCATTTTGGTACTGATACGCCATTTTGCCAATAGTTGTTGTCTTGCCAACACCATTTACGCCAACAAAAAGATAGACATTCGTTTTACCATCTTCATAGTCTAACGCTTGGTCAACTATTTCACCTTGTAAATAGATTTCAAACATTTTATCAACAATCATTTCTGATAAATCGTTTGGATCCATAATGTGTTTAGCATTAACATCTTTTCTTAATTCATTAATAAAATGAATAACTGTATCAATGCCAATATCAGCTTGGATAAACAAGTCTTCAATGGCATCGAATAAATCATCATTGATCTCTTTTGACTGATTTAAGATTTCTTTTAGGCTGCCTAAGTTTTCTTTTGTTTTATGAAGACCCAATTGATATCGATCGGCTTTTGGTTTTCTTTTAAACAGTTTTTGAAATAAGCCCATTTGATCACATCCAATCCCAAATTATTATAACATAAAACAAGGTTTATTTATAGCTTTATGTTGGTAATAAAAAAGAAAACCGAAAGCTTATTCTTTCGGTAATTGCTTGACAAATTGAATCAACTCATCAAAGCTTAAATGACTGCTCATTTCATCAACATATTCTAAATAAACAATCTTACGTTGTTCATCTAGCACGAAGACACTTCTTGCCAATAACCTTAATTCTTCGATAACAGTACCATATTTTAGACCAAAATCTAAATTATAGTGGTCACTTAGTGTAATGACGTTCACTAATCCTGCATTGCCACACCAACGTGCCTGTGCAAATGGTAAATCATTACTAATAGTTAATACTGTAATATCATCTCTTTCACTCAGTTCAGTATTAACTGTTCGAACCTGCATATCACAAACTGTTGTATCAATTGATGGAACAACGTTTAAAACAATATATTTGGATTTAAACTGTGATAGGCTAACGGGTTCATTTTTAATATTGATTGCTTTAAAATCTGGTGCAACATCGCCGACTTTTTTTACTTCTCCAATCACCGTGATTGGTTTACCTTTAAAAGTTTTCATCTTCAACACTTCCTTTTTTGTCTACCTTGTTTCTATCTATATTATATCATATTTTTACTAAAGCAAAAAAAAGTGGCCCTCAAACAAAAAGCGTTGAGGACCAAAATAAGGGGATTGTGTGTACTTATGTACACTTTACTAGGGGATAAGTAGCATCCATGACAAATTGGATGCATTAATATATTATCACGTTTAAAACCGATTGTAAAGCCTTTTTATCTATTTTTGTTTTTTTTGATAACGAGATCTTCCTCTTCCTTTTTAATGTACTTACAAGACGGAAATCCGCTACATGCGATGAATTCACCGTATTTACTAGTTCTAACGACTAATGGTCTACCGCAGACCGGACAAATTTCATCTGTCATTTTGGGTTCGATTTTTTTCATTTCTTTTTGTGCTTTTTCAACTTTTGGGATAAAATCGTGATAGAACTTAGAAACAAGTTCAACTCCACTATTACCGTCAATGGCAATTTTGTCTAATGCAGCTTCCATTTCAGAGGTATATTTCACATTGATGATTTGACTGAAGAATAAATCAAGCTGATCACTTGTTAACTTACCTTGATCAGTTGGTCTAAACCGTTTTTCGACCATTTCAACATATCTTCTTTCCTTTAAAGTCTGTAAAATGTGTGCATATGTTGAAGGGCGACCAATTCCAGAGGTTTCTAATTCCTTGATTAAGGTTGCTTCTGAGTACCTAGTCTTTGGTTTTGTTTCTTTTTCAACTGAAACAACTTCATCAGCATCTATCTTTTGACCAACTGTCAAATGCGGTAATCTACTGTCCTTATGTTTGCTTTCTTGATACATTGCTAAATGACCTGAAAACAACTGCCTAATACCAAATGCTTGGTATTCGTGCTTATTTGATTCAAGTGTGACTTTCGTATTTTCAAAGATTGCTGGTGTCATTAAGCTAGCAACAGAACGTTGATAAATCCTTTTATAAAGCCGTAATTCTTCTCTTGATAAAAATGGTTCCAATGATTCTGGGGTTCGTTTCAAACTAGTTGGACGAATCGCTTCATGTGCATCTTGAGCCTGCGCACTTTTTCTTGATCGATACTTACCAAGGTAGTTTGAACCAAAGTTTTCTTTAATATAGTTTTCTGCTTCATTAATAAATTGTTGTGAAACTCTGGTTGAATCAGTTCGCATATAGGTAATCAAACCAATTATTTCGCCATTAATCTCTTTACCTTCATATAATGATTGGGCAATGCTCATTACTCTTCTTGCGCTCATATTCAAATGTGAGATAGCATCCTGTTGCATAGTTGAAGTAATAAAGCTTGGTTTGGCATCTCTTTTGTTTTCTTTAACGATAATATCTTTTACTTCAAACGGATTCTTTGATTCTATAACAATCTTTTCCGCTTCTTCTTTGTCAAGACGTTTCTTGGCAGGAATGATGTATTCCGCTTTGAAATGAGGGAAGGTGGCCTCAATCTCATAATAAATTTCTTTAATAAAATCTTCGATTTCTCGTTCTAAATCAACAATTAATTTTAAGGCGACACTTTGAACTCGTCCTGCTGATTTTGATTTAATCTTTGACTGAAGTAGCTTTGATAATTTAAAACCGATGATTCGGTCAATAATTCTTCTCGCCTCTTGTGAATTTACTAAATTTTGATCAATTGCTCTAGCGTTTTTTAATGCTTCGATAACAGCTGATTTTGTAATTTCACTAAACTCAATCCGATTTCTATCTTTACTATTTAAGGATAGTATTTCCGCAAGGTGCCAAGCGATCGCTTCTCCTTCACGGTCAGGGTCGGTTGCCAGAAGGACTTGTTTGTCTTTCGTTTTTTTAATTAAATCCTTAACAATTTTTTCTTTCCCTTTAATAATGATGTATTGAGGATTGAAGTCATTGTTTACATCTATTCCTAAACCATCTTTACCTGTCGTTGCTAAATCACGAACATGGCCAACAGATGACATAACAAGCATGTCATTACCTACATAACTGCTAATCGTTTTTGCTTTTGCTGGGGATTCAACTATGATAACACGTTTTGCCATATCACTGTTTCCTTTCTTTTTTTCACTTCTATTATAGTGGCTATTTTTTTGTTGTCAAGATAAATGTGTGCGTTAAAAACATATATATATCTTTAATATATATCTTTTTTTCTGGCTGCTCTAAGTTTTGTTTTTTTGCACAAAAAAGGCATGTCGCATGCCTTGTTTTTGCTTATTCTCTTGTTGTTGCTAAATAAAATAGTGCTAGAACTCCCTGTCCGGTGTGTGCGCCAATGACTGGGCCAATTGAATGAATCAAGAGTTTTTTGGGATTAAATTTTGCTTTTACCAAACTTGCTAGTTGCTCAGCGGACTCAATATCATCACCATGACTAATAAAAACGATTTCTTGCTTTGGAAGTGCAGTTTCTTTCATTTTTTGGAAAATTGCTTCAATTGATCTTCTTCTTGTTCTTA
>Ga0265293_10003407_pt1 | contig 29568 bp, 24 predicted proteins | sample Munlanlewell138R_FD_192505 | JGI IMG/M metagenome (GOLD analysis project Ga0265293, IMG submission 192505) | Leachate microbial communities from a municipal landfill in Southern Ontario, Canada - Leachate well 138R | ecosystem: Engineered > Solid waste > Landfill > Unclassified | place: Canada... | reverse complement strand
GAACTTGCCCGGGATGTAGACCGTGCGCCGCACCGTCCCGCCGATGGGCGCACGGTTGATATGCACGTCGAACACGCTCATGAAGATGGAAACGCGCGTGACGGGCTCGTCCGCCAGCCCCGGCGTTCCGCTGCCGCCGTCCATGCACAGTTCGCGCGGCGGCGGCACCTTGCGGATCAGCGAGATCAGGCCGTCTGCGGGCGCGACGATGAACGTCTCGTCCCTGGGCGTGACGCGCTCCGGGTCGCGAAAAAAGGCGAGCGTGCAGAGCGTCAGCAGGGCGAGCGGCCAGGCCAGCGTTTCCCAGGCCATGAACGCGCAGAACAGGCAGACCGCACCCACGATCAGGCCGAACTTGCGCCCTTCGGGATGGATCGAAGGCCAGTGCCAGCCTGCTTCGCCCTTGCCCTGATTGTCAAGAATTTCGCCCGTCATCGCCGCCATCTAGAGACAGGCGGCGGCTACCGCAAGGAAAAGGCAATTCCCCGCCTCTGGCCGCCTCCCGCCGGGCCAGTCAGCCCAGCGCCCATTGCCCCAGCATAACGTAGTCGATCTTGCCCGTGCCGAGCACCGGGAGGGCATCCACCACGCGGATATCGCGCGGGATCATCAACTCGGTCACGCCGTTGGCGCGCGCCCATTCCTGAAGCGCCTTGTGATCCGCGTCCGCCATCGTCGTGAACAGGACAAGCTGCTCGCCCTTGCGGGCGTCGGGCCGGGTGACGACGGCGTGCTCCGCTCCCGGCCAGACCGCCGCCGCATAGCCTTCCACCGCGGGCAGCGAGACCATTTCCCCACCGATCTTGGCGAAGCGCTTGGCCCGCCCGCGAATGGTGATGAAGCCCGCCTCGTCGATCGTGACGATATCGCCGGTGTCATGCCAGCCGTCCGCCGGGGGTTGCAGCCTGCCTGGCTCGTTGGCCAGCAGATAGCCCGCCATGACGTTCGGCCCACGAATGGAGAGGCGGCCGCCTTCCTCCATACCCAGGTCGATTCCGGGCACACTGTCCAGCCGCGCCTCGATGGCGGGCAGCAGCCTGCCCACCGTCCCCGCCTTGAAATGCATCGGGGTGTTGACCGCGATCACCGGCGCCGCCTCGGTCGCGCCATAGCCTTCGAGCACGCGCAGGCCGAACTTCTCGGCATAAACCTTGCGCGTTTCGTCGCGCACCCGCTCGGCGCCCGCGAAGATGTATCGCACCGAATAGAAGTCATACCCGTGCGCCATGCGGGCATAGCCGGCCAGGAACGTGTCCGTCCCGAACAGGATCGTGGCATTGGCGTCATAGGCCAGCGCGGGCACGATGCGGTAGTGCAGCGGGCTGGGATAGAGCACGGTGCGGATGCCGTTGAGCACCGGCAGCAGCGTGCCGCCCGTCAGGCCGAAGCTGTGGAACACCGGCAGCGCGTTCAGCACCACGTCGCTGGAATTGAAATCTATCCGCGCGGCAAGCTGCGCGCAGTTGGCCAGCAGGTTGCGATGCGTGAGGACAACGCCCTTGGGCGTCCCTTCCGATCCGCTGGTGAACAGGATCACGGCGGGCGCATCGGGAGAGACGGCAAGCCTGCGATGGCGGCACGCGATGCGGTCGCGCGTCAGGAACGCCCACAGCTTCGCGCCCGCGCCGATCCCGGCGGCGGCATCCTCCAGCCAGACGACTCCGACCCCGTCGCTGGCCAGCGCATCGACGATTTCCCCCAGCTTCGCCTGCTCGACGAACGCGCGCGCCGTGACGATGGTGCGGATTTCCGCCGTGGCGCAGGCTGAACGCAGGTTAGCGAGGCCGACCGTGAAGTTCAGCATCGCGGGCACGCGTCCCTGCGCTTGCAGCGCGAAGAAGGCGACGGCCACGCCGTTCACGTTGGGGAGCAGCAGGCCGACATTCTCTCCCCGCTGCGTCATGCCCGCCAGCTTGCGGCCCAGCAGGTGCGAGGCGATCAGCAGCCGGTCATAGGACAGCGGCTCGCGGTTCACATCCTCCACCACCGGCGCCTTGCCGCCGTGCAGATCGCGCGCGTCGCACAACGCGGCGAACAACGTGCGGTCCACGTCCGTCGTCGCGAAGATCATCGCGCTCATTTCGTCATAGAGGCGGCGGCCCGCGACGGCGCGGCGATGGCGCGCGCTCATCTCGCCTTCTATGGCAAAACGGCGCGGCGGCAGGACCGTAAGCGTGATCTTGGGGAACCAACGCTGGCGCACCTTGCCTTTCATATAGGAGAACGGCGTGCGCTGCGGCCCGTCGAGCCGCACGGGGATGATCGGCGCATCGGCCTTGTCGGCCACCATGCCCGGCCCGTCGAACACTTTCATCAGCGCGCCGGTAACGGTGATGCGCCCTTCGGGGAAAATCACCAGCGTGCGCCCTTCGCGCACCGCCTTTATCATCGCCTTGGCGGCCATCGGATTGGTGGGATCGACCGGGAACGCCTCAAACAGCTTGAGGAACGGCTTCACCCACCAGGCCCTGGCGATGTGGGTGTTGATGGCGAACGTCGGCTTGCCCGGCAGGAACGCGCCCAGCAGCAGCCCGTCGAGCAGGCTGAGGTGATTGACCACCACGACCGCGCGCTCGCCCGGCTTGGGCATATGCTCCATCCCCGCCACGTCCACACGGTAGAGGCCGCGCAGGATCAGGCGGATCGTCCCCTTGAACAGCGTTTCGGGCAAAAGCCAGATGCTGACAAAAGCGACGACGAGCGAGGCGAAGCCCAGCGCACCGATCAGGCCGGGCACGTCGAACCCGTTGGCCAGCAGCACCGTGATCGCCAGCACCGTGACGACCGTGACGGCCGCGTTGACGATGTTGTTGGCCGCGATGATGCGCGAACGCTCTTCCGGCGGGCTCTGCGTCTGGAGAATGGCATAGAGCGGCACGATGAACATGCCGCCCGCAAAGGCGATGACGACAAGATCGGCAAGGATGCGGATCGCGCCCGGCGTCGCCAGGAACTGCGCGATGGATGCGCCCGCGACGCGCACGGGGAAATGGCGCGTCGAGAGCCACAGGTCGATCATGCCCACAGCCAGCGCCAGCGCCGACGCAGGCACATAGCGGGCCGAGACTTCGCCACCCAGCAGCTTGTTCACGGTCAGCGAACCCACCGCGATCGTCACCGAGAACACCACGAGGAACAGCGTGGCCACTTCCTGCCGCGCCGCCAGCGTGCCGCTGACCAGAGGCGCGAATTCCGACACCAGCACCGCGCCCGCCGCGAAGAACCAGCTTATGCCGAGGATGGAGAGCCACACGCCGCGCCCGTGCCGCGCGGTCCTGAGGATGTGCATGGTGCCGCGCCAGACGTTCCAGTCGATCGGATGCTCGCCCCTGATCGGCGGCGCGGACGGGACGGCCAGCGCGGTGAGGCAGCCCAGCATGGCAAAACCCATGGCCAGCAGCCCGGCCTCCCACGCCGGGATGACGCCCGCCAGAAGCTGACCGCCGAGGATGGCGAGGAACGTGCCGCCCTCGACCAGCCCCGTGCCGCCCATGATCTCGTGCGAGCGAAGATGCTGCGGCAGGATCGAGTATTTGACCGGGCCGAAGAACGTCGAATGAAGGCCCATCAGGAACAGCGCGGCGAGCAGCGTCGGAAGCGACTGGAACCAGAAACCGGCAAGACCGATGCCCATGATGCCCACTTCCGCCAGCTTGACCCAGCGCACCAGCAACGCCTTGTCCACGCGGTCCGCCAGTTGCCCGGCCAGCGCGGAAAACAGGAAATAGGGTGCGATGAACACGCCGGTCGCGACGGCCGCCAGCATCTCCGCCTTTTCGGGCGCGCTGGCGAAGATGCCGAAGTTCGCCAGGAACAGCATCGCGAACTTGAGGAGGTTGTCGTTGAGCGCGCCCAGGAACTGGACGGCGAAGATCGGCGCGAAGCGGCGCTTCGTCAGCAGGGAAAGATCGGGTGCAGACACATGCAAGCCTTTGAAGTTTGGAACGCCTGATAGCGGGCAGGTTTCGACGATCGGTTAATTCGCTCCGCCGACCGCGAGGAAATAGGCGTAGTAGAACAGGACCCAGAAGCCCGCGAAGGTCGCTATCATCTGCCGGGGATCGAGCCATTTGCGCAGCCACTGCCCCAGTATGGCCGATAGCGCGGACACCATGAGGAAGCGCGGCAGCCGCGCCGCGACCGACATCAGGACGAACGCGGCAGGCTCGGCATGGGCCATTCCGGCGGCATGGGCATAGAGCTTGTAGGGCACTCCGGCGAAGGCCCCCGCCAGCATGGCGACGAAGCCGTCCGCCTCCCATGCCGCCGCTGCTTCGCCTATCATGCCGGGGCCAATACCCGGCACCAGATCGAGCGCGGCCCGGCTCGCTTTCGGCGCGGCCGCCGCCCAATGCAGCATGACCAGCCCGCCCAGCGCCGCCGCCAGTGCGGCGACCAGCGAGGCGCGGGCAGCACGGCCGAAGCCGTCGCGCAGGCCCACGGCGCTGATCGGCACGTCAGCGACGACGAACCACAGCAGCGCCTCCGCGAAGGCCCAGATCGCGACGACTGCGATCACAGCGCGAAGAAATAGTTGGTGAGGTGGAAGAACACCGGCGCGGCGAAGCTGACCGAATCCATCCGGTCGAGCGCGCCGCCGTGCCCCTCGATCATCGTGCCCCAGTCCTTCGCGCCCAGCGACCGCTTGACCGCCGAGAGCACCAGCCCGCCGAAGAACCCGGCCAGCACGATGGCGAAGGCCATCAGCGCCGCCTGCCACGGCGAGAACGGCGTGATCCACCACAGCCCCGCGCCCGCCATGGCGGCGAGAACTCCGCCACCCAGCCCTTCCCACGTCTTGGCCGGGCTGACGCGCGGCGCGACCTTGTGCCGTCCCCACAGCTTGCCGCAAACGTATTGCAGCACGTCGGAAAGCTGCACAACCGCGATAAGGAAGAACAGCAGCAGGAAGTTGCGCCCCTCGAAGCCGGGAATGTCCAGGATCAGCAGCGCGGGCGCGTGGCTGATGCAGAACACCGTCAGCATCAGCGCCCACTGGATGCGCGCGGTGCGGGCCATGAAGTCTTCCGTCTCGCCTTTCAGCACCGCCAGCACCGGCAGGACGAGGAACGCCCAGACCGGGATCAGGATAGAAAAGAGGCTCTGCCACTCGTCCCAGATCAGCCAGTATTGCAACGGGATGAAGATGTAGAAGGCGACCGCCACGGCGCGATGGTCCTCGGCCCGCGTCGGCGTGATCGAAAGGAACTCGCGCAGGCAATAGAACGAAGTCAGCGCGAACAGCGCGATCGTCACTTCCTTGCCCGCGAAGAACGCCACCGCGAACACGGCGATCATCACCCACCACGCCTTGATCCGGGCGTTGAGGTTGGCCACTGTCTCGCTCGGTGAGCGACGGGCGAGCACAAAGCCCACCGCCGACGCCACGAGCAGGATCGCCACGATACCGCCGAACAGGATCGTCATCGTATCGGCCATGATTATTCTCCCAGCGCGCAGACGGCCGCGCGAGCGCGGGCGAGAAAGGCGGGCTTGTCCTCGCCCTCGATGCGTTCGAGCGGCATGCCGAACGTGGCGGTGCAGACGATGGGCGCGGGCAGGATCGCGCCCTTGGGATAGGCGCGGGCCAGATTGGTGAGCCAGACGGGCACCAGTTCCGCCTGCGGATATTGCCGCGCGAGATGGTAAAGGCCGCCCTTGAAGGGCATCGGCATGGCGGCGCTGCCCCGCGTGCCTTCGGGAAAGAGGATCAGCGAGTCCCCCATGTCCAGCGCGGCCTTCATGGGACCGAGCGGATCGTGCCGCGCGGCGCGGTCCACCAGCACGGCATTGAGCACGCGCAGGGCGATATGGCGGCGCAGGCGGCCCTTGCCCCAATAGTCGAGCGCGGCGACCGGGTGCGTCGCGGCGCGCAGTTCCGGCGGCAGCGCGGCCCAGAGGATGATCGTATCGAGATGGCTGGAATGGTTGGCGAAGTAGATGCGCTGCGCCGGTTCCGGCGCGCAGCCCTGCCAGCGGGCATGGCCGCCGACCAGAAACCGCGCAATGGCGATGACGAGTTGGCCAATGATGCGCGGGCCGATCATCGTGCAAATTCCTTCAGAGCGCGGGCCTGCCGCAGCAGCCGCCGCGCCGCCGTTAGCGCCGCGCCGAGCACCATCGCACCTAGCGCCCATGGCATCACGGGCAGGACCACGGCGGCGAGCGCCGCCAGAGTAAGCAGCGCCATGCGGTGCTGCTTGGCCATCGGCCCGCGAAAGTCCTGCGCCAGCCCCAGCGATCCGCCCAGCGCGCGGACATAGGCCGTACCCATGGCAAGGAGCGCGGCCGCCCAGCCCAGCACCGGCACACCCGCGCCATAACCCGCCGCGACGAGGAGCAGCATGTCCTCGATCCGGTCGGGAAACTCGTTGAACAGCACCCCCGTCGCGGAGCCGCGCCCGCCTTCCACCGCCAGCATCCCGTCCAGCATGTTGGCCAGCAGGCGAAGCTGGATGAAGAAAGCGCCGCCGATCCACAGCAGCGGCTGGCCGGGCGCAAGGGCGAAGCAGACCGCCCCCAGCGCGGCGAAGCCGATTCCGATGACCGACACCGCGTTCGGCGTCAGCGGCGTGCGCAGCAGCAGCCGCGCAAAGGCACGCGCCCATGCCGTCCCACGGGATTTCAGCGGTCTGCGATTGGCGATTTCATCCATGGAAGCATCCTTCCGGCAACGGCGACCGAATCGCCGAGAACCCTGCTTCCCACAAAAATATACACCGTTCAATTAAAATATTGGACAGTGTTCAATTTTTCGGTTAGATGCGCGGAACAAGTTGGGGAGACAATAGAGACCATGGGCCGGCGCTCGGACCATTCCCGCCCGGAACTGCGCGCGATGATTATCCGGGAAGGCCACCGGCAGATCGCCGAAGTGGGTTTCACCAAGTTCTCCGCGCGCGAAGTGGCGAAGGCGGTCGGCTATTCGATCGGCACGATCTACAACGTGTTCGGATCGTATGACCGGCTTATCCTGGCCATCAACGGCAAGACGCTGGACCTCTGGCATGAGAATCTCGAATCCCATCTGGAAGGCCGCACCGAAGGACGGCTGCGCGCGGCCATTGATGCCTATTTCGATTTCGCGCTGACGCACCGCAATGCCTGGGCCGCGCTCCACGACTTCCGCTTGCCGGAAAACGAGCCGATGCCCGAAGAATACCAGCGCAAGGTCACGGCCATAACCGATGTGGTGGTGCGCGAAATCGCGGCCGAACTACCGGACGAGCACGCGGCGAAGGCCCCGGCCCTTGCCCGCTCGTTGCTGGCGACGGTGCATGGCCATTGCGCCTTCGCGCTGAACGGCACGTTCGCCGTGCTGGGCGAGGTGCATCCTCTCGCCGCCGCGCTGGACCGGGTGGACGACGCGCTGGCGCGATATCGCTAGGGCCGATCGACATTCAGATGATGGCGTGACGAAAATGGTGGCTTTCCGCGACCCGGAGCGCAGCGTATTTCCTATACGTGAGCACCGGAAGCGCGGAAAGCCACCATTTGCAGGCCGTCAGGGCTGAATGTCGATTGGCCCTAGGCGGCTGCGCCCCTCACAAACCCGAAAGTGCGCGATCCAGCCAGCGGTCCGTGGACTTGTCGGAAACCTCATAGCCGGCCTGCATGACGCTGACCGCGATGTCCTTTTTGTAAACGGCGGCTTCGTCCCGCGCCTGTGCGGCCGTGGGCGGCACCTGATTCATGCCGATCGACAGGCGCGGGCTTGCGGTATCCGTCCCCGGCGCAAGACCGGGAACCGGCGCGCCCGGCGCCGGGTCTCCGCCATCGACAAAGCTTACGAGATAGGACCGATAGGTGCCGATCCGCGACCGCCGCCATTGCGGTGATACCAGTTCGTTGGGGAAATTGACGTTCAGTGCGATGCCCTGCGGCAACAGGGCGCCGCCGCGCGCCTTGCCTTTGAGGTGATCGACCAGCTTCACGGTAAGCGCGGCGACTTCCCGCGACTTCGGGTTGGCGAGGCCATCGTCGTCGGTCGTGTGCACGCCCGCGCTGACCGCGATGGCCGGAAGTCCCCGCAGCGCGGCGTATTGCGCGTTGCTGACCGTTCCCGAACTCAGCACGATCGGGCCGACGTTCTGTCCTTCGTTCGGGCCGGACAGCACCAGATCGGGTGCGCGCCCCCAGCGCTTCGCCGCCAGCACGTCGAGGCCGAAGAGCGTCGCCATGACCGGCGTCCCGTTCACATAGAAGAAGTCGTTCTCGAAGCCCGGCCGGGTGACAGGCCCCGCGCCCGGATCGCCTTCCTTGCCCGCGAGGTTGCGGCAGGGCCCGGCCAGCGCGTCCATCTTTCCATCGAACTTGACGGCCGTTCCCATCCCGCTCTGATTGGCGCAAGGGATCGAGACGATCACGTCATGCCCCGCCGCCTTCAGCGCATGATACAGCGCGACCACGTTGCTGGTCAGCCCGTCGTCGTTCGACAGCAGGATGTTCTCCGCATGCGCCGCCGGAGCATGGCACGCCAGCACAACCGCGCCCGCAAAACCCATCATACCTCGCATAGCCATCAAACCTTTCAGAACACTTCGACAATCAGGAACGCCAGACTAAAAGCGGATCCTCGCCTCGATCCCGTATGTGGCCGGTTCGTTGTAGACGGCGTTCATCACTCCGGCCAACCCACGACCCGACAATTGCGTTTCCGCCATCGCGTATGTCCTGTCGAAAATGTTCTTTGCCCACAAGGATACGGACAGAGACCCCGCACCGATGGGGATCAGGTCTTCCACGGTCAACCTGCCATTCACCAGAACATGGCTGCTGCCTTTGGCGGGATCCTGGGCAATTATATACTTGAGAAAGCGCCATGACAGACCTATCTAAGTCGGGACAGGCCGACGCTGATTTTGAAATAGATGAAGCTACTCTTGCGGCTGCCCGATGGGAGTTTGACGACTGGCTTGCAGAACAAAGTCCGGGCGAAGAGGCGATAGGCCGAGACGCGCTCGTTCTTCGGCTAGTGCATGTGCTCCGACATAACAGTGGGCAATAGCCTGCCATGCAGCGATGTGGTCGGCTAAAATCTCGCGAAAACGCTCAGTTGAAAACGGCTTCTCAGCAACCTTGATTTTTGATCTGGCTTTGAAACTTACTGTGCCAATAAAATCAGTGTCCCTAGGCAGCCAAAAAGGCCCGTGTGCAATGTCATTGCGCGCGTCCCCGGCCTTTCGCACCAATGCAACAGCGCTCTCTACCTCTTGATTGATGGCCTCGCTCTCAACTACGTAAGGGGTGATTGCGAGGATCATATCGCACAGGGATGACGCCTTTAGGTGAGCAGTGAACGCTATCCCAGGTATGTAATCTACACCCATCATGGCGAGCGGGATGCGCTTCATGGTATCCTCTATCATCCCCGCTAGAACCATGATTTCGCCTATCAGGCGATAGTCAGCGGCCTTTAGGCCTGTCCGCGTAAGCGGTATAGGACGACGCATGCCCAAAACTCCCCCCGATGACCTCCTGCCCGAAGCGAAGGCAAAAGCCCGCGAAGAAGCAACGCTACGACGTATGCTTACCACTCCCCCGACGCCGCATAAGGCGAAAGGGAAGCGTAAGAGTCAATCCGAGAAGTAGCGTTTTCGACGTTCCCCGCGATGGGCGGGGATTTTCGCCAGCTTAGGTGGCGATTGCGTTAGTCCGCCGATAGGTGAGGCGCTTGCCCGCAATTCCTTTGAGGGCAATGTCGGCGCGCTCCGCGTCCGACATTTTGCGGGTGTTGTAGCGGAAATCAAACTCCGCCGTGTATCGCCCAAGGTGAGCTTCGCTCATGGCCGTCACGTTCAACCAGTGCAACAACCGCTTCCGGCCCACCTAGCGGCCCTTCGCCAACGGCACCATCCATTGCCTCACGGATACGGTGGCACATGAACTAAGCAGTTTTGTAGGTCACGCCCAGCATGCGCTCGATCTGTTTCGCGCTCATACCCTTCTTGCTGGCGCAAAGCAGGTGATTGCAGAGAAGCCACTTGTTCAGCGGCACCTGGAGCGCTCGAAAACCGTTCCGACCGTCACGGTGTATTGCTCGCGGCAATCGTTGCACTGAATTAGGCCAGCGCGGTGCTTCTTGCCTTCAAGGCGAGTGGCATCAAACGAACCGCAATGCGGGCAGAACGGACCGTCAGGCCAACGCTGCGCTTCCAGATATTCGCGAGCGGCGTCGGGATTGGTGAGTCGGGGTGCGGTGATGTCCATACCCCATTATATGCCTGCCGATGGCCCTGTTTTGCCAAGTATATAATTGCCAAAAAAGAAGCATATTCCTGCAATGAATTCCGGCCGCCAAGCCTTCAAGGCATCGCGACGCGCCGATCCGCTCTATTGCGATACGGCCGCAGCGTCCATCATCCATGCCCCGTTGTCAACGAAGATGCCCCGGACCTCACCGCAACGCGCCGTTGCCGGGCTTGCGGCCCCTGCCGCCCGGCGAAAGTCCCACTCGCGCGGCATCCGAAAGCCGCCGTCATCCGTCAACCACGTCGCCATTCCGGCTGCGATGGCTGATTCAGACAGGATTCCGCAAGCGATATCCCCGTTCCGAAAGATACTCCGCGAGGACGACCGCCTGATTGTGGCGTTCGTCGTAGGCGGCATAGAGCAGCGTCACGTCGCCGCGATCGGCAAGGTCGCACAGTTCCGCGACGGCATCGGAATTGGCATCCAGTTCTCGGCGATACCGTTCGCGGAACTCGCCGAAGCGCGCGGGATCGTGCCCGAACCACTTGCGCAGCGCAGTGCCGGGCGCGATGTCCTTGAGCCAGAAATCCAGCGCGGCGGCCTGCTTGCTGATACCGCGCGGCCAGATACGATCGACGAGGACGCGCTGGCCGTCGCCTGCCTCCCGCGTCTGATAAATCCGTTTCAACCCTATCGTACCTTTCATCGCGAGGCTCCCGCGCTAAGCCAGATTGAACAGAGTCACCATGCCAGCGATCACCACGCCGAATACCATCACCATCGTGCCCGCGATGCGCAGAATATAGGTCAGCGGATCGCCTTCGCCGTTGTTCGGCCCCGGCGCGGGCGGACGCCCGATCATGTGGCGCACCACATCCTGGCGAAACGCCATGGTGAAACCGATGAGAGCCGCCATCAGGCCGAAGAAATCAATAATCAGGACATATCCGGGCACGGGCCTTTCCTTCCGGTGCAAGTGATGCCCCCGCTTGTCAGCCCCCCGATTGTCAATCGGCGCATGCCGCCAGCCCTTTCTCCAGCCCGGCGATCAGATCCTGCTCCGCTTCAAGCCCCACCGAGAGCCGCAACAGGCTGTCGCCGATCCCGGCGACGGCGCGCGCCTCCCCGCCCATGTCCGCGTGAGTCATCGTGGCGGGATGGGCGACGAGGCTTTCCACGCCGCCCAGCGATTCCGCCAGAGTGAAGTATTCCACGGCCCCGATGAACCGCCGGACGGCCTCCGCCCCGCCCGCCAGCTCGAAGCTCAACATCGCCCCGAAGCCGCTCTGCTGGCGTGAGGCGACGGCATGGCCGGGGTGCGAGGGCAAGCCGGGATAGTGGACTTTCGCAACCGCCGGATGGCTGTCCAGATAGCGGGCGATAGCCATGGCGTTGCGCTGCTGGTGCTCCATGCGCGGGAACAGCGTCCGCAAGCCGCGCAGCGTCAGCCAGGCATCGAACGGCGCGCCCGTATTGCCGACGATGTTGGCCCACTGGCGCAGTTCCTCGGCGTGCCCTGCATCGGCCGCCACCACCGCGCCGCCGATCACGTCCGAATGACCGTTGAGATACTTGGTGGTGGAATGGATGACATAGTCCGCGCCCAGCGTCAGGGGGCGCTGGACGGCGGGTGACAGGAACGTGTTGTCCACGGCCACTTGTGCTCCCACATCTTTCGCCTTTGCCGAAAGCGCCGCGATGTCGGTCACGCGCATCAGCGGGTTGCTCGGCGTCTCGATCAGGATCAGCGCGGGCGCCTTCGCCAGTTCCGCCGCCAGGCCTGCGTCGTCCGCCTGATCCACGAAACTTGCCTGGCACTGGCCCAGCGCCGCGCGCGCCTTTATCAGCCGCATGGTGCCGCCATAGCAATCATGCGGCGCCACCACGCGGTCGCCGGGACGCAACCGCCCGATCAGCAAGTCAAGCGCGGCCATGCCGCTCGACGTGATGACCGCGCCCGCTCCGCCTTCCAGCTTCGCCAGCGCTTCGGCCAGCAAGTCGCGGGTCGGGTTGCCCGCGCGGCCATAGTCGTAGCGGCGCGGCTGATCGTAACCGGCGAATTCGTAGGTCGTGGAAAGATAGAGCGGCGGCGCGACCGCGCCGAAGCCGGTATCGCTTGCCACGCCATGCGCGGCGGACACGGTCTGCGGGCGCGGCCCCTCTTCCTTCCGTTCAGTCATTGAAGAAACGCCCTTCCGTCACTTCCCGCACGATCCCGGCGCGGATGGTGAAATCGCCGAAATGTTCGCCCGGTTCCCTTTCACGAGAATAGCGCCCGATAACGTCGGAAAGCACTTCCAGAATCGCGGCTTCGCCGATGTTCTCGCGGATCATGCGGTTGAGGCGCTCTCCATGGAAGCCGCCGCCCAGATAGAGGTTGTATTTGCCCGGCGCGCGGCCCGTCAGCCCGATCTCGGCGATGTAGGGGCGGGAACAGCCGTTGGGGCAGCCGCTCATCCGCACGGTGATCGGCTCACCGGACAACCCGTGCTCCGCCATGATCGCCTCGATCTTGTCGAGCAGCCCCGGCAGGTAGCGTTCGCTCTCCGCCATGGCCAGCCCGCAGGTCGGCAAGGCGACGCAGGCGATGGCGTTGCGGCGCAGCACGGAAAAATCGTCCGGTTCCGGCAAGTGCTCGGCCAGAATGGCGTCGATGGCGGGCCGGTCGTCATCACGCACCCCGGCGATGATGACGTTCTGGTTGGGCGTCAGCCGGAAAGTGCCGCGATGCACCCGCGCCACGTCGCGCAGGGCATCGAGCAGCCGCAGGTCGAGCCGCCCGTTCTCGATGACGAGCGTGCGGTGGTGCCGCCCGTCCGGCGTGGTGTTCCAGCCGTAGCTGTCGCCGTTCGACGTGAACGTAAAGGGCCGCGCGCCCTCGAACGGCGCGCCCATCAGGCGCTCGATCTCGCCCTTTATCCAGTCCAGCCCCTTGTCGTCGATGGTGTATTTGAAGCGGGCACGCTGGCGGTCCTTGCGGTCGCCGTAGTCGCGCTGCACGGCCATGACGGCATCGGCGCAGGCGATCACGCGGTCGGCGGGAACGAAGCCGACCGGGCTGGCAAGGCGCGGATAGGTTTCCGGCGCCTGATCGGTGCGGCCCATGCCGCCGCCGATAACGACGTTGAAGCCTTCCAGCCCCTCTTCCCCGCCGATGGCGATGAAACCCAGATCCTGCGCGTAGACGTCTATGTCGTTCGACGGCGGCAGCGCGAAGCCGATCTTGAACTTTCGCGGCATGTAAGTGCGGCCATAGAACGGCTCTTCGGGCCCCGCACCGGCCTCCGACCCGGCAACGCGTTCATTGCCATACCAGATTTCATGATAGGCGCGTGTCTTGGGAATGACGTGATCGCTGACCCGCTTCGCCAAGGCCGCGACTTCGGCATGGAAGCGCGAGCTTTGCGGGTCGACCGTGCACATCACGCCGCGGCTGTCGTCGCCGCAGGCCGCCACGGTATCGAGCAGCGTATCGTGCAACCCCTGGATGATCGGGCGCAGGCTGTCTTTCAGCACCCAGTGGAACTGGAACGTCTGGCGCGTAGTGATCCGCAGGGTTTCGCCGCCGTGGGCACGGGCCAGTTCGTCCAGCTTGAGCCATTGCGCCGGCGTGCAGACGCCGCCGGGCAGGCGCACCCGGATCATGAACTGAAAGGCCGGTTCCAGCTTCTGACGGCGGCGTTCGTCGCGCACGTCGCGGTCGTCCTGCTGGTAGATGCCGTGGAACTTCATCAGCTTCACATCGTCAGCGGACGGCACCGCGCCCGTTATCCGGTCGAGCAATCCGATGGCGATGGTGCCGCGCAACTGGTCGCTGGCGTCCTTCATGCGCTCGTCCGCGCTCAGCCGGTCGAGCGGCTGGGAAATATCGCGGCTGCGGTCGATCGCGGGGGCATCTGTCATGGGGCCGTCTCTCAATAAACGTCGCGCTGGTAGCGGTGATCGGCCTGGAGCGAGCGGACATAGTCCTCCGCCGCCTCGCGCCCGGTATGAGCCTCACCCGCCACGATGTCGATCAGGGCCTGATGCACGTCCGGCGCAAGATTGGCGGCGTCGCCGCAGACATAGACGTGCGCGCCATCCTCAAGCCAGGCGAACACATCGCGCGCCTGTTCCTTCATCCGGTGCTGGACGTAGGTCTTTTCCGCGCGATCCCGTGAAAAGGCGACATCCATGCGGCTGAGCGTCCCGTCCTTGAGCCAGCCCTGCCATTCGATCTGGTAGAGGAAGTCGGTGCGGAAATTGCGCTCCCCGAAAAACAGCCAGCTCTTGCCGCCCGCGCCCCGCGCCTCGCGCTCCTGCAGGAAAGCGCGATAGGGCGCGACGCCCGTGCCCGCGCCGATCATCAGGATGGGCGTATCGTCGGCGGGCAGGCGAAAGTGCGGATTGTTCTGGATATAGACCGGAAGCACGGTGTCCGGCTCCGCCCGGTCGGCCAGCAGGCCGGACGCGACGCCGCTGCGCGCGCTGCCATGCAGCGTGTAGCGCACCGGCGCGACGGTCAGGTGCGCTTCGTCCGGCGCGGCGGAGAGGCTCGACGCGAGCGAATAGAGCCGGGGCTGCAAGGGCCGCAGCGCCGATACGAACCTTTGCGGCTGGATATCCGCGACCGGGAAACGGCGCACGATATCGGCGATGTGATGCGTGCGCAGGAAAACCGACCGTTCCCCAGCCCGGTCCTCGTGCTGCAACTGCTTCAGTTCAGCCGCTTCGCTCAGCAAGGCCCAGTAATCGAGGAAACGCGGGGTAGCGGCCGTGATCTCAAAACGGTGCGTCAGCGCCTCGCCGAGGGAAAAACCCTGCCCCTTCAACTCGAACCGCGCATCGGGCGCGATGCCCAACGCATCGAGCAGGCCGGAAACGACTGCCGGATCGTTCGACGCCGCGATGCCCAGTGCATCGCCCGGCTCATAGGTCAGGCCGGAACCCGCCAGCGAGAACTCGATATGGCGCGTTTCCTTCGACGACCCGCGCCCGACAATGGCGAGGTTCTCGATGACCGGCGCCGGAAAGGGATTGCGCTTGTCGTGGAGGGACGGCGCGGCAACGGGGGACGCGGCCGTCGCGGCAGGGGGGGCAGGGGGGGCAGGCGCGGCTTGCGCTTCCGCCGCCAGCCGGTCGACCATCGCCGCTATCCAGCTTTCGGCGGCGTCTTCGTAATCGACGTCGCAATCCACGCGCGGGGCCAGGCGTTCCGCCCCCAGTTCCTCGAAACGCGCGTCCAGCCGCTTTCCCGCCTGGCAATAATACTCATACGTCGAATCGCCCAGCGCCAGAACCGCGAAGCGCGCGCCATCCAGCTTCGGCGCCTTGCGGCCTTCCACGAACTCGAAAAAGCCGGTGGCGGGCTGCGGCGGATCACCCTCGCCATAAGTGCTCACCACAATCAGCACGTCCTGTTCCTGCGCCAGTTGCCGCACCTTGTAGTCGGCCATGTCGGACACGGTGCAGGCCAGTCCCTTCTCGCTCGCCCGTGCTTGAAGGGCCTTGCCCAGTTCGGCCGCGTTGCCGGTTTCCGTGCCGTAGAGGATCGTGAGCGCGCGCGAGGACGCGGCGGCGGAAAACGCCGGCTGCGGCTGGTGGGGTTGCCGCAGTCCGGCGTCCAGCCCGGCGAAGTAACCGCTGAGCCAACGCACCTGCATCGGATCGAGCGACCGGCTGAGGGCTTCGACCTGCCGCCATTGTTCCGGGGACAGCGGAATCCCCGGCAGTTCCGATGCTGTCATGTGCGTCTTTCCTTCGCCGTTCAGCTCCTTCCCGTGCTCCGGCCTGACATGTCAGGATCCTCTTTTCCGGGCACTGTTGTCGCGAAGCGTCTCTTTCCGGCGGGAATTGTGCGTCGCCGCATTATATAAGGCAAACGACTATTATTGTTCGTTTAACGCAATAATTTTGGGCATCATGCCTTTGCGGCGTTGCCTGCCGCACTGTCGAGCAGGGCCTGCGCCCGCGCGATGTTTTCGCGATGCGATGCCAGCATTTCACGCAAATCACCATGCAACGCATCGTCGCGCACACGCGGCAGGAGTTCCTCCAGCTTGCGGACCACCCAGGCCTGCCCGCGATTGAGAAAGGCAAGGCGCTCCAGCAGATCGGGTATCGCCAGTGCCTTTTCCTGGAACGTCCCCGTCCGGCGGGAGGGCCTGCCTTCCAGCCGTTCGATCTGGCGCGACAGCATCGCGCACCAGCGTGCTTCGTCCGCCCGCACCGCGCCCATCAATCGAGCATAAGCGCCGCCCTTTGCGGACTCACCCCTGCTCGCCAGCGCGACTTTCGCGCCCGCCCGTTCCGCCTCCAGCAACTCGTTGAGCGCAGTCAGAATTTCGTCGCGGCAGGCATAGCCCATGTAGACGTCATCGGCCTCCGCGCCATAACAAGTCGGTGAAGATGGCTTCCCGTTCATGCCGCAATCGCCGCCGCCGCGCGCAATCCGGCGCGGATGCGGTCCATCACGCCGGAATCCGCCTTGGTCGAATGGACGACGTAAGCGGAATAGGAGAACTCCGGGCTATCGGGCACCAGCGCCAACCGTCCTTCCTCCAGATAGGAACGGATGAATCCCTTGCGGAAATAGCCGCTGCCCCCCGTCGCCAGGATATAGTCCAATGCCAGCGGGCCATAGCTGATGGAGACGACGGCATTGGGCTGATCGGGGAAAGCGGCCTGATAGCAGGCGGCAAACTCCTCCCCCCAGTCGATCTGGACATGATCTTCGGGCTCAAGCGGCGCAGTGACCGGCGTGGTCCTGACCAGCACCAGCTTTTCCTCGAACAGCAGTTCGGTGATGACGCCGGGGCGGGCGGGCGCGGCATAGAGCACCGCGACATCGAGCGATCCGTCCTGCACCTGCTCCATCAGCCGCTCCGACGTATCGATCTGCGTGCTGACCGCGATTTCCGGGCACTCCCGCCGCATCCACAGCAACCAGTGGCGCAGCAAGGGGCTCCACAGGCTGAGTTCCACGCCGATGGTCACCACTGTCTCGCGCCCCGGCGGCAGGGCGACGGCCCGTTGCGCCCGCGCCCAGACCTGAACGAGCGTCGTCGCGAACCGCAGGAACTGCTCGCCCGCCGGAGTCAGTTTCGCGCCTGCCTTGTTGCGGATGAAGACCGCGCGATCCAGTTGCTCTTCGAGCACACGGATGCGGGCGCTGACCGCCGTTTGCGTGAGGTTGAGATTGGCCGCCGCCGCCACGAAGCTGCCGGTCTTGACCACTTCGAGGAACGTGCGCGCGACGCTGATATCCATTCCGCAAATTCCTTGCCTTCAAGGCAGGATAATATTCCTGACAATGCTGTATCTAGCGCGCGTTCGCCCGAACGACAAGGCAAGACATGGCTGTAAAGCCAATTATATGCAATTTTATTTAATTTAATATATAATAACATTCATTTGTTTGATGGTCAGACCTGCTCCACAGTGCGCGCACAGCATAAAGGAACAGCTCATGACGATTCAGCTCGGGCAGGTTGCCCCCGATTTCGAACAGGACACCACGCACGGCCGCATCCGCTTCCACGACTGGCTCGGATCGAGCTGGGGCGTATTGTTCAGCCATCCCAAGAACTTCACGCCGGTCTGCACGACCGAACTGGGCGAAGTGGCGAAACTCCGCTCCGAATGGGACAAGCGCAACGTCAAGCCCATCGGCCTTTCGGTCGATCCCGTGGAAGCCCATCACAAGTGGGAAGGGGACATCGAGGAAACGCAGGGCGCGAAGCTCGACTTCCCGATGATCGCGGACCCGGACGGTTCCGTCTCGAAGCTCTACGACATGATCCACCCCGAATGCGACGCCACCGTCACCGTGCGCTCGGTCTTCGTCATCGACCCGACACGCAAGGTGCGCCTGATCCTCACCTATCCGCCTTCCACGGGGCGGAACTTCGCGGAAATCCTGCGCGCCATCGACAGCCTTCAACTGACCGACACGCGCAGCATCGCAACGCCCGTCAACTGGGCGCCGGGCGATCCCGTGGTGATCTCACCCAAGCTCTCGGACGAGGAAGCCACGCGTCAGTTCCCGCAAGGCTACAAGTCGCTCAAGCCCTATCTGCGAATTGTCGATCTGCAGGCGGCCGGGCAATAAGCGTGCCGCCCCCCGCCATCGGGGATGACATGGCCGCCGCGCCCGAACGGGGAGGCGGCGGCCTGTTGCCGCTGTTCGCGCGCAACCGCGCCTGGGCGGAGGCAAAGACGGGCAAGGATCCCACGTTTTTCAGCCGGCTGGTCGGCCAGCAGCGGCCCCGCTATTTCTGGATCGGATGTTCCGACAGCCGCGTCCCGGCGACCGAGATCGTCGATATCGACCCCGGCGAGATGTTCGTCCACCGCAATGTCGCCAATCTGACGATGGCCGACGATCCCAATTTCGCCGCCGCTCTCCAGTTCGCGATCGAAGCGCTGCATGTCGAGCACATCATCGTCGTCGGCCATTACGGGTGCGGCGGCATCCACGCCGCAATGGAAGGCGAGACCGACGATGCGATAGGCGCGTGGCTGAAACCGGTGCGCGCGCTTTACCGGGAAGGCCGCGACGCATCCTCGCCGCCGGACGCGGATGCCTTGTGCGAACGCAACGTCATCGCGCAAGTCGAGGCGCTGGCCGCCAATCCGCTGGTGCGCGGTGCGTGGGCGCGTCAGGCGGATCTGACGCTTCACGGATGGGCCTATGCCATCGGCGACGGACTGCTGCGCGCGCTCTGCGATCCCGTGAGGAATCCGGGCCGGTAGCAATGCTGTCCCTGGCGAAGCCGGTTCGCCAGGGACAGTTTTCCGGTAACGGCGATCAGATCACGCCGAATGCCCGCATCGCTTCGGCCACCCGCACGAAGCCCGCGACATTGGCGCCGAGCACATAGTCCCCGGGCGTCCCATATTCCTCCGCCGTCGCGGCGCAGGTATCGTGAATGCCGCGCATGATTTCGCCCAGACGCCGTTCCGTCTGCTCGAAAGTCCAACTGTCGCGCGATGCGTTCTGCTGCATTTCCAGGGCCGATGTCGCGACGCCGCCCGCATTGGCGGCCTTGCCGGGGCCGAACAGCACGCCCGCTTCCTGAAACAGCCGCACCGCGTCCGGCGTGCAAGGCATGTTCGCGCCTTCCCCAACGGCCAGCACGCCGTTGGCGATCAGCTTGCGCGCGTCCCGGCCGGTCAGTTCATTCTGCGTCGCGGACGGCATCGCCACGTCGCATGGCACATCCCAGACCGCCCCCTTGTCGATGAAATGCGCCCGCGATTGGCGGGCCGTATATTCCGAAATGCGTCCGCGCCGGACTTCCTTGATATCCTTCAGCAGTTCGAGATCGATCCCGTCCTCGTCGACGATATATCCGTCCGAATCAGAACAGGCGATCACCTTGCCGCCGAGTTCCCGGATCTTCTCAATGGTATAGATCGCGACATTGCCCGAACCGGACACGACCGCCCGCTTGTCCGCGAAATCGCTTCCCCGGGTGCCCAGCATGCGTTCCACGAAATAGACCGCGCCATAGCCCGTCGCTTCGGTCCGCGCCCGCGATCCGCCGTAGACCAGCCCCTTGCCCGTCAGGACGCCTGCCTCGTAGCGGTTGGTCAGGCGCTTGTATTGGCCGAAGAGGTAGCCGATCTCACGCCCCCCGACGCCGATATCGCCCGCCGGAACATCCGTGTATTCGCCGAGATGACGGTGCAGTTCGGTCATGTAGGACTGGCAGAACCGCATGATCTCGCCGTCCGAGCGCCCCTTGGGATCAAAGTCCGATCCGCCCTTGCCGCCGCCGATGGGCAGTCCGGTGAGCGCGTTCTTAAAGATCTGCTCGAAACCCAGGAACTTGATGATCCCGATGTTCACGGAAGGGTGAAACCGCAAGCCGCCCTTGTAAGGACCAAGGGCGGAATTGAACTGCACGCGAAAGCCCCGGTTGATCTGGACGTCGCCGCGATCGTCCACCCACGGCACGCGGAAGATGATCTGGCGCTCCGGTTCGCAGATTCGCTCGATCAGCGCGTGATCGAGATAGTCCGGCCGCTTGGCGACGACACGGCCAAGACTTTCCAGCACTTCGGTAACGGCTTGATGGAATTCCGCCTCGCCCGCATTGCGGCGCAGCACCTGATCGAGGACAGCCTCCAGTTTCTCGTCAATCTTAGGCACTTATCCCCCCTTCGCATCCGCCTGAAACATCGCGATAATCGGATCGGCGATCCGATTATCGCGACGCGGCTTCGCCGTAGCCAGAGCGGCCCGCTGAGTCCATGGCGGACTGCTTCAATGCCCGTCAGGTGGTCCGGGCCGCGCGGATGCCCCCTATTTTCCCAGCAAGACGTCGACTCGCTCGATCCACCCCGGCGCCGAATGCGCCGGGAACGGATAATCCGTCACTGGCGATCCGGTATCCCGCCCGATATCGAAGCTCTCGCCGATGCCCGCGACTCCGTTGATGGTCTTTGCGATATCGCCCTGTGCGATCACTTTATCGCCGTCGAGTATCGTCAGGCGCCCTCCCGCCATCGCGCCACCGCCGTCACGGGGCTGAAAGCGGAAGATGACATTCCGGCGCCCGGCGGGGATGCGCTCAGCCGCCGCGATCCGGGTTTCGTTTCCTTCCGAATTCGTGAACGCCTGCACCGCCGTTGGCCTGCCGTCATCCAGATAGAAGCTCCAGCCGCCGAACCGGCTGCCGGTCGCGACGATCACTCCCGATGCACCGGATGGAATGTCCAACATCGCCTCGATGGAAAACGCTTTTCCGCCGAGATTGGGAGCAGCCGCCTGGGCGACGCTCGTATCCACGCTCCAATATGTGAAATGCGTGCGCGGCGGACGAGCCGCCGCCGGCTTGGCTGCCATGGCGGCTCGCCGGAAGGAGAAATTCGTATCAATGGGATAGACGTTGTTGGCTTGCGCTTCCTTGCGAAACAGCGTCTGCATTTCGGCAAGTTTCGACGGATTGCGGCGAGCTATATCCCGGGACTGGCTGAAGTCCTTGCGCAGATCATAGAGTTCCCACTGCGGCGGAGCACCTTCGGGCGGCTGCGATTCCCAAGGCATGCGGCCCGATGCGCGGCCGGCAAACCAGCCATCGTGATAGATCCCGACCGCGCCTGAAATCTCGAAATATTGCGTCCGCAGCGTATCGGTATCCTGCGAAAACGTCGGAACCAGGCTCTTCCCGTCCATGGACATCTGCTCCACGCCATGGACTCTCGACGGCGCGGGCAGCCCCGCTGCCTCCAGTATCGTCGGGGCTATGTCGATGACGTGGGAGAACTGGCTCCTCACGCTTCCCGCCCCCTCGATCCGGCCCGGCCAGGAGATGACCAGGCCGTTGCGCGTTCCGCCAAGGTAGGACGCGAATTGCTTGGTCCATTGGAACGGCGTGTCCAGTGCCCAGGCCCAGCCCATGGAATAGTTCTGGTAGGTTTTCGGCCCGCCCATCAGGTCCATGATGCCGTGCAGCCATCGGGGGCTGTCCTTCACGCCGTTCAGCAGTTCTCCCAGTTCGTTGGATGTGCCGACCTGAGTCGCTTCGCCGCTGGCGCCGTTGTCTCCTTCCACGAAGATGACGAGCGTGTTGTCCAGTTCCCCCATCCGCTCAAGCTCGCCGATGAGCTTGCCGAACTGCGCATCCTGAAAGGACAGCGCCGCTGCCGCCACTTCCATCATACGCGCGGAATAGGCGCGATCTTCAGCGCCGAGGCTGCTCCACGCCGGGATTTGCGGCGGCCTGGGCGTCAACGCGGCTCCGCGTGGAATAATGCCATCGGCACGCTGACGCCTGTATGTCTGTTCCCGCAGCACATCCCAGCCCGCATCGAACTTGCCCTTGAACCTGTTGATCCAGTCCGCAGGCGCATGATGCGGCGCATGCAGCGATCCCGGAGCCAGATAGAGCAGAAACGGCCGGTCGGGCGCTGCGGCCTTCTGGTTGTGGACCCAGCGGATGGCATCTTCCGCCAGCCGTTGATCGAGCAGTTCCCCTGCCCGCTCGCTTTCGTCGACCGCAACCGTTCCCCGATAGAGCTTAGGCTGCCACTGATGGACGTCGCCACCGATGAAGCCATAGAAATAATCGAAGCCGAGCGACGTGGGCCACTGCGTGAAGGGCCCCGCCGCCGATTGTTGCGAGGCAGGCACGTTGTGGTGCTTGCCGAACATCGCGGTGCTGTATCCGTTAAGTTGCAGTATGCGCGCGATGGTGGCGGCCGACTGGGGGAACACGCCGTTGTATCCCGGGAAGCCCATCGGCAGGTCGGTAAGGTTGCCCGTGCCGACACGATGCGCGTTGCGGCCCGTCAGCAGGGCGGCCCGCGTCGGCGAGCACAGGGCCGTCGTGTGAAAGCGGTTGTAGCGAAGCCCGTTCGCCGCCAGCCGGTCAAGATTCGGCGTCGGAATCGGCCCCCCGAACGCGGAGGACGCGGCAAAACCCACGTCGTCCGTCAGGACCAGCAGGATGTTGGGGGCGCCGGCGGGCGCCTCCAGACGGGAAGGCCAGTCCGCCACCGATGCGTCGGTCGTATCACCGATGCGCCCCTGAAAGGGCTGGTCGGGAAGCGGCAGGACGTCGCGTGGCAGCACGGAAGGGGCAGGTTGTCCATGCACCGGGGCGGTTCCCCCCAGCACTGCCGCCGCGAGCCCCGCGCCGCAAAGCAGCCCGGACAGGCGCGTGCCGCGCCGCCGCGACCCCATCATTGCCCTCCGAAACGGAAAGTCGCGGTCAGGCCGTATGTCACCGGTTCGCGCAGAAGCCTGCCGAAACTGGAAAGCGGCGGCGTGAGGTATTGCCCGCCCACGACATCTTCCCGGTTGAACAGGTTGCGGCCGAACAGGGCGACTTCCCACGAACGGTCAAGGGCCTCCCACGCAACTCGCGCATTCATCTGACCGCCCCTGGCCGTCGTCAGGGCAACGATGCGGTCGTTATCGGGGTCCGCAGGATCGTTATAGGGGCTGAGCGGTGTCGCGCTTTGCCACGAATAGTCAGCGCGCAGCATGATCCGGCCGATGTCGAACTCGTGCTCATAGGAGCCGTTCATGCTGAAAGTCCACCGGGGAACCTGTTCGAACCGCTCGCCCCGGCGGTCGGCGCCCGTGTAGGGATCGACGTATTCCAGATACCTGGGGCGTATCATCGCGCCGTTCGCACCCAAGGTCAGGCCATCGGCGACACGCGCCGTCAACTCCGCCTCGCCGCCGTAGATGCGGACCTTGCCCGCGTTCCCCACGATCGTCGCCGTCGTGACCTGCCCCGTCACGGGGTCGGAACTGGTGACGAGAGTGGAACGCTGGATGTCACTCACCCGGCTGTAGAAACCGGCGAGATTGAACCGCACGCGCCGGTCCAGGAATTCGGACTTGAGGCCGATTTCATGCTCCCGGGAAACTTCCGGGTTGAACGGAATGAACGCGGCGCCGGAGGCACCTTGCGCGCGCAGGTTCTGCCCGCCGGACCGGAAGCCCTTGCTGGTCTTGGCATAGAGAAGAATGTCGGAGGAAAGCTTGTAATCGGCGCCGAAGGTGTATGACACGCCATCGAAGGCGTCCTTGCGATAGACCGCGCAATCAGGCGGCGGCGTCGCTCCCGACACATTGCAGGTATAGACGCCCGTCGTGCCCAGTTCCCGCCGGTTGCGGATGGTCAGCGCCTTATCCTCGACGGAATAGCGAAGCCCGCCGGTAAGCGAGAAGCGATCCGTGACATGCGCGGTGACCTGCCCGTAAACGCCCTGGCTGGTATGGCTGATCGTGCCGTCTGAGATGTTGTTGGGATTGGGGCTGATGTGCGGCAGGGCCGTGGTCGTGCTCCAGTCATAGCCGCTTTCCTCAAAGTAGAAGGCACCGGCCACAAAGTCTAGAAAGCGGTCCGCCGTCGATCCCGTGATCTGGAACTCGCCGGAGAACTGATCGAGATCCTGATGATTGTCCGAACGCAGGATCTGGAACGGCGAGCCGTCGAGGTCGAGCCAGGCATCGGCACGGACGCGCCGGTAGCCGGTGATCGCCTTGACGGCCCCGAAGAACGTATCAAGCGTGACGGTTCCGGTATAGGTTTCCGTTTTGGCCTTGCTAACCGGCACTTCATTGAGCGCGACATGCCGCTTGTCGAGTACGTTCGCCTGATAGTCGCGGATGAGCGCGATTCCCTGCGCGCGGCGTTCGGCAGCCGCGCCTGGGCCATAGGCATCGAATGCCGCTTCCAGGTTGGAAGGCGACGATTCCGCGACGAAAGCCATGCGATAGGGCTGCGTCATGGCGTCGGTTTCGTAGCGTTCCGCCGACAACAAAATGCGAAGATTGTCGGCCGGCTTCGCCAGCAGCTTCACGCGACCGGTCCAGCTATCCTGCTCGCCGACCTTCTTCCCCGATGTGAGTTCACGGATATACCCGTCGCGCTTGCGGATGATGAAGGCGCCGCGCACCGCCAGACGGTCCGGGATGAGCGGAAGGTTGAGCACCGCCGTCGCGCTGCGTTCATTGAACCGCCCATATGTGGCGGAAACCATGCCTGAAAACGTATCCGCGTCGGGATCGTTGGTTTCGAGCACCAGCGCGCCGCCGGTGGTGTTGCGGCCGAACAGCGTTCCTTGCGGGCCGCGCAGCACCTGCACCGACCGGACATCGAGCAGGTCCGCCGACAGGCCGTAGGCGCGCGCCCAGTAATAGCCATCGACATAGGTGCCCACGGAAGGATCGAGCGTCGCCAGAACGTCGCTTTGATATTGCCCACGGATTTGCAGATTCACCGCCGTCGGCGTGGAACTGGCTCGCTTGATGACGAATCCCGGCGTCAGGCGCGCGACATCCGGCACCGCGACAGCGTTTTGCCGCGCAAGTTCCGTCCCGGAAAACGACGTGACGGCGACCGGTACATTCTGCATGTTTTCCGCCACGCGGCGCGCCGTTACTACGATCTCGTCCAGCATGCCCGAAGAGGATGCCGTCTCCGCATCCCCCGAATCCTGCGCATGGACCTGCGGAGCGCAGATGCATCCCAAAGCGAGCGCAAGCATACTTGCGCCCGGCAACCGATTGCTGATCGTCATATTTAAATCCTCCCTGAAATCGCGGTTATCGCTTGATGCGGTATTCGATGTTCGACAGCGTGCCGTTGAACCGGAACGGGGCTGCATAGTCCTCGGTCACGGGCGTCCCGGTATCCTGCCCGAAATCCATGCTTTCCGTGCCGGAGCCGCCGATGGAATGGCCGGTCGCGGCGAAAGTCGCTTTGCCCGCCGGCTTGCCGTCGATGTAGATCGACACCGTGGCGGGACCACCGGCGCGGCCCTTCGCATAGTCGACCTCGAAGCGGACGGGCACGTCGTTCCTGTCCGGCAGAACCGTGTCGCTGACGAGCCTTGTCTTGTGCCGGGCCTGCTCCGAAATCGCGTTGGCGACGACCGGACGGCCATCGAGGACATAGAAGCTCCATCCTCCGAAGCGCCCGCCGACCGCGCTGATAACGCCATTCGCGCCGGAACCGGAACCTTGCAGGATGCGCGTGCTCAGCGAAAAGCTGTTTCCGGCCAGCGGCGGAACGACGCCCATGGCGAGACGCGGCATGTCGGGCGGATAGGAAAAGACGGTGCGATCGCCATGCACGGACGGCGGAGCGCCGGACAACTGATAGCGGTCGATAAAGCTGTCGTCGATCGGATAGACGTTGTTGGCCCGCGCTTCCCGGTCGAAGATGGCTTTCAGTTCCTCCAGCTTCGCCGGCTCTTTCGCCGCCAGATCGCGGCTTTGCGAGAAATCCTTGCGAAGATCGTAGAGTTCCCAGTCGTAATCCACGATGACATCGCCCGGCGGGCGGCCGGCCAGCTTCCAGGGATCACGCTTCGGCGTCGTGCTGGCCATCCAGCCATCGGCGTAGATCCCCCGGTTGCCCATCAGCTCGAAATACTGGACCTTGTGCCGTTCGGGCGCATCGGGTTGCGTGAAGCTGTATGCGAAACTGATGCCGTTGAGCGGCTGCTGATCGGTGCCGTTCACCCGGCGGGGCACCGGCAGGCCCGCGGCCTCGAGGATCGTGGGGTAGAGGTCGACCACATGCGTAAACTGCGTGCGCGGCACGGCACTGGGCGCAATTTCCCTGGGCCACGACGCCACGAAACCCGCTCGCGTGGCCCCAAGGTGCCCCGCGATCTGCTTCACCCACTGCATCGGCGCGTTCATTGCCCACGCCCACCCGGCCGGATAGTGCTGGAACGTCATCGGCCCGCCCATTTCGTCGAGCATCGATTCGAGATAATCCTCGGTTTCCTCGACCCCGGCGATGCCGCCGACTTCGTTGAGCGTTCCGCGCAAGGTGCCTTCGGCGCTCGCGCCGTTGTCACCCTCCACGAACAGGATGAGCGTGTTGTCGAACTCTCCGCCCGCCTTCACGGCGTCGATCACGCGCCCGATCTGATGATCGGAATAGGCCAGGGACGCGGCGTAGACTTCCATCATGCGGGCGTAGATGCGCTTCTGCCGCGCGGTCAGCGTATCCCAGGCCGGGATGCCCGCCGGACGCGGCGTGAGCTTCGTGTTCGCGGGCACGATCCCGGCGGCCTTCTGCCGCTTCAGCGTCTGCTCGCGCGCCACGTCCCAGCCGGCATCGAACTGCCCCTTGAACCTGGCGATCCATTCCTTCGGCGCGTGATGCGGCGAATGGGCCGTCCCCGTCGCGTAATAGAGGAAGAACGGCTTGTCGGGATCGGCGGCCTGCTGGACGTTCAGCCAGTGAATCGCGCGGTCGGCCATATCGCGGTCGAGGTGATACTCCGGCTTGGCGGGCGTCTCCACGGCCACCGTGTTTTCATAAAGCTGCGGCGCCCAGTGGTTGGCGTCATAGCCGTTGAAACCGTAGAAATATTCAAAGCCCATTCCCGTGGGCCACAAGTCGAACGGTCCGGTCGGCCCGCTGTCCTCTTCCGGCGTGCTGTGGTTCTTGCCGAACATGGCCGTCGAATAGCCGTTGAGCCGCAGCACTTCGGCGATCGGCGTGGCGGAGCGGGGAATGCGGCCGTTATAGCCAGGGTATCCCGTAATGAGGTTCGGGAAGAGGCCCATGCCGACCGTGTGGTGATTGCGCCCCGTCAGCAGCGCCGCGCGGGTCGGCGAGCAGATGCCCGCGGTGTGAAAGCGATTGTAGCGCACGCCGGTCCGGGCGAGTCCGGCCAATGCGGGAGTCGCGATAGGGCCGCCGAACGCGCTCGTCGCGCCGAACCCCACGTCGTCGGTCAGGATCACGATGACATTGGGCGCGCCGCGCGGGGCCGTCACGCGCGGCGCGAACCACGGCTTCGAATCGCCGATGCGCTGCCCGGCATGCCCCTGATATTCAGCGGCGGGAATCGGAAGAACCTCGCGCGATTGTTGCGCCGAAGCTACACCGCCGCCGGACGCCATGCACGCCGCCGCGGCTGCGCCCGCAAGATATCGCCCCGGTTTTCCCATCGCCTCTTCCCCTTCTCAAACAACCGTTAGAGGCAGAGATGAACCCTCGTCAATAATATTTAAGGCATATGACTCATTATCTCGGTTTTATGCGTATCGTGCTTGGCATGCCGCATGCCGGTGTCTAAGGGTCGGTCGGAGTTGAAGCCGGAAGAAAAACAATGCCGCGAATCAGCCGTCCGTCGAGCATGACCGATGACCTCGTCGACGCCGCCGAAGCTCTCTTCGCGACGCGAAGCATCGACGCGACGTCACTGCGCGAGATCGGCCTCAAGGCGGGGTCCGCGAACAAGAACGTCGTGCGCTATCATTTCGGCGATCGCGAGGGGCTTATCCGTGCGATCTTTACTCGCCGCCTTGCCGGACTGGAGCGTGCGCGAGGGGATCTGTTGAAGGATTTCACGGCGAGCGGCCGCGAGCCCACGGACACGGAACTGCTCACGATCATCTTTCGTCCGATCGCGGAACTGAAATCGCCCCAGGGCAAGCGAATCTATGCAGGATTTCTGCGCAACAATCTGTCCTACAGGCGCCCGCCTTATGAAAGCTGGGCCGTGGCATCCGAAATCGCGCCTCTGACGGATTACGTCATGAGCCTGCTGCGCGCGCGGTATCAGGATCTGCCCGACGATCTTTTCGTCCAGCGCATGCACAGCATAACCGTTGTCTTTCTCGACATCGTCGTCGCGCTGGACGACGGCGCCGGCATATTCACCGAGCAGGAAGGCTTTGCCGAAGCCATGTCGCTCGCCATCGCCATCCTGCGCGCCCCGGCTCCGGCGCAGGAACACCCGGAGCGCTGAGGCCGCCCTTCAGCGCCGGGGACGGATCGCGAAGACGGAACCGTCGGGATGCTTGAAGTTCCCCGATGAATACGAGTGGCCCATGTTGGTCACGATCAGCCGGCCCCCGGCAAAGCCGATAAGGTTCTGCCCGGCCTGGATGTTCGAGGCGAAGACATGCTCGTTGCCGTCGCTGTCCCGCCGGATGATCTCGGTGGTGTAAGGCAGAACCTGCGCATCCCCTTCCGTCCAGTTGATCGACGACATGAAGCCGTTGTTTTCCGGGCGGAAGCTGTCACCCGCAAGCGGGCCGAACGCCGCCGGAGCGCGAAACCCCGGCCCGCCGCCCAGCGCCTCGATCGGGGCCGGATCGACGGTGCGGCCAGCGATCCGGTAGGATGCGACACGGAACACGTGCCCGCTTTCGCCGCCGAAGTGCGAGTTCCACTTGCCTTCGACCACCAGCATGTTCTCCTCGCCGACCAGCCGGGGATCAGCGTAGTAGACGCGATAGGGCATGCACGGTCCGGGACGGCCATCCTCGCCGTCCATCAGGATATACGGCTCCACCGACCCATCGGGACGCGCGGCATAAATCGTCATGTTGTGCATCGAGAAGAACAGGAACAGCCCTTCCTCGGGCGTGCCTTTCCGGCCGAACGCGCCGGGCACCAGAGCGCCGGAAATGCCGCCGTCGGTCTTGCCGGAACGCGGCGGGATCGCAAAGGCGGTCGGCTTGTCGTCACCCGGCGCCAGACGGTAGACCATATGGTCGAACACCGCGCCCCGGCGATGAGGCACGATCTGGCTGCACAGGAACATATGCCCGCCGAAATCGCCCCAGCCTTCCGGCGCGATGGTCGGCCGGAAGAAACCCGCCTGCATCCCGCTGCCGTGCGGGACGAGCGTTTCCCAGGTATTGTCGGCGTGCAGGCGAAATAAACCGCCGTGCCCGAGGTTCCAGTCGAGTTCGGGCACGCGCTGGCCGCCGATATCGGAAATGAGGATCGAGCCTTCCGGCCCCGCCCACGGCGATCGCGACCCGTCGGCGCACCAGTCCCACACCACTTGCGGATCATAGAGGAACCCGCCGCCCCTCAGGATCGGCTCGACCTCATAACGGTCGTCGTGAACTTCCACCTTGAATTCGGTCATCGCGGCGAGCGTCGCGGAATC